>LNFM01000265.1_pt1 | contig 147161 bp, 145 predicted proteins | sample 596031 | NCBI WGS metagenome assembly LNFM01 (sample SAMN04254537, study PRJNA301005) | activated carbon metagenome | isolation source: dual media filters at the Ann Arbor, Michigan drinking water treatment plant | place: USA: Ann Arbor
TCCGGGGCGCCGCGAAACGGGGGTGCGGGGTCCATGCGACAGGTAGGGGCTGGGGGGCCGCGGGTCAACGCGGCCCTGCCCCGGGGGTTCCGTCCGCACCGCACCGCTGCCATTGTCCCACCCCGAAGCCCCGGATATGCCACGCCCATGACGCGCCCCACCCTCGCCGCCCTGCTGCTCGCGGGCCTCGCCCTCCCGGCCATGGCCCAGACCGCGGCACCACCCGCCCCGGCCGCCCCGGCCGCGCCCGCCGCCGCGGCCGCCGAGGCCAATCCCGTCCTCGCCCGCGTGGACGGGCAGGAGATCCGGCTGGAGGAGGTGATGGCCGCCGCCGCCGAGGCCCTGCCGGCCGAGCTGCGCGCCGTGCCCCCCGCCACGCTGCGCGCGATGCTGCCGCCCCAGGTCTTCGCCCAGCTGGTGGACCGCGCGGTGACCGACCGCGTGATGACCGCCGCCGCCCGCCGCGCCGGCCTCGAGCGCGACGCCGACCTGCGCCGCCGCGTTTCCGCCTTCGAGGAGACGGAGCTGCGCGACGCCCTGCTGCGCCAGGAAGTCCTGCCCAGGCTCACCGACGAGGCGCTCCGCGCCCGCTACGACCGCGAGCGCGCCACCCGCCCGGCCGAGGAGGAGGTGCGCGCCCGCCACATCCTGCTGCGCGAGGAGGCGGAGGCCCGCGCGGTGATCGCCGAGATCGGGCGCGGCGCCGCCTTCGACGACGTGGCCCGCCGCCGCTCCACCGACCCCGCCGGCCGCACCAATGGCGGCGACCTGGGCTTCTTCCGCCGCGGCGACATGGTGCCCGACTTCGCCAACGCCGCATTCGCGCTCAACGCCGGGCAGACGACGCCCAACCCGGTCCGCACCCAGTTCGGCTGGCACGTCATCCGCGTGGAGGAGAAGCGCACCGGCCAGGGCCCCGGCTTCGACGAGAGCAAGGAGGCGCTGCGCCAGGCGATGATCGAGGAGGAGGTGCAGGCGGTGATCGCCCGCCTGCGCGCCGCCGCCCGCGTCGAGCTGGTGGACGCCCCCGCGCCTGTCCCCACCCCTGGCCCCGCCGGCGTGCAGGCCGACCCGCCGGCCAGCCCCGCCCAGGGGGGGCGCCGCTGATGCGGGTCCTCGCCATCTGCGGCTCGCTGCGCGCGGGTTCGCTGAACCGCAAGCTGCTGGACGCCGCCATCGCCATGCTGCCCGCCGGCCTGGAGGCCGAGGTGGCCGAGTGGCGCGACGTGCCGGTGTACGACGAGGACCTGGAGGCGCAGGGGATGCCCGCGCCGGTGGCCGCGCTGCGAGCGCGCGCCATGGCCGCGCAGGGCTTCCTCATCGCCACGCCGGAATACAACTGGTCAATCCCCGGCGGGCTGAAGAACGCCATCGACTGGCTGTCGCGCAAGCCGGACGGCACGCAGCCCTTCGCGGGCAAGCCGGTGGCGCTGATGGGCGCAACCCCCGGCCCGGGCGGGACGACCCACGCGCAGTCCCACCTCCGCCAGGTGCTCTACCTGCTGGGCGCGCAGGTGCTGCCGCCGCCCGGCGTGTTCGTGCAGCAGGCCGCCTCGCGCTTCGACGATGCGGGCGCGATCACCGACGAGGCGACGCGCAAGGCCGTCGCCGCCCTCGCCGCCGCGATCGGCAAGGCCGTGGCCTGATGGCCTACCCGCCTTCCCCCCTCGCCCTCCCGCTGCCGGAGATGCCGGCCATCGCGGGCGTGGAGATCGCCTCCGTCGCCGCCGGCATCCGCTACAAGGGGCGGGAGGACATGACGGTGTTCCGCTTCGCCCCGGGCACGGCGGTGGCCGGCGTCTTCACGCGCAACAAGTGCCCCGGCGCCCCGGTGGACTGGTGCCGCGCAGCACTTGCCAACGGCAAGGCGCGCGCCCTGGTGGTGAACGCCGGCAACAGCAACGTCTTCACCGGCCGCGCGGGGCGCGAGACCTGCGAGCGCACGGCGAAGGACGCCGCCGCCCTCATCGGCTGCAAGCCGCGCGAGGTCTTCATCGCCTCCACCGGCGTGATCGGCGAGCGCCTGCCGACCGACACCCTGCTGGCCGCCCTCCCGCGCGCCGTGGAATCCCTGGCCGCCGATGCCTGGCCCGCCGCGGCGCGGGCCATCATGACCACCGACACCTTCCCCAAGGGCGCCACCCGCACGGCGCGCATCGGGGATTCCACCGTCACCCTCTGCGGCATCGCCAAGGGCAGCGGCATGATCGCGCCCGACATGGCGACCATGCTCTCCTTCATCGCCACCGACGCAAAGATCCCCGCCCCCGTCCTGCAAGGGCTGCTGAAGAAGGGGTGCGACGCGTCCTTCAACTGCGTCACGGTGGACAGCGACACCTCCACCTCCGACACCGTGCTCCTCTTCGCCACCGGCCAGGCCAGGCACCCGCGCGTGCCGGCCGAGGGCGCGGCGACCATGCTGAAGGACTTCCGCCGGGCGCTGGGCGAGGTGCTGCACGACCTCGCCCTGATGGTGGCGCGCGACGGCGAGGGGGCGCAGAAGCTCATCACGGTCAACGTCACCGGCGCGGTGAGCGCGCGCTCGGCGCACCGCATCGCCATGTGCATCGCCAATTCCCCCCTGGTGAAGACCGCCATCGCGGGCGAGGACGCGAACTGGGGCCGCATCGTCATGGCCGTCGGCAAGGCGGGCGAGCCGGCGGACCGCGACCTGCTGTCGGTGGCCGTCGGCGGCACCTGGATGGCGCGCGAGGGCGGGGTCATCCCCGGCTACGACGAGACGCCGGTGGTAGCCCACATGAAGGGGCGCGAGGTGGAGATAACCGTGGACATCGGCCTCGGCCGCGGCCGGGCCACTGTCTGGACCTGCGACCTGACGCATGGATACATCGACATCAATGGCAGCTACCGGAGCTGAGCTGGAGCTCCGCACCGAACGCCTCGTCCTGCGCCCCCTGCGGCAGGCCGACGCGGCGGCGGTGACGCGCCTGGTCAACGACTACTCCGTCGCCGGCAACCTGGCCCGCGTGCCCTTCCCCTACCGCGAGGAGCTGGCCGGGGAGTGGATCGCCGCCACCCACCGCCAGCACGCGGCGGGCGATGCCTGGCACCTCGCCATCACGCTCGACGACGCGCTGGTCGGCTGCGTCGGCCTGTCGCGCAAGGCGGGTGCCGCGCCCGAGATCGGCTACTGGGTCGGCCGCCGCTTCTGGGGCCAGGGCCTGGCGCGCGAGGCGGCGGGCGCCCTGCTGGACTGGGCGGCGCGCGAGCACGGCATCACGGAGGTCCGCGCCTCCGCCCTGCTGGACAACCACGCCTCGCAGAAGGTGCTGCGCGCGCTGGGCTTCGCGGAGGCGGGCGACGGGCAGGAGCCGTTCCTGTCGCGCAACCGCGCCATGCCGGTGCGCTACTTCCAGCGCAGCGTAGCGCCGCCGGCGGCCGCCCGCCCGATCCTGCTCGTCGCCGCCTGCGCGCTGGTGGACCACGAGGGCCGCGTGCTGCTGGCCCAACGCCCCGCCGGCAAGCCGATGGCCGGGCTGTGGGAGTTCCCCGGCGGCAAGCTGCACGAGGGCGAGACGCCCGAGGCGGCGCTGATCCGCGAGCTGCACGAGGAGCTGGGCATCGAGACCTGGCACTCCTGCCTCGCCCCCCTGTTCTTCGCCTCCCACGCCTATGAGCGCTTCCACCTGCTGATGCCGCTGTTCATCTGCCGCAAGTGGGAAGGCCGGCCGCAGCCGCGCGAGGGCCAGTCCCTTGCCTGGGTCGCGCCCGCCCGGATGGGCGACTACCCGATGCCGCCGGCGGACATCCCGCTGGTGGCCCTGCTGCGCGACTTCCTGTGAGGAGATGCCCGATGACCGAGAACCCCACCGCCTGCCTGCTCATCATCGGCAACGAGGTGCTGTCGGGCCGCACGAAGGACGCCAACCTCCAGTTCCTGGCCCAGCGCCTGGGCGAGCTGGGCATCCCGCTGCGCGAGGTCCGCGTGATCCCCGACGTGCGCGACACCATCATCGGCACGCTGAACGAGGTGCGGCGGCACTTCACCCACGTCTTCACCACCGGCGGCATCGGGCCGACGCATGACGACATCACCAGCGAATGCGTCGCCGCCGCCTTCGGCGTGCCCTGGGTGGTGCACGAGCCGTCCCGCGCGAAGATGGCCGCCGACTACGCCCGCCGCGACCCGCCGGTGGAGTTCAACGCCGCCCGCCTGCGCATGGCCACCCTGCCCGAGGGTGCGGTGCCGATCGAGTGCGCCATGACTTCCGCCCCCGGCTTCACCATGGGCAACGTCCACGTCATGGCCGGCGTGCCGCGCATCATGCAGGCGATGTTCGACGCCCTCGCACCCGGCCTGGGCCGGGGCACCCCCGTCACCTCGGCCACCGTCCACGCGCTCGGCGTCTTCGAGGGCACGATCGCCGAGGCGCTGGAGGCGGTGCAGGGGCGCTTCCCCGCGCTCGACATCGGCTCCTACCCCTTCTACCGCGCCCATGGCCCGGGCGGGTTCAGCGGCGGGGGCGTGGCGCTGGTCGCCAAGGGCACCGATGCCCAGGCCGTCGCCCAGGCCGCCGAGGCGATCACCGCCATGCTGCGCGACATGGGCGCCGAGCCAGTGCAGGGCGAGCCGCCGGCGGCCTAGCGCCCTCATCCATCCCGACCCGCGGGTTCGGACGCCAGCAGGTCCATCCCCAGCTGCTTCGACAGGAACCGGGCGACCTGCTGCCCCTTCACGCTGTTGCCCGCCGCATCCAGCGGCGGCGCGAAGGTGCCCAGCGCCCCCTTGCCGGGCGAGACGGTGACGATGCCGCCGCCGATGCCGCTCTTGCCCGGCAGGCCGACATCGTAGAGCCAGTCGCCGGATGTCTCGTACATGCCGGCGATGGTCATCACCGCCAGCGCGTGGTGGCAGTCGTCGGCGCCCACCACGCGCTCGCCGGTCAATGGGTTCACCCCGCCATCGGCCAAGGTGGCGCCCATCACGGCCAGGTCACGCGCGGTGACGTCCAGCGAGCATTGGCGCGTGTAGAGGTCCACCGCCTCCATCGGGTCGCCCTCGATCGCGCCCACGGAGCACAGGAAGGAGGCGAGTGCCCTGTTGCGGTGGTTGGTCTCCCGCGCGGAGGCCAGCACCTCCTCGTTCATCGGCAGGGACCGGCCGGCGAAGCGCGACAGTCCGATGTGGAGGAAGCGCCACCTCGCCTCCTCGTCCGCGCCGGGCACCAGGGCGGTGGTGGCGATGGCGCCGGCGTTCACCATCGGGTTGGTGCGCCCGTCCGGGCTCCGCTCGACGCCCGCGACGGAGTTGAAGGCGTATCCGGTGGCGTTCACCCCGACGGCGTCGCGCACCGCATCCGGGCCCAGGGCGGCGCAGACCAGCGCGAAGACGAAGGGCTTGCTGACGCTCATGATGGTGAAGCGGTGGTCAGCGTCGCCGGCCGTGAAGTCGCGCCCATGCGCGTCAACCACGCAGATGCCGAACAGGCCCGGCGCCGCGCGCTCCAGCGCCGGATAGACGCGCGAGACCTGCCCGCCATCCGCGCCCCCGAAGCGGCGATGCGCCTCGTCCACCAGGGCCTGCACCCGCGCGTCGGGCGGCAGTCGCCCCGTCGAGACGTATCCGTCCATCTCCCCATCCATGCCGCGGTTTCCCTCCCGTATTCCCGCAGGCTACTCCCCGTCCGTTCCAGGCGGCATTGTCATTTCGTCCGCATGCTTTGCCGCCCATCCCCCACGGGCCCCATGGCGCGCCGCCCGGCCCCCGGTTACAACACGTGCGACACCACGGGGGGCGTCGCGGTCCATGAAGCTGTTCTATTCGCCCGGCGCCTGCTCGCTGGGCATCCACGTCATCCTGGAGGAGATCGGCCGCCCCTTCGAGACGCAGCTCGTCTCCACGCGCGACGGCGGGACCCGCAAGCCGGAGTTCCTGGCGATCAACCCCAAGGGCAAGATCCCCGCCCTGCTGCGCGACGACGGCACGGTGCTGACCGAATGGCCCGTCATCGCCTGGTGGCTGGCGAAGTCCAACCCGATGAGCAACCTTATCCCCGTTGAGTTCGAGGCGGAGGCGCGCTGCCTGGAATGGATGGACTACCTGTGCGGCACCGTGCACCCGCAGGGCTTCACCCGCATGTTCCGCCCCGGCAACTTCGCGAAGGACGCCGAGGACGAGCCGCGCGTGAAGGCCCAGGGCAAGGCGCTGGCCGAGGGCTTCCTGGCGCTGGTCGAGGAGCGCTGGAAGGGCGGCACCTGGCTGCTGCCCAGCGGCTATTCCATCGCCGACGCCGCGCTGTTCTTCATCGAGGAATGGGCGGTGGGCGAGCGCGCGCAGATCACGCTGCCGCCGAAGCTGAAGGCCCACCGCAGGGCGATGCGCGACCGGCCCGCCGTCGAGCGGGCGCTTTCCAAGGAAGGACTCTCCTGATGAACACGCTGTACTTCGCCCCCGGCGCCTGCTCGCTCGGCATCCACGTGCTGCTGGAGGAGATCGGCGCGCCCTTCGAGGCGAAGCAGGTGAACCTGCGCGAGGGCGCGCAGTTCAAGCCCGAGTTCACCGCGGTGAACCCGAAGTCCAAGGTGCCGACGCTGGTGCGCGAGGATGGCAGCAGCCTGACCGAGTTCCCCGCCATCGCCTTTTACCTCGCCGCCACCAACCCCCAGGCGAAGATGCTGCCCGAGGGCGCGGAGGCGATGGCGCGCGCGATGGAGGTCACCGACTACGCCGTGGCGACGGTCCACATGCAGGGCTTCTCGCGCATCTTCCGCCCGGCCAACTTCGCGCCGAACGAGGCGGACCACGAGGCGGTGAAGGCCCGCGGCGCCGAGATCTACGCCAAGGGCCTCAAGACGCTGGACGCGGCGCTGGACGGGCGGGACTTCTTCGCCGGCAGCTATTCCTTCGCCGACATGGCGCCCTTCTACGTCGCCTTCTGGGGCGCCGAGCGGCTGAAGATGGAGATCCCCGGCCGGCTGGCCGCGCACTACGCCGCCATGCGCGCCCGCCCCGCCGTGCAGGCTGTCATGGCGCGCGAAGGCCTCGCTTGATCCTCTGGGTCTCGGCCCGCACGACGTCGCTGGCCGCCCGCCTCGCCCACGCGCTGGCGGGCGCGCCGGGCGAGGTGCGCGAGATCAGCCTGCGCGGCGGCGAGTCCCGCACGCCGGAGTTCCTGGCCATCAACCCCAAGGGCCAGGTGCCGGTGCTCCAGCTGGACGCCGCCACGGTGACGGAGACGCCCGCCATCATGCTGGCGCTCTCCGACGCCGTGCCCTCCGCCCGGCTGTTCGGCACGACGCCGGCGCAGCGCTGGGCGGTGCTGGAATGGGTGTCCTGGGTCGCCTGGACCATCCCCGGCACGCTGGTTCCCGGCTTCAACCCGGCGCGTTTCGGCCCGGCGCCGGCCGAGCACGCCATCCGCGTGGCCGCCATCGCCCGCACGGAGGCCGCGCTGGAATCGGCGGTCGCGCGCCTGCCCGGCCCCTGGGCGGTCGGCGAGGCGCCGACCGCGGCCGATTGCTCGCTGGCCATGCTCACCGTGCTGGGCGGCTTCCTCGGCGTCGCCCCGCCCGAGGCGCTGCACGAACACCGCCGGCGCCTCTTCGGCCTGCCCGCGCTCCATCCCACCCTGCTCGCCGAAGGATTTGCCGTGTGAGGCTGAACCCCGTCCCCTTCTGGTTCCTCCGCCACGGCGAGACGGACTGGAACGCCCAGGGCCTGTCCCAGGGCCAGACCGACATCCCGCTGAACGCCATCGGCATCGCCCAGGCCGAGCGGGCGGCGAAGGCCCTCATCGGCAAGGGCATCGCCACGATCGTCACCTCGCCCCTGTCCCGCGCCCGCGTCACGGCCGAGGCGGTGGCGCGCGCGCTGGAACTGCCCATCGCCGCCGAGGACTCGGAGCTGATGGAGGTCCGCTTCGGCGAGCAGGAAGGCCAGCCGATGGGCGACTGGTACGACGACTGGATCGCCGGCACCTTCACCCCCGCCGGCTGCGAGCCCTTCGCCGAGCTGCGCGAGCGCACCGCGCGCGCCATCAACCGCGCCACGGCGCTCCCCGGCCCGGTGCTGGTGGTGGCGCACGGCGCGCTGTTCCGCGCCTTCCGCTGGGAGGCGGGGCTGGAGCCCAACATCCGCACCCCCAACGCCCTGCCCATCTGGTGCCAGCCGCAGGGCGACGCCTGGGCGCTGCATCACGCCGAGCTGCCGTGACCGGCTGGCGGCTGCTGCGCGGCGCCCGCGTCGCCGACCCGGCGCAGCGCCGCGCGCCGCTGGCCGACATCCTCGTCGAAGGCGGCACGATCCGCGCCATCGGCGCGCGGCTGGACGCGCCCGAGGGCACGGTCGTGGAGGACCTGTCCGGCCACCTGCTGCATCCCGGCCTGGTGAACGCGCACACCCACGGCCATGGCGGCCTCGCCCGCGGCCAGGGCGACCGCTGGACGCTGGAGCTGCTGCTCGCCGCCTCCCCCTGGATCGGCGGCGGGCGCACCCTGCGGGACCTGCACCTGTCCACGCTCATCTGCGCCGCCGAGATGGTGCTGAAGGGCTGCACCGCCGCCTATGACCTCGCGGTGGAGGTGCCGGTCCCGACCCGCGAGGGGCTGGACGCGGTGGCCGGGGCCTACGCCGCCGCGGGAATGCGCGCGGTGATTGCGCCCATGGTCGGCGACATCACGCTGTGGGACGCGGTGCCCGGCCTGCTGGACGCCCTGCCCGAATCGCTCCGCGCCCAGGTGGCGAAGCTGCGCGCCGCCCCCGCCGAAGCGCTGCTGGCCGCCATGGCCGACGCCGCCGCCCATTGGCGCTGGGACGCGCAGGGCATCCGCTTCGCCCTCGCGCCCACCATCCCGACGCATGCGACCGACGCCTTCCTCTGCGGCTGCCGCGACCTGGCGCGCGAGCGCGGCTTGGCGCTGCACATGCATGTCGGCGAAAGCCGGGTGCAGGCGCTGGCCAGCCGCACGCGCTGGGGCACCGGCCCGGTGGCGGCGCTGGACCGGCTGGGGCTGCTCTCGCCCAGCTTCACCCTGGCGCACGGCGTCTGGCTGGGCGACGACGAGCTGCGCCTCCTGGCCGACCGCGGCGCCATGCTGGCGCACAACCCGGGGTCCAACATGAAGCTCGGCAACGGGCTGGCGCGGCTGCGGCGCGCGCTGGATCTGGGCGTGGCGGCCGGGATCGGCACCGATGGCGTCTCCTCCTCCGACAATTCCAACATGTACGAGGCGATGCGGCTGGCCGCGATGACGGGCCACGCCCAGACGCCCGACCCGGCCCGCTGGCCGAGCGCAGCGCAGGTCTGGCACGCCGGCACCCAGGGCGCGGCGCGGGTGCTGGGCATGCCGGAAATCGGCGCGCTGGCGCCCGGCATGGCCGCGGACATCGTGGCGCTCGACCTCACAGTGCCGCACTGGATGCCGCACAACGACACGCTGAACCAGCTGGTCTGGGCCGAGGACGCGACGGCGGTGCGCCACGTCATGGTGGCCGGCCGCTGGGTGGTGCGCGACGGCCGCCACGCGCTGCTGGACATGGCGAGGTTGGCCGCGGAGGCGGAGGAGGCGCGCGAGCGGCTGGAGCAGGCGGCGGGCGCGAACAAGGCGTTGTTCGAGGCGCTGGCCCCCTTCGTCAGCGGCTTCTGCGCCGGCACGCTGGGCCAGCCGCTGCCGGTCAGCCGCTACCTCTGCGAGGCGCCGGGCGAACCGGGCTGAGGCGCAGCGAAACCTCGCGGCAGGTTCCGTCGGCCGGATCGCAGATGCCGGCCGTGACGCCCGTCCAGCCGGCGGCGCCGGGGAGGCGCACCGCCTGCCGGTACCCGTCCCACTGCGCGGTGCATTGGCGGCGCCCATCCTCCAGCCAGATGCCGAACGAGCCGCTCAGCCTCTCGTGGCCGGCCCTGGTCCAGAGCAGGAGGTCGCGACCCTGCGCCGCGGCGGCGAGCCCGTCCTCCATCACCGAGGGCCGCGGCAGGGGGCCGGCCCACTCCACCGGCGCCGGGCAGGCCAGCGCCAACCCGGGGAGGATGGCCACGAGGCCGATGCCCGCCAGCCTCATGCCGCGCTCACCTCCCGCTCCAGCCGCGGAACCATCACCCGTCGCCATTCGCCGAGGCCCCAGGCGCCCTCGAGCAGGGTGTCGCCGCGCACCAGGCTCCAGGCCGGCGTGCCGCTGCGCATCCCCCTCCGCACCCGCTCGTCGCGCACCCAGCGCAGTTCCGCCGGCCAGGTCGCGTCGGCATGGCCCTGGCTCAGCGAGCCGGCGACGAGTTCCCGGAAACGCAGCTTGGCGCGCACCGGACCCTGCTCGAAGGCCGGGCGGTAGAACTGCTGGAAGTCCCTGCAGAACGGGCAGTCGGGGGCACTGACATAGATCAGCGTCGGTGCGCTGGGCGGCAGGGCGGCCTCGACGGCCAGCCGTTCCGGCGAGATGGCCGCCGGTGCACAGCCGATGATGAGCAGGGCAGGCGCCGACAGCACGGCGCGGCGGGAGATTGGCATGGCAAGCCTCCGGTCACGCGCACCCCGGAGGAGGCTAAGACGGGTGCGCCCTGCGGTGCAAGCGGATCACAGCAGCCCGCCCAGGATCTTCCCGCCGCGCAACGGCGCGGGCGCGCCCGTCGTCTCGGGGAAGGAGATCGGCAGCCCCCGTGCCGTGCGGGCCGCCAGCACGGCGAAGCACTGCGCCTCCAGCGCGTCGCCGTTCCAGCCGGCCACCTCCACGGGACGCACCGGCTGCTCCAGCGTGCTGGCGAGCGCGCGCATCATCGCCGGGTTGCGCCGCCCGCCGCCGGCCACCAGCCATTGCATCGGCGCGTCCGGGAAGTGCCGCGCGGCGGCGGCCACGCAGATGGCGGCGAAGGCCACCAGCGTCGCCGCGCCGTCCTGCGGGCTCAGCGCGCAGGCGCCCGCCTCCTTCAGCGCGCGGTCGAAATCCAGCCGGTCCAGGCTCTTGGGCGGCGGCTGCGCCAGGAAGGGGTGCGCCATCAGCCGGCCCAGCACCGCGCCATCCGCCTGGCCTGCCAGCGCCAGGTGGCCGTCGCGGTCGTAGTCGCGCCCCGTCGAGCGGCGCGCCCAGTCGTCCAGCGGGCCATTGGCCGGGCCGGTGTCGAAGGCCAGCATCCCGCCATCCTCGCCGAGGTACGTGACGTTGCCGACGCCGCCCAGGTTCAGCACCGCCAGTGGCTTGGGCAGCGCATGGGCCAGCGCGGCGTGGGCGATTGGCACCAACGGCGCGCCCTGCCCGCCCGCCGCCACGTCGGCGGTGCGGAAGTCGTGCGCGATGGACAGGCCGGTCAGCCGCGCCAGCGCGCGCGCGTCGCCGACCTGCCAGGTGAAGCCCGGCTCGTCGGACACGTCGCCGCGGCCGCGCGGACGGTGCAGGATGGTCTGGCCGTGGAAGGCCGCGAGTTCGGCCGCCGGCAGCCCGGCCCTCGCCGCCTCCAGCGCCACGCGTGCGATGGCGGCGGCGTGGCGCTCGGTCAGCCGCGCCTCGCAATCCTTCAGGAAGGGGTCATGCGGCGCGATGCCCGGCGCCAGCTCCAGCAGCCGCCGCAGGTCGCGGCGCAGCGCGGCGTCGTAGGGCAGCGTCACCGCGGGGCCCAGCGCGCCGACGCGCTCGCCATCCGTCTCCACCCAGGCGGCATCCACCCCGTCCAGCGAGGTCCCGCTCATCGTCCCGATGATTCGCAGCATGGCGCGCTTATGCTACCAGCGCCCCCGGGACGCCACGGGGGCACAGACGGATGAGCGGGCAGGACTTCCTCGACATCGTGACGGAGCGCGGCTTCGTCCACCAGGTCACCGACGAGGCCGCCTTGCGCGCCGCGCTCCAGGCCGGCCCCGTGCCCGGCTACATCGGCTTCGACGCCACCGCCGACAGCCTGCATGTCGGCCACCTGGTGCAGATCATGCTGCTGCGCTGGCTGGCGGCCACCGGCAACCGCCCGGTGGTGCTGATGGGCGGCGGCACGACCAAGATCGGCGATCCCTCGGGCCGCGACGAGACGCGGCAGATCCTCACGGAAGCGGGCATCGAAGCCAACAAGCGCTCCATCGCCCGCGCCTTCCAGGGCTTCCTGGCGTTCGGCGACGGCCCCGGCACCGCCGTGATGCTCGACAACGCCGAATGGCTGGACGGGCTGCGCTACATCCCCTTCCTGCGCGAGGTAGGGCGGCATTTCAGCGTGAACCGCATGCTGTCCATGGACAGCGTGCGGCTGCGGCTGGAGCGCGACCAGCCGCTCTCCTTCATCGAGTTCAACTACATGCTGCTGCAATCCTACGACTTCGTGGAGCTGAACAAGCGCCACGGCGTGCTGCTGCAGATGGGCGGCTCCGACCAATGGGGCAACATCGTCATGGGCGCGGACCTCGCGCGGCGCATGTCGGGCGCGAACGTCTTCGGCCTGACCGCGCCGCTGATCACCACGGCCAGCGGCGCCAAGATGGGCAAGACCGCCGGCGGCGCCGTCTGGCTGAACGCGGACCGCCTCAGCCCGTACGACTACTGGCAATATTGGCGCAACGCCGAGGACGCCGACGTCGGCCGCTTCCTGGCCCTGTTCACCGACCTGCCGATGGCGGAGGTCCGGCGCCTGGGCGCCCTGGGCGGCGCGGAGCTGAACGAGGCCAAGAAGGTGCTCGCCACCGAGGCCTGCGCCCTCCTGCATGGCCGAGAAGCCGCCACGCAGGCCGCCGAGACGGCGCGCCTGGCCTTCGAGCAGGGCACGGCCGCCGACACCCTGCCCACCATCACCCACAGCCTGCCCGCCGCCCTGGCGGACCTGCTGGTGGCCGCCGGCCTCTGCGCCTCCAAGGGCGAGGCGCGGCGGCTGGTGGCGCAGAACGGCGTGCGGGTGGACGACGCGGCGGTGGCCGACGCGGCGATGATGGTGGAAGGGCCGGTGAAGCTTTCCGCCGGGCGAAAGCGGCATGTGCTGGTGAAGGCCGCGTGATTGCGCCATCCTCCGCGCAACGACGCGGAGGAAACCCATGGACCCCACGCTCCTGATCCAGGGCGGCCTGGTGGTGGACGGCACCGGCACGGCCCCCTTCGAGGCCGACGTGGCGATCGCGGGCGGGCGCATCGCCGCCATCGGGCGCAGTCTCCCCGTGCCGCGCGGCACCCCGGTGATCGAGGCGAAGGGCCGGCTGGTGACGCCGGGTTTCGTGGACATCCACACCCATTACGACGCCCAGGCCTCCTGGTCCTCGCGGCTGGAATCCTCCTCCTTCCACGGCGTCACCACCGCGCTGCTCGGCAATTGCGGCGTCGGCTTCGCGCCCTGCCGGCCGGACAGCCGCGACATGCTGGTGGCCCTGATGGAAGGCGTGGAGGACCTGCCCGAGGTGGTGCTGACCGAGGGCCTGCGCTGGGACTGGGAATCCTTCCCCGAATACCTGGACGCGCTGGACCGGCGCCCGCACGACATGGACATCGCCGCCCAGGTGCCGCACGCCGCGCTCCGCATCCACGTCATGGGCCGCCGCGGCTTCGACCGCGAGCCCGCCACCGCAGAGGACCGCGCCGAGATGGCCCGCCTGGCGCGCGAGGGCATCGCCGCCGGCGCGCTGGGCTTCTCCACCTCGCGGGCCATCGCCCACCGCACGCTGGCCGGCGAGCCCACCCCAACCCTGGGCGCGGCCGAGATCGAGCTGGCCGAGATCGGCCGCGCGCTGGGCGGCGGCTGGATGCAGCTCATCTCCGACTTCGACGACCCGGCGGAGGAGGAATGGGAGCGGCTGATGCGCGTCGCCCGCCTGTCCGGCCGGCCGATGACCTTCTCCCTGCTCCAGCGCGAATCCCGCCCCGATTTCTGGCGCTGGCTGCTGGAGCGCGTGACCGAGGCGAATGCGGCGGGCGTGCGCGTCACCGGCCAGGTGATGGGCCGCCCGGTCGGCCTCATGTTCGGCTGGGAGCTGTCGCAGCACCCCTTCCTCACCCGCGAGGCCTTCCGCGAGGTGGCGCACCTCCCCATCGTCGAGCGCGTCCAGGCGCTGCGCGACCCCGCCCGCCGCGCCCGCATCCTGGCCGAGCCGACGCAGGACCCCGCATTGCGCGCCCGGCTGAACACCTGGGCGCGCATCTACAAGCTGTCGCCCGACTACGAGCCGCCGCCGGAAGCCAGCGTCGCCGCCACCGCCGCGCGCGAAGGCCGCGACCCCGCCGACCTCTGCTACGACTGGATGCTGGAGGAGGAAGGCCGCGCCATCCTCAACCGCCCCCTGCTGAACTACGCCGACGGCAACCTCGACGCGATCCGCGAGATGGTGACCCACCCGCACACCCTGCTGGGGCTGAGCGATGGCGGCGCCCATGTCGGCTACATCTGCGACGCCTCGGCGCCCACGCACCTGCTGACGCATTGGGCGCGCGACCGCCCCCGTGGCCGCATCGCGATCGAGCACGCGGTGAAGCGCCTGTCCGCCGACAACGCCCACGCCATCGGCCTGCGGGACCGCGGCGTGCTGAGGCCCGGCATGAAGGCCGACCTGAACGTCATTGATCTGGCAGCATTGTCGCTGCACCGCCCCTCCATGCAGTACGACCTGCCGGCCGGCGGCAAGCGGCTGGTGCAGCGCGCCGATGGCTACGACGCCACCATCGTCTCCGGCGCCGTCACGCGGCGCCATGGCGAGGAGACCGACGCCCTGCCCGGCCGGCTGGTGCGGGGGGCGCAGGCATGAGGCACGACCTCGTCATCCGCGGCGGCACCGTCATGGACGGCACCGGCGCGCCCGGCTTCCGGGCCGACGTCGCGGTGGATGGCGGCATGATCGCGGTGGTCGGCGACGTGCCGGGCCGCGGCGCCGTCGAACTGGACGCGGCCGGCGCCGTGGTCTGCCCCGGCTTCGTGGACCTGCACACGCATTACGACGGCCAGGCGATCTGGGACCCGCACCTCGCCCCCTCCGCCTGGCACGGCGTCACCACTGTGCTGATGGGCAATTGCGGCGTCGGCTTCGCCCCCTGCCGCGCGGAGGACCGCGACACGCTGATCCGCCTCATGGAGGGCGTCGAGGACATCCCCGGCCCCGTGCTGCACGAGGGGCTGGACTGGTCCTGGGAATCCTTCCCCGAATACCTCGACGCGCTGGAACGCCGTCCGCGCGACCTGGACGTGGCCACCCTGCTGCCCCACGCCGCCCTGCGCGTGCACGTGATGGGCGGCCGCGCCCTGTCGCTGGAGGACGCGACGGAGGCCGACTGCGCCGCCATGGCCACCCTGGCGCGCGAGGCGATCGCCGCCGGGGCCTTCGGCGCCAGCACCTCGCGCACCATCAGCCACAAGACCCTGGCCGGCGATCCCACGCCGACGTTGCGCGCGCAGGAGGCGGAGCTGACCGCCATCGTGCGGGCCATGGGCGGCGGGCTGCTGGAGCTGATCTCCGACTGGAACACCCCCGACCCGGCGACGGAATTCGCCATGGTCCGCCGCATCCATCAGGCCAGCGGGCGGCCGGTGCTGTTCAGCCTCACCGCCCGGCACGACCGGACGGAAGCGTGGCGCGAACTCCTCGCCCTGTCCGACGTCGCGGCCGAGGCGGGCGAGGCGATCCGCCCGGTCTTCCCGCCGCGCCCCATCGGCATCCTGCTGGGGCTGGAGGGGTCGCAGAACCCGTTCAGCGGCTGCCCCTCCTACAAGGCCATCGCCCACCTGCCGCCCGCCGAACGCGCCGCGGCGATGCGCGAGCCGGGATTGCGCGCGCGCATCCTGTCCGAGGACCGGGTGGCCGGCTCCAACTTCCCCCTCATCACCCGCCTGTCCTGGGCGCGCATGTTCCCCTTCGGCGACCCGCCGGACTACGCGCCCCCTCGCGAAGCCAGCATCGAGGCCCAGGCCGCGCGCGAATCCCGCCCGTCCGAGGCCGTCGCCTACGACCTGCTGACCGATGGCGGCTGGATCTTCGCGCCGCTGACCAACTTCGCCGACTACACCCTCGCGGCCTCCGCCGAATGCCTGCGCAACCGCAACGCCATCATCGGGCTGGGCGATGGCGGGGCGCATGTCGGCTTCATCTCCGACGGCAGCTTTCCCACCTATGTCCTTGATTACTGGCCCAGGCACGGCTTCGCGCTGGAGGAGCTGATCCGCCGGCAGACCAGCGATACTGCGCGCGCCATCGGCCTTTCGGACCGCGGCGTGCTGGCGCCCGGCACGCTCGCCGACATCAACATCCTGGAGCCTTCGCGCCTCGGCCTGGATGCGCCGCGCATGGTGCACGACCTGCCGGCGGGCGGCCGCCGCATGTTGCAGAAGGCGCACGGCTACCGCCACACGGTCAAGCGCGGCGTGGTGACCTACACGGATGGCGTGGCGACCGGCGCGCTGCCGGGGCGGCTGCTCAGGCGCCGATAGCCGCCTCGACGCGCAGCGCGGCGTCCAGCGCCGCGCGCCCGGCCGCGCCGTCCGCCTCATAGGGCCGCGCGCCGGCGATGGCGGCGCGGAAGGCGTCGTGCTCCGCCTCCAGGCTGTCATGGTCGGTCCAGGAGCGGTGCTCGATGCCCCAGCCGGGCAGGTGCTCGACCGGCGCGGCCCCACCCGGTGCGACGTAGTCCAGCGAGCGGGCGAGGAAGTCCACCCGCAGCTCCCCCTCCGGCCCCATCGCCCGCAACCGCCGCTCCAGCCCCACCGCGAGACGGCTCGCCGTCACCGTCGCCCGCATCCCGCTGGCGAAGCCCAGGTGGGCCACCGCCCAGTCCGTGTTGTCCGACACCGCGCGGCCGCCCACCGCCCGCACATCCGCCAGCTGCGAGTCCGCCAGCGCCAGGATCAGGTCCAGGTCGTGGATCATCAGGTCCAGCACCACCGACACGTCCAGCGAGCGCGGGCGGAAGGGCGCCACCCGCACCGCCTCCACATGGACCAGCCGGCGCGACGCGCATTCCGCCCGCAGGGTGCGGATGGCGGCCGAATGGCGCTCGATCTGCCCTACCATCAGCACCAGGCCGTGCGCGGCGGCCAACGCCACCAGCGCGTCCGCCTCGGCCAGTGTCGCGGTTATGGGCTTCTCCACCAGCACGTGCTTGCCGGCCTCCAGCGCCCGCGTCGCCAGCGGGAAGTGATGCACGGTCGGCGTGGCGATCACCAGCGCGTCGCTCGCCGCCAGCAGCGCGTCCAGGGCCATCGCCTCGCAGCCTGCCTCGCCCGCCACCAGCTTGGCGCGCGCCCCGTCCGGGTCATGCAGCCCCGACAGGCCGCGGCCGCGCAGCTTGAGGGCATGGAAGCGGCCGAAATGGCCCGCGCCGATGACGCCGATCCGGGGGTTCATGGCCGCCACCGGTAGCCCAAACCGCCCCGGGCTTGCATCCCCCCCCAGCCCTCGTCATGTTCCGCCGGATTCGGGAACCCGGGGACTTGCCTTCATGATGTTCTTCGCGCGGTGGAAGCAGGCCGCCATCCTCGCCGTCTGCCTCCTGGGCGTGCTGGTGAGCCTGCCCAACCTGCTGCCACGCTCCGCCTTCCCGGACTGGGCGCCCGTGCGCCAGGTGTCGCTGGGGCTCGACCTGCGCGGCGGCTCCTACCTGCTGCTGGAGGTGGACACCTCCGTCCTCCTGCGCGAACGCCTGGAATCCCTGGTCGAGGGCGCCCGGCGCGGCCTGAACCAGGCGCAGCCGCGCATCGGCTACACCGGCCTCGCCGCCAGCCCGGAATCCCGGCGCATCCAGCTCCGCGTCACCGACCCCGCCCAGCGCGAGGCGGCGACGCGCGTCATCCGCGACCTTGCCAACACCGTGAGCATCGGCGGCGGCGCCCAGGCGCCGGACATCGAGGTCGCCTCCACCCCCGACGGCCTGCTGACCGCCACCGTCACCGAGCCCGGCATGCGCGCCAAGGCCACGGCGGCGGTCGAGCAATCCATCGAGATCGTCCGGCGGCGGATCGACGAGACGGGCGTGGCGGAGGCGCTGATTGCCCGCCAGGGCGCCAACCGCATCCTCGTCCAGCTCCCCGGCGTCGAGGACCCGGGCCGCATCAAGGACCTGCTGGGCCGCACCGCCCGCATGACGTTTCACCTGCTGGACGAGGCGGCGAACCTCGCGGCACCCACCCCGCCGCCGGGCGTGATGTTCCTCAACGGCGAGAGGCCCGGCGAGCGCTACGCCGTGCGCCGCCGCGTGGAGGTGGACGGCGCCAACCTGTCCGACGCCCGCGCCAGCCAGGACACGCGCAACGCCGAATGGGTGGTGAACTTCACCTTCGACTCCGTGGGCACCCGCCGCTTCGCCGACATCACCCGCGCGAACGTCGGCCGCCCCTTCGCCATCGTCCTCGACGACAAGGTGATCACCGCCCCCGTGATCCGCGAGGCCATCACCGGCGGCCGCGGGCAGATCAGCGGCAACTTCACCGTGCGCTCGGCCAACGACCTGTCCGTGCTGCTGCGCGCCGGCGCCCTGCCCGCCCCGCTGACGGTGGTGGAGGAACGCACGGTGGGGCCGGAGCTGGGGGCGGACGCAATCCGCGCCGGCATCATCAGCCTCGCCGTCGGCACCGCCTTCGTCTTCCTCTACATGGGCCTGGCCTACGGGCTGTTCGGCTGGTTCGCCAACATCGCGCTGCTGTTCAACATCGTGCTGCTGGTCGCCTGCCTGTCGCTGCTGGAGGCCACGCTGACCCTGCCCGGCATCGCCGGCATCGTGCTGACCCTGGGCACCGCGCTGGACGCCAACATCCTCATCAACGAGCGCATCCGCGAGGAGGTGAAGAACGGCCGAAGCCCGATCTCCGCGCTGGAGACGGGGTATTCCAAGGCCTCGGGGACCATCCTGGACTCCAACCTCACCAACCTCATCGCGATGGCCTGCCTCTACGGCTTCGGCTCCGGCCCGGTGAAGGGCTTCGCGGTCACCGTCGCCATCGGCACCATCGTGCAGATGTGGACGGCCACCGTGCTGACGCGCCTGCTCGTCGTCTGGTGGTACCGTGCGCGCAAGCCCAAGGAGCTGCCGGTGCTGGAGCGCCCGGGCCTGTCCCTGCTCGGCCGCCTGGGCCGCCCGCTGTTCCGCCTGGTGCCGGACGTCACCTCCATCCGCTTCATGCGCGGCGCGCGGATCGGGCTGCTCACCTCCGCCGTGCTGTCCACCGCGTCGCTGGGCGCGGCCTTCTGGCCCGGGCTGGACAAGGGCATCGACTTCAACGGCGGCATCGTGATGGAGCTGCGGACCGAGCAGCCGGCCGACCTCGCCCGCCTGCGCGCCGCCGTGGCCGCCGTGCCCGATGTCGGCGACGTGGGCCTCCAGCAATTCGGCGACGACCGCACCCTCCTGCTGCGCCTGCCCGCCACCGACCAGGAGGCGAAGACCCAGCAGGTGGTCGCCGCGACGCGTGCCGCGCTGGAAGGCGCCAGCCCCGGCCTGCGCGTGCTGCGCGTGGAGGCCGTGGGCAACCGCGTCTCGGACGAGCTGTTCCGCGGCGGGCTGATGGCGCTCGGCCTCTCGCTGCTGGCGATGCTGATCTACATCTGGGTGCGCTTCGAATGGCAGTTCGCCATCGCGGCCATCGCGACCCTGATCCTCGACACCACCAAGACCATCGGCTTCATGGTCCTGTTCAACGTCGAGTTCAACCTGACGACCATCGCCGCCATCCTCACGGTGATCGGCTTCAGCGCGAACGACAAGGTCGTCGTCTTCGACCGGATGCGCGAGAACCTGCGCAAGTACAAGGTGATGCCGCTGCAGGAGCTGGTGGACCTCTCGATCAACGAAACGCTGAACCGCAGCCTCGGCACCTCGGTGACGCTGCTGCTCGCCGCCCTGCCGCTGGCGCTGTTCGGCGGCGACACCCTGGCCGGCTTTGCCTGGGTGATGGTGTTCGGCATCGTCGTCTCCGCCTCCTCCTCCGTCTTCATCGCAGCCCCCATCGTCCTCTACAGCGGCCGCGCCTCGCTGCGCCGGGGCGAGGCGGAGGTGCTGAAGCCGGCCGGCGTCACGGCCGTCCGGTGACGCCCTGACCGCCATTGTTGACAGCATGGGCAGCAGGCTAGGCTGCGAGGGCATGACGGCGAGCGGCGCATCAACGGGGGACCGGCCATCCAGGCCGCGCATCGCCGTGGTCGCCCGCGACGGCGCCTTGCTCTCCGCGGCGGCCACCGCGGCCGCGCCCGCCCCGGTGCTGCCCTTCGCCACCGACGCCGCGCTGCTCGACGCGGTGGTGCGCCACCTCGGCGGCTTCACCCACCTGCTGATCGAGCAAGGCAGCCGCGGCTTCGACCCCGAGCTGCTGGACGCGCTGGCCGAGGCGTCGCCCCAGGCGGTCATCGCCACCCTGCCGGCGGGCAGCGATTCGCGCGCCGTCGCCGCGCTGCTGGGCGAATCCGGCGCGCTGCGCCCGCGCGGCGCCGGGCCGCTGCGCCCGGGCGGCCTGATGCTGCGCTACCAGCCCATCATCTCGCTGCGCCACGGGCGCATGGTGATGGTCGAGGCGCTGTCGCGCTGGGCCAGCGAGCCGGTGGCGCTGACGCCGCTGCACTTCGTGCCCGCCATGGAGCGCATGGGCCTGGGCAAGGCGCTGGCCGGCGCGGTGACGCGCATGGCCACCCAGGACATGGCCCGCCTGCCCTGGCCGCTGAAGGTCAGCGTCAACCTCGCCGTCGCCGAGTTCGAGCGCAGGGACGTCGCCGCCTGGCTGGCGCGCGAATCCCGCCGCGCCCGCCTGCCGGCCGGCCGCCTGTGCATCGAGCTGACCGAGACCTCGCCAGTGGTGGACGAGGCGCGCCTCGCGCGTTCCCTGCGCCGCCTGCGCGCGGCGGGGCACGACGTGGTGATGGACGACTTCATCCTCGATGACCCGCGCCGCCGCCTGCTGCGCCTGCCCTTCACCGGGGTGAAGCTCGACCGCTCCTTCACGCTGATGCTGGCAGGCAGCGCGCGCGCCCGCGCCCAGGTCCGCGCCATCGCCGCGCACGGCCTGTCCATCACCGCCGAGGGCGTCGCCTCCAGGGCGCACCTGCACGCCCTGCGCGCGCTCGGCGTGGACCGCGCCCAGGGCTTCTGGCTGGCCCGCCCGCTGCCGGTCCAGGCGCTGATGGCCTGGGCCCGGCAGCGCGTGGCTCAGCCCTGGAAGACGCGGGCGTAGAGCGCCTCGATCTCGGCCGCATCGGGCACGCGCGGGTTGTTGGCCGGGCTGCCGCTCCCCAGCGCCTGGCGCGCCATGGTGGGGACCAGCGCGTTCCAGGCCGCCTCGCCGATGCCGTGCGCGCAAGGGCTGGGCACCTCCAGCTCCGCGTTGAGCGCCCGCAGTTCCTCCAGCAGCTTCGCGCCCGCCACCTGGTCGGCGTCGCCCGGTGCGGCCGCGCCGATGCAGCGCGCCGCCTCGGCGTAGCGCGGCAGGGCAGCGTGCAGGCCGAACTCCGTCACCGCCGGCAGCAGCATGGCGTTGGACAGGCCGTGGGGCACGTGGAAATGCGCCCCGATCGGCCGCGACATGCCATGGACCAGCGCCACGGAGGCGTTGGAGAAGGCGAGCCCCGCGAGGGTGGCGCCCAGCATCATCGCCTCGCGCGCCGCCCCGTCGTCCGGCCGGTGCCAGACGGCGCGCAGGTTGGGGCCGATCAGGCGCATCGCCTCGCGCGCGTACATGTCGCTCACCGGGTTGGCGCGCTTGCTGACGAAGGCCTCCAGAGCGTGGGTCAGGCTGTCGATGCCGGTGTCGGCCGTGGTGCGGCGGGGCACGGTGAAGGTCAGTTCGTGGTCCACGATCGCGGCCAGCGGCAGGGCGCCGAGGCCGGCGACCAGCATTTTCTCGTCCGTCTCCGTGTCGGTGATGACGGTGAAGCGCGTCGTCTCGCTGCCGGTGCCCGCGGTGGTGGGCACGCAGACCACCGGCAGCGCGCCGCGGTCGGCCGCGAAGGGCACCTTGAAGTCGCGCATCCGCGCGCCCTCGGGGGCGGCGGCCAGGATCGCCATGGCCTTGGCCGTGTCCATCGGCGAGCCGCCGCCGAAGCCCACCAGCACGTCGTAGTCGCCCGCGCGCATCGCCGCCACGCCGGCCTCGATCACCACGTCGGTCGGGTCGGGCACCGTGTCGCTGAACACGGCGGGCGCGAAGCCGGCCTCGCGCAGCGGCGCCAGCAGCTTCTCCACGGTGCCCGAGGACACCATCCACGGGTCGGTGACGACCAGCGGGCGCGAGAAGCCGAGCTGAGCCAGCAGCGCGCCGGCGCGCGCGATGCTGCCACCGCCCACCAGCATCTGGCGCGGGGCGACGAGGGAGAGGACCATGCGGGCGTTTCCTAAGCTGCGCTGGCCTTCGCGTAGAGCGCCAGCCGACGGGCCGCATTCGGCGCGAGGCCGCCGGAAAAGTCCAGCCCGGCCGGCGGCAGCGCGTCGGCGAAGTGGCAGGCCACGCCGTCCACCAGCGCCGGCTCCTCGGCCGCGCAGCGCGCCTGCGCGAAGGGGCAGCGCGTGCGGAAGCGGCAGCCCGAGGGCGGGTTGAGCGGGCTGGGCAGGTCGCCCCCCAGCGGCACGACCGAGCCGCGCCGCTTGGGGTCGGGATGCGGGATCGCCGCCAGCAGCGCGCGGGTGTAGGGGTGCCGCGGATTGGCGAAGAGCGACACCTTATCCTGGAGCTCGACGATGCGGCCCAGGTACATCACGGCGATGCGGTCGGCCACGTGCTTCACCACCGCCAGGTCATGGGCGATGAACAGGTAGGCCAGCCCCAGCCGGCGCTGGAGGTCGCGCAGCAGGTTCACCACCTGGGCCTGGATGGACACGTCCAGCGCGCTCACCGGCTCGTCGCACACCACGAGGTCCGGCCCGGCGGCGAGCGCGCGCGCGATGCCGATGCGCTGGCGCTGCCCGCCGCTGAACTCGTGCCCGTAGCGCGCGGCGTGGAAGGGCGCGAGGCCGACGAGGGAGAGCAGCTCCTCCACCCGCGCGCGGCGGGAGGCGGCGTCGCCGATGCCGTGCACCTCCAGCGGCTCGCCCAGCGTCTGGGCCACGGTGAAGCGCGGGTTGAGCGAGGCGTAGGGGTCCTGGAAGACGATCTGCGCGCGGCGGCGGAAGGCCTTGAGCGCGGGGCGGTCCAGCGTGGTGATGTCCGTGCCCTCGAAGCGCACGCGGCCCTCGCTGGGCTCGATCAGGCGCAGCACCAGCCGCGCGGTGGTGGACTTGCCGCAGCCGGATTCGCCGACGAGAGCCAGCGTCTCGCCCTTGTTCACCGTGAAGGACACGCCGTCCACCGCGCGCACGGTGCCGATCCGCTTGGCGCGGATGATCCCCTCGGTGACGGGGTAGTGCTTGGCGATGTCCTGCACCTGGAGCAGCGGGGCCTTCATGCGGCGAGCGACTCCTCGATGGGGGCGCGGATGCACGCGGCGCCGTGGCCGGGCTCCACCTCCAGCAGCGGCGGCTGCGCCGCGTCGCAGGCGGGGATGGCGAAGGGGCAGCGCGGGGCGAAGCGGCAGCCAGGCGGCAGCGCGAAGGGCGGCGGGACCGAGCCGGTGATGGCGAGCAGGTTCTCGCGCTCTTCGTCCAGGCGGGGGATGCTGCCCAGCAGCCCCAGCGTGTAGGGGTGCTGCGGGTCGTCGAAGAGGCGGCGGGCGTCGGTGCGCTCCACCACCTTGCCGGCGTACATCACCGCCACCTCGTCCGCCATCTCGGCCACCACGCCGAGGTCGTGGGTGATGAGGATGATGGCCATGCCCATCTGCGCCTGAAGCTCGCGCAGCAGGTCGAGGATCTGGGCCTGCACCGTCACGTCCAGCGCGGTGGTGGGCTCGTCGGCGATCAGCAGCTTCGGGCTGCCGGCCAGCGCCATGGCGATCATCACCCGCTGGCGCATCCCGCCGGAAAGCTGGTGCGGATACTCCTCTAATCGCCGCTCGGGGGATGGGATGCGCACGCGCCGCAGCGCCTCGATCCCCCGGTCGCGCAGCTCGGCCCGCGACAGGCCGGGCTCGTGCGCCGCCAGCCCCTCGGTGATCTGGAAGCCCACGGAATGCACGGGGTTGAGCGAGGTCATCGGCTCCTGGAAGATCATCGCGATGTCGCGCCCGCGCACCGCGCGCATCTGCGCCGCCGACAGCGCGGCGAGGTCGCGCCCCTCCAGCAGCACGCGCCCGGCGGCGATGCGCCCCGGATGCGCCACCAGCCGCATGATGGAGAGCGAGAGCACCGACTTGCCGCAGCCGCTCTCGCCCACCACGCCCAGCGTCTGGCCGCGGCGGACGGTGAGGGAGACGCCGTCCACCGCCGGCACGTCGCCGCTGCTCGTCCGGAAGACGGTCCGAAGGCCGTCGATCTCCAGCAGCGGCGTGCTCATGCCCACGGAAACGTCGGCGGCGCGATCCTGTCCACCGGCCGGTGTGCCCAGTCCTGTTCCGTCGCCCGGCCGACCACGCGCTTCTGCGCCTCGGCCAGGTGCGCGGAGGCCTGGCGGAAGTCCATCGTCAGCACCTCGCCATCCCTCACCACCTGCCGGCCTTCCACGAAGACGTCCTTCACCGCGCGGTCGCCGGCCGCGTAGATCAGCGAGCGCACCGGGTCGTGGCGGGGCTGCATGCGCGGGTGCGTCGCGTCCACCAGCACGACGTCGGCGCGGCAGCCGGGCGCCAGCCGGCCGATGTCGTCGCGCCCCAGCGCGCGGGCGCCGCCCACGGTCGCGGCGTCGAAGATCTCCGTGGTGGACACGGTGCGCGGGCTGTTCGCCTGCGTGCGCGCGAGGTAGGCGGCGAGGCGCAGCTCATCCAGCATGTTGTGCGGGTAGGTGTCGGTCCCCAGGCCCATGTGGACGCCGCCGCGGACGTAGCGGCCGAAATCCTTCATGGTGATGCCGCGGCGGGCGAAGACGGTGGGGCAATGCGCCACCGTCGCGCCCGTTTCCGCCAGGATGCCCAGGTCGCGGTCGGTGTGCCAGGGCGTTGACGGGTGGTCGTCCAGGAAGATGCCGTGGCCGATGATCGCGCGCTCGTCCAGCAGGCCCATCTCGTGCAGCCACTGGATGGGGGTGAAGCCGTGGCGGCGCGTGATCTCGTGGAACTCCACCACGCTCTGCGCCGCATGGATCTGCCAGGAGATGCCGCGGGCGCGCGCCTCTGCACGGCTGTCGCGCAAAAGTTCCGGCGAGCAGGTGTCGATCTGCGCCGGGCAGGCCATGCCGAAGAGCAGGCCCGAGGGGTGCTGCTCGGCGCGCTGGACCAGGCTGAACGCCTCGTCCATCGCCTTCACGCCGGCCGCCTCGTCCCACTCGTACTCGACGACGTGGCCGTTCTTCGTGAACCAGCGCGCCGAGCGGAACATGGGCGCGATGCACACCCGCATCCCCGCCTCCGCCAGCAGGTCCAGCCAGCCGGGATGGGCCATGGACAGGTCGGCCAGCGTGGTGACGCCCGACAGCAGCAGCTCGCTCAGCGCCACGCGCACGCAATCCGGGATCGCCTCCGAATCGCTGCGGAAGATCGGCATGAATTCGTAGAGCGAGGAGTTGTAGAGGCCGGGGCTGCCGATCTCGTCCAGCAGCCCCTTGTTCATCGGCTCGCTGGTCGGGTGCGAGTGGATATTGACCAGCCCGGGCAGCACCAGCATGCCCGCGCCGTCTATCTCCGTCTCCGCCACGCCTTCGTAGCCGCGGCCGACGAAGCGGATGACGCCGTCCTCCCAGGCCACGTCGGCGCCGGGCATGTAGGCGTGGCGCTTCGCGGATGCGTCCCAGGCGACGACGAGTTCCGCGTTGCGGATGAGGGTGGTGGCCATCACCGCACCGTCCGCACGTCGAGCACCTTGTACAGCCCAGCCCCGTAGAGCCCGTGCGCCCGCACGCCCTGCACGCGGTTGGAGCTGAACAGCGTCAGCGAGGTGCGCGCCACCGTCAGCCACGGCGCCTGCTCGGCCAGCTGGCGCTGGATCAGCGCCGCGTTGCGCGCCCGCTCGGCGGGGTCGAGCGCCGAACGCCCGGCCTCCAGCCACGCATCCGTCTGCGGGTCTGCCCAGTTCATGCGGTTGGGCGTCGGCCGGTTGCGGCTGTGCCAGTACAGGTTCAGCGCGTCGGTCGCGCTGACGTAGGGGTAGGACAGGAAGAAGGCGTCGAACTCCTGCGTCGCCAGCCGGCCCCAGGCCACGGTGGCGTCGAAGAGCTGGATGCGCATCTCGATGCCCACCTGCCGCAGCGCCTGCTGGATGATCTCGCCCATGCGCTGGTTGTCCAGCGTGTTGATGGCGTAGGTCATGAAGGTGGCGCGCTGGCCGTCCTTCACGCGCACGCCGTCCGGGCCCGGGCGCCAACCCGCTTCCTCCAGCGTGCGGATGGCGGCCGCGCGGTCGAAGCCCGGCACCATGCGGTCGCTCTCGGCGTCGAAGTCGGCGGCGTTGGGGTTGACGATGTTGCGCGCGGGCTCGGCCGTGCCGGCCCAGACGGCGCGCACCAGTGCCGGGCGGTCCACCGCCATGTGGACGGCGCGGCGGATGGCGATGTCATTCACCACCGGCTTGTCCACCTTGAAGCCCATGAACACGTCCCAGAAGTAGTTGGGCTGGGTGTGGCGCGTCACGGTGGGCACGCGCGACAGCGCCTCCACGAAGGCGGGCGGGATGTACTGCGTGATGTCGGCCTGCCCGGCCTGGAGGGCGGCGACCCGCGACGCCGCCTCGGGGATCACGCGCCAGGTCACGCGCTCCACCTGGGCCGGGCCGCGGTTGGTGTAGAAGTCGGGGCCCCAGCGATAGGCCTGGTGGCGGTTCAGCACCATCTCCTGCCGCGGCGTCCAGCTGCCCCAGCAGAAGGGGCCGGTGCCGTTGAAGCCCTGCACGCCGAAATTGTCGCCCAGGCGCTCCACCGTCGCCGGGTCGATGGCGGAGGCGAAGAACAGCGTCAGCTGGCTCAGCAGCTCGCTGAACGGGCGGTTCAGCTCGTAGCGCAGCGTGTGGTCGTCAACCGCCGTGATCTCCTTCACGTCGCCCGCGCGCCAGGCGACGGGCGACGTGACGCGCGGCGTGGTGCGGCCGATCCAGCGGTTCAGGCTGAAGGCCATGTCGCGCGCGGTGAAGGCCTTGCCGTCGCAGAAGGTCACGTCGCGCCGCAGGTGGAAGGTGTACACCAGCCCGTCGGGCGAGACCTCCCACCGCTCCGCCAGCAGGGGGCGGATGGTGCGCATGTCGGGCGCCATCGCCACCAGCGTGTCGGCCAGCATGGTCATCACCTCGCCGCCGGCCAGCGCGGTGGAGCGGTGGGGGTCGTAGCGGTCGCTGTCGATCTCGCGCATCACGACGATCTGGTTGCGCGCGGGGGTTTGCGCGTGCGCCGCCCCCGTGATGCCGATGGCGGCGAGCGCCGCGAGTGTGGCCCGTCGAAGCATGGTCACGTCTCCTCTAGATGCGCAGCCGGGGGTCGAGCGCGTCGCGCAGCGCATCCCCCAGCAGGTTGAAGGCGAGCACGATCACGAAGATCCCGAGCGAGGGTATCACGCTGATGTGCGGCGCGATGAACAGGAAGTTGCGACCCTGCGCCGCCATGGCGCCCAGCTCGGCCAGCGGCGGCTGCGCCCCCAGCCCCAGGAAGGACAGCGCGGAGCCGAGCAGGATCACCTGCCCCAGCCGCAGCGTGCTGAACACGAAGATCGCCGACAGGCAGTTGGGCGCGAGGTGCCGCCAGATCAGCCGCCCGTCGCTCATGCCGATGGCGCGCGCCGCCTCGATGTAGTCCAGCCCCATCACCACCAGCGCCGAACCGCGCACGATGCGCGCCATCAGCGGCACGGTGGCGATGGACAGCGCGATCACCACGCTCACCTCGCCCGGCCCGAAGATGGCGGCCAGCGCCAGGCCGAACAGGATGGCGGGGAAGGACAGCAGGATGTCCATGAACCGCATCAGCAGCCCGTCCGCGCGCCGGTAGAAGGCGGCGCAGAAGCCGATCAGCGCGCCCAGCACCCCGCCCGCCAACAGCGAGGCGAGGCCCATCAGCAGCGTCACCCGCAGGCCGAACAGCATGCGCGCCAGGATGTCGCGCCCCTGCCCGTCAGTCCCCAACCAATACTCGGCCGAGGGCGGCTGCATGATCGCCAGCAGGTCCGTCTCGTACGGGTCGCGCGGGGACAGCCAGGGCGCGAGGATCGCCGCCAGCACGATCAGCACCACCATCCCCAGCGACAGCGCCCCGCCGAGGTCGCGCCCCAGCATCCGCAGCACCGACGGCTTCACCGGGGCGGCCATGGCGGCGCTCATCCGCGCACCCGCGGGTCGAGCGCGCCGTACAGCAGGTCCACCACCAGGTTGATGATGATGAAGCCCGCGCTGAGCACGATGATGGTGCCCTGCGCCATCGGGAAATCGGCCGACAGGATGGCCCCCACCGCCAGCCGCCCCACGCCGGGCCAGGAGAAGATCGTCTCCGTCACCACCGCGCCCCCCAGCAGGAAGCCGATCTGCAGCCCGATCAGCGTCACCACCGGGATCAGCGCGTTGCGCAGCGCGTGGCGGCGCACCACCGCACCCTCGCCCAGCCCCTTGGCCCGCGCCGTGCGGACGTGCTCGGCCTGGAGCGCGTCCACCACGGCCGAGCGCGTCATGCGCGCCACCGGCCCCACGAAGACGCCGCCCAAGGTGATGGCGGGCAGGATGATCGCCAGCAGCCCGTCCATCGTCCACAGCGGCCCGCCACGCCCGGTGAAGGGCAGCAACTGCCACTGGAAGCCCACCAGCCAGATCAGCAGCAGGCCCAGGAAGAACACCGGCACCGACACGCCGGCGACGCTGATGGCCATCACGACGCGGTCCACGAAGGACCCGCGCAGGTAGGCCGCCACCGTGCCCAGCGCGATGCCCAGCGGGATGGACCACACCAGGGCGGCGAACATCAGCTCCAGCGTCGGCCCGATCGTGTTGCCCAGTTCCTGCGAGACGGGGACGTTGTTGATGATGGAAACGCCCAGGTCGCCCTGCGCCAGGCGCCAGACATACAGGAAGAACTGCTTCCACACCGGCTCGTCCAGGCCCAGCTCGGTGCGGATGGCGGCCACCACCTCCGCCGTCGCCTGCGGGCCGGCGCGCACGGTGGCTGGGTCCGTCGGCACCACCTGCATCAGCAGGAAGCCGATGAGCAGCACGCCGAACAGCACGGGCAGCGCCAGCAGCAGGCGTTGCACGCCGTGGCGGATCATGCGCGCAGCTCGCCGTGGCGGTCATGCGTCACGGCGCCGCCGCGAAGCGTCAGGTCGCAGCGCGCGGCAAGGATGTCGGCGCCCTCCGCGAACAGGTCGGTGTCCAACACGGCGATGTCGGCATCCATGCCGGGCTCCAGCGTGCCGCGCACGGATTCCGCGAAGGTGGAATGGGCGCCGCACCAGCCGTAGCAGTGCAGCGCCTCGGCCATCGTCAGCCGTTCCTCGGCGCCCATCACGCGGCCTTCCGCCGTCTCGCGCGTCACCATGGCGTGGATGTTGGCGAAGGGGTTGACGCTGCACACCGGGCTGTCGGTGGAGGCCGCGGGATGGTGCCCCTCGTCCAGCCAGGTCTTCATCGGGTAGGCGCGCAGGGCGCGGTCCGGGCCGAGCACGCGCAGGTAGGTCTCGCCGAACTCGCGCATGAAGGAGGGCTGCGGGACGGGCAGCACGCCACGCGCCTTCATGCGGTGGCGCTGGCCTTCGGACAGGAAGCCGCAATGCTCGATGCGGTGGCGGCGATCGGGCGCGGCGCCCGCCGCCTCCATCCCTGCCAGCACCTGCTCGATCGCGGCGTCGCCGATGGCGTGGATGTCGAGCTGCCAGCCCTGCGCGTGGTACTTCGCCAGCAGCGCGTGGATGGTGGCCGTGGGGAAGGTGAAGACGCCGCGCGTGTCCGCCGTCAGGTAGGGGTCGAAGAAGGCCGCGGTCAGCCCGCCGGCGCTGCCGTCGGCGAAGACCTTCACCGCGCCCCAGCGCAGCAACGCGTCCAGGTCGCCGCCCGCCAGCCAGGGGCGCATGCCGGCCTCCCACGCCAGGTCGGCGATGCCCTCGGGGTTGCCGGCCAGCACCATCCACATCCGTTGGCGCGGCGCGGCCTCGCCATAGGCCGCGACCTCCGCCATGTCGGCCGTCATGCCGACGTTCATGTCGGTGGCGCTCGCGAAGCCCAGCGCGGCCAGGTGGTCGCCCGCCGCCTCGATCGCCTCCACCATGGCCGCGCGCGTCGGCGCGGGCATGGCGTCCTTCACCAGCCGCATCGCGCGTTCCTGGATCAGTCCGGTGAGGCGACCGGCGGCGCGCTCGATCACGCCGCCCTCGGGGTCGAGGGTGTTGTGACCGATGCCCGACAGGCGCAGCGCGGCGGTGTTCGCCACGCCCATGTGTCCGCAGGTGCGCACGATGAAGACCGGGTGGTCCGGCACGGCGGCGTCAAGCTCCGCCACGTCCGGGTGGCGGCCCACGTCCAGCGCGGTGTGGTCATAGCCGCGGCCCAGCACCCATTGGCCCTTCGGCGTCGCGGCGGCGGCGGCGCGCAGGCGGGACAGGGCTTCGTCCAGGCTGCGGACCTCCTCGGCCCGCAGGTTCACCTGGCGCAGGCCCAGGCCAAAGGGCAGCAGGTGCATGTGCGCCTCGTTGAAGGCGGGGATGGCGAGGCGGCCGTCCAGCTCCACGATGCGCGTGCGTGGCCCGATGGCGTCCGCCACGTCGCCCACCGCCAGCACCTTGCCGCCGGCGAGGGCCACCGCATCCGCCATGCCGCCCGCCAGCCCGCGGAAGACCGGGCCGCCCCGCAATACGATCTCTGCCTGCACGCTCTGCCCCGCTCCCGTGACATGTGAAGGTTCATGCCAGGGCGCGGCATCGTCAACAGCGCGTTTCGCCGCGGCCACGCGCCCCCGCGGCGGCGGCTGCACAGGAATCAGGCGCGCCGCCCCAGCATGAGCCGTTTCGGCGGCGCGCCCGTCGCCACCTCCTCCAGCCGCGCGCGCACCGCGCCCGGCCAGGTGGAAACGCGCCGCGCCGCAAGGTCCACGCACAGGTAGAGCACCTCATGCGCCGAGCTGGTCCAGCCTTCGTTCCAGTGGAACATGCGGTGGCGCACCAGCAGGCGCTTGGCGTCGCAGCCCAGCACCTCGCTCTCGGCGCCGATGGGCATGCCCTCCGTCATCTCGCGCTGGTAGTCGAGCCACGCCTCGGCGGCGAAGGTGCCCAGGCCGGATTCGCGCAGCGCGGTGCCCAGGCGCAGATGCGGCCACAGCCGGTCGGTCTGCGCGTCGAAGGCCACCAGGTAGAAGCCCATGTTCATGTGGCGGTAGCCATCCACCCATTCGGGCCTCACCTCGCCGAGCGGCGCCGCCCAGCGGAAGACGCCGCCCTGGAGCACGGGCGGCGCGGCGTCCTCGTCGAATGGCATTCAGTGGATGTCGTCGGAGCGGGACAGCGCGTCGCGCAGCTTGCCGATGTCGAAATCGTCGCGCTTCGCCATCTCCAGGATCACGGCCTCCTTGCGGGTCAGCAGGTCGATCGCGGCCGGGATGCCCTTCACCGCGTCGGCGGGGATGGTGACGGCGCCGTGGCGGTCGGCGTGCACCACCTCGTCATGCTGCACCGCCATGCCGTGCACCGTGACCGGCCGGCCCCAGTCCACCACGTGCACGAAGGCGTGCGAGGGGTTCACCACGCCCAGCAGCTGGAAGTCGGGCGCGATCATGTCGAGGTCGCGGAAGGAGCCGTTGGTGACGCAGCCGAGCGCGCGCAGCCCCTTGTGGACATTGGTGTTCACCTCGCCCCAGAAGGCGCCGGTGCCCGGCACGTCGTCCAGGTCCTGCAGCACGACGATGGTGGGCAGGTCGGCGTTGGCCACGTATTCGTACCAGCCGATGCGCGATGCGCGGTCCTGCTCCTTGGAGCGGCCCGAGGGGTGGGCGGCGCGGATGGTGCCCACGCGCGCGGGTCCGCAGATCGGCTTCATGGACGGATAGGCCACGTCGAAGCGGCGCACGGTGAAGCCGTGGCTGCGGCGCGCGGGCACCACCAGCTCCAGCGCGTTGCAGATGGTGGGCGTGTCCCACTCGCACAGCGCGTCGAGGTCGGCCTGGGTGTAGGGGCGCATGGTAGTCTCCTCCGGGTTTGGCGCATCGAAACCCGCCTTCCCCCGCGCCGCAACCCCTCGCCGGTCAGAAGCGCAGGTGCGTGCGGAAGCCGGCCACCAGCGCGTCGCGCTTGCGGTCGCCATTGGGGTGCCAGATGCGCGTCACCACCGGCTGGATGTGGAAGCCGGGCACGACCTGCGCGCGCCAGGTCATCTCCAGGTTCGCCTCGAAGTCGCGCACGGGGCCGCGCGTGCCCTCCATGCGGTTGCGGTCGCGGTCGAAGCCGCGCGCGGCGTCGGAGAAGCGGGCGTAGATCAGGCCCAGGCCGAAGGAATCATCCGGCCGCGCCGCCAGCAGCCCGTTCGCCACCACCCCGCCATCCAGGTACAGGCCGAGGAGGCTGCGGTCCTGGGAGGGCGAGGCGGAGACGCGCAGGTAGGCCGTCACGCCGCTTTCCGCATCGCCGCCGGCGGGGCGCCACAGCTGCTGCTCCGCCACCGCGTAGACGCCGCCATTGCCGCGCCGGCGCAGCGGGATGCCGCTGCCCAGCGGGTCGGCCAGCGGGCGCCCGTCGCTGGCGCGGCGCAGCGTGTCGAAGCGGCCGAGATGCGCCCAGCCGCCGATCTTCAGGGTGCGCGCCAGCCCCTCCTCCTGCCCCGTGCGCCACTGCGCCTCGGCCATCAGCAGAGCGGGGTCGCGCACGCGGAAATCCAGGCCGTTGCGGTTGCGCGCCTGCTCGTCGCCCGGGCCGCGGCCGGAGGGGTCGCCGTTGAAGGCCGCCGCGCGCAGCGTCCAGCCCGGCGCGGGATCCCATTCGGCCAGCACGCCCGGCGTGGCCAGCGGAAAGGCCGGCCCGCCGCTGGGCAGGTTCAGCGCGCTGATCGTCGCCCAGTCCGATTGCAGGAACAGCGCGGAGGTTTCGGCGAAGAAGAACGAGATGTCCGCGGCCAGCTGCCCGGCGCGCAGCCGCACCGCGCCGCCGGCCAGTGACTGCTCCAGCCAGAATTCGGACAGGCGCACCGCCGGCACCGCCTCGATGGCGGCGATGGTGTTGACGCCGCCCACGTAGTCGCGCCGGATGCGACCGGTGTTGTGGATGAAGAACTGGTTGGAGAAGAAGCGCAGCCCAGGCGCCCCGGCCACCCGCTCCAGGTCCACGTTGACGATGGATTCCAGCAGCCCCTGGTTGACCGTACCACGGCGCAGCCCGCCCGACAGGTTCGACAGCACGTCCGTGCGGTACCACAGCTGGTAGCGCACGCCGCGCTCGTTCAACCAGGCGCGATGGCCGCCGATGTCGGCGTTGTCGGGGAACTGGCGGCCCACCGAGCCTTCCGGGATGCCGTCGGGGCCGTAGTCCGGCTCGTCCGCCAGGGCCGGGAGCGCCGTCGTCGCGAGCACCGCCAGGAGCAACAGCCACCGCATCGCACCACCCCTGAACCACTGGCCGACCGGCGGATCGCCTCCCGCCCCGGGCTTGCCCGCGCCGCGCGCCCGGGTCAAGCGATGATGCGATGGACACCGCCGAACCCCCCTGGTTCCGCCCCGGCTGGGCGGCGCTGCGCGCGCTGGAGCCCGCCTTCGGGCGCATCCACGGCCCGCTGCCATATGTGGCCCGCGCGCCGGGCTTTCCCGGGCTGCTGAAGACCATCTGCGGCCAGCACGTCTCCCACGCCGCGGCGCAGTCCATCTGGGCGCGGCTGTCCGCCATTCCCGGCGCCATCGACCCCCGGCGGCTGGTTGCGCTGGACGACGACGCGCTTTGCGGCGCCGGCGGGCTGACGCGCGCGCGCGCCGCCCATGCCCGCGCCGCCGCCGCCGCCGTGCTGGACGGCACGCTGGACTTCGCGCGCCTCGCCGCACTGGACGATCCGGAGGCCATCGCCATGCTCACCGCGGTGCGCGGCATCGGGCCGTGGACGGCGGAAGTCCACCTCGCGCTATCCGAAGGCCGGCCCGACGTGTTCCCGGCCGGCGACGTGGCGCTGGCCGCCGGCGCGGCGCACCTGCTGGGCCTGCCCGCGCGGCCGGATCCGCGGGCGCTGCGCGTGCTGGCGGCGGCGTGGTCGCCCTGGCGCTCGGTCGCCGCGCGGGCGCTGTGGCACCACTGGCTGCACGCAACCGGCCGCCCTCCCTGGACGCGCGACTGAACCGGCGGCAAGCATCGGCCATGTTCGCCCCCACCATCCTCGCCACCGCCGAGCCGCCGATCCCCGCCGCCCGCGCCTGGGCCGCGCGCTACGACGGCGCGCATGGTCCGGCGCTGGACCTGACGCAGGCCGTGCCAGGCTACCCGCCGCACCCGGAGATGCTGGCGCGGCTGGGTTCGGCCGCCGCCGACCCCGCCTGCGCCGCCTACGGCCCGATCACCGGCGACGTGGCGCTGCGCGAGGCGCTGGCGGAGGAGACGGCGCGCATCTACGGCGGCGAGGTGACCGCGGGGCAGGTCGCCATCACCGCCGGCGCCAACTTGGCCTTCGCCATGGCGATGGCGGTGCTGGCCGCGCCGGGCGACGAGGTGATCCTGCCCACGCCCTGGTACTTCAACCACGAGATGGCGCTGCGCATGGCAGGCGTCGCGCCCGTGCCCCTGCCCTGCCACGCCACGCACGGCTTCGTGCCGCGCCCGGAGGATGCGCGCATCACGCCGCGCACCCGCGCCATCGTGCTGGTCACGCCCAACAACCCCACCGGCGCCACCTACCCGGCCGCGACCATCGCCGCCTTCGCCGACCTGTGCGACCGCCACGGCATCGCCCTGGTGCTGGACGAGACCTACCGCGACTTCCTGGACCACCGCCCGCACGCGCTGTTCGGCGAAGGGCGGCGCTTCGTGAAGCTTTATTCCTTCAGCAAGGCCTATTGCATCCCGGGCCACCGGCTGGGCGCCATCATCGCGGACGCGCCGTTCCAGGCGCAGCTCGCCAAGGCGCTGGACACCTGGCAGATCTGCCCGGCCCGCGCGGGGCAGGTGGCGCTGGCCTGGGCCATCCCCGCGTTGCGCGACTGGCGCGCGGGCAACCGCGCCACCATGGCCGGCCGCGCCCAGGCCGCGCGCGCCGCCCTGGCCGGCTTCCAGGTGGACGCGCTTGGCGGCTACTTCGCCTACCTGCGCCTGCCCGACGCGGCGCCGGACGCGATCGCCGCCGCCGAGCACCTGGCCGCCCGCAACGGCCTGCTCACCCTGCCCGGCCCCTTCTTCGGCCCGGGCCAGGAACGCCACCTGCGCCTGGCCTTCGCCAATGCCGAGGCGGAGCGCCTCGCCGAACTGCCGGCGCGGCTGCGCTTCAGCTGAGCCAGGGTTCCAGCACGCCCCGCCCCTGCGCAAGGGCATAGGGCCCGCGCGGCAGGTATTCGCCCGACCCGGGCTGCGCCGTCACCACGTCGCCCTCCATCACCACCTCGCCCCGGCGCAGCACCATCACCGGCCAGCCGGTCACCGCGCGGCCTTCGTAGGGGGTGTAGTCGATGGCGTGCTGCATGGCGGCGTTGGAAAGCACGCGCTCCGCCTTCGGGTCCCACAGCACGCAGTCGGCATCGGCGCCGATGTGCAGGCTGCCCTTGCGCGGCCAAAGCCCCATCACCTTCGCCGGGTTGGCGGACACCAGCCGCACGAACTCCTCCGGCGCGATTCGCCCGGCGGCCACCCCTTCGCTGAACAGCAGCGGCAGGCGCGCGGCGATGCCGGGGATGCCGTTGGGCACCTGGTCGAAGGGCGCGTCCGCCCCGTTCGCCCGCTTCCCATGCGGCCCGTCGAACGAGAAGCCGCAATGGTCGCTGCTGACCACGTCCAGCACGCCGCGGCGGATCATCGCCCAGACGCGCCCATGCTCCGCCTCGTCGCGCGGGGCGGGCGAGCACATGAACTTCGCGCCCTCGAACCCCTCGCGCGCCATGTCGGACGCGGTCAGCGCCAGGTATTGCGGGCAGGTCTCGCCCCACACCCGCACGCCGCGCGCCTGGGCGCGGGCGATCTCCTCCGCGGCCTCCGCGCAGGAGACGTGGAAGACCTGGATCGGCTGGTCCATCATCTCGGCCAGCGCGATGGCGCGGTGCGTCGCCTCGCGCTCCACGATGGCGGGCCGCGCCAGGGCATGGGCGTGCGGCGCCACGATGCCGGCGGCCTTCAGCGCGGCGATGCGGTGGTTGATCGCGTGGAAGTTCTCGCAATGCACCGTCACCAGGCAGCCGTTGCGCCGGGCGGCCGCCAGCACCTGGAGGTAGCCCGCATCGTCCAGCACCAGCGGGTCATAGGTCAGGAAGACCTTCAGCGAGCGCACGCCCTGGCGCACCAGCTCGGGGATCTCGCGCTCCAGCACCTCGGGCGTGGGGTCGGTGATGATCTGGTGGAAGGCGACATCCACCATGGCGCGCTCCGCGCGGCGCCTCTGGTCGGCGAAGCGCTCCAGCACGCCGCCCCCCTTCCATTGCGGCACGAAGCACACCACGCTGGTGGTGCCGCCGGCGAGCGCCGAGCGGGACGCGCTCTCGAAGCTTTCCTCCATCACCGTGCCGTCAGGCGAGGGTTCCTCGATGTGGCAGTGGCTGTCCACGCCGCCGGGCATCAGCCACAGCCCGTCGGCCTCGATCACCCGCCGCGCCTCGGGCAGGCTGGCCGCCACCGCCGCCACGCGCCCGCCCTGGATGCCGAGATCGGCGCGCTGCATCCCCTCCGCCGTCACCAGCGTCGCGCCGCGGATCACCACGTCCAGCATCGTAACCTCCCCCGAGCTTCCGGCGCCGAGCGTCGGGCTTGATCCACCGCAAGGCAAGGCGGGCGGGGGAGCGGTTATGGTGCCGCCATGGACCTCGCCGCCTACGCAACGGCCAACCTGCCGCGCTACACGTCATACCCCACGGCGCCGCACTTCGTGCCGCTGGCGGCCGACGACCATGCCCGCGCCCTGGGCCGCATCGGCGCGGGGGATGCGCTGTCGCTCTACATGCACGTGCCGTTCTGCCACGCGCTGTGCTGGTATTGCGGCTGCCACACCACCGTCACCCGCTCCGACGAGCGGATCGAGCGCTACGCCCTCGCCCTGCTGGCCGAGGCGAAGCTGCTGCACGCCGCCCTGCCCGCCGCGCATGGCCCGGTGACGCAGCTGGCATTGGGCGGCGGCACGCCCTCCGCGCTCGGCGCGCAGCGTCTGGCCGGGGTGGTGCGCCACCTCAAGCGCCTGTTCCCCTTCGCCCCGGGCGCCGAGCTGTCCGTGGAGCTGGACCCGCGCACGCTCACGCAGGACGTGGTGGACGCGCTGGCCGAGGCCGGCTTCAACCGCGCCTCGCTGGGCCTGCAGGACGCCAACCCCGAGGTGCAGGAGAAGATGGGCCGCATCCAGCCCGTCGAGCAGGTCGCCGAGGCGATGCGCCGCCTGCGCGCCGCCGGCATCGCGCGCATCAACCTGGACATGATGTACGGCCTGCCGACCCAGACGGTGGCCCACGTGGAGGAGACGGCGCGCGTCGCCGCCGCCCTGCGCGCCGACCGCGTCGCCGCCTTCGGCTACGCCCACGTCCCCTGGATGAAGCCCGCCCAGCGGGCCATCCGCGGCGAGGACCTCCCCGGCGCGGCCGCGCGCATGGAGCAGGCCGCCGCCGCCCATGCCGCACTGTGCGGCGCGGGCTACGCCCCCATCGGCCTGGACCACTTCGCCCTGCCCGACGACCCCATGGCGCGGGCCGCCGAAGCCGGCACGCTGCGCCGCAACTTCCAGGGCTACACCACCGACACGGCCCCCGTGCTGCTGGGCCTCGGCTGCTCCGCCATCGGCGAGACGCCGGAGGGCTTTGTCCAGAACATCGCGGACGAGCGCGGCTGGGCCGCCGCGGTGGAGGCCGGCATCCTGCCCGTCTCCCGCGGCCTCGCGCTTTCCGAGGATGACCGCATCCGCCGCCGCGCGATCGAGCGCGTGATGTGCGACCTGCGGCTGGACCTGGCGCCCCTGCCCCTGTGCGTCCGCGCCCAGGCCCTGCCCGGGCTGCGGGCGCTGGCGCGCGACGGGCTGGTGGCGCTGGAAGGCGACGTGGTGCGGGTGCGCGAGCCGGGACGCCGCTTCCTGCGCCACGTCGCCGCCTGCTTCGACGCGAAGCTGGGCACCGGCAGCGGGCGGCATTCCGCGGCGGTGTGACGCGGCGCCCGTCCGGTGTAGCATCGTCCCGCGCCAGCACCGGGAACCGCACAATGGCCCATGCCGATGACCGCGGCCTGCCGCTGTCCAGTGCCTCCGACACCGCCGCCGCGCGGTACCGGGAGGGCGTGGCGCTGCTGCTGGCCACCTGGCCCGGCGCGGCCGAGGCGCTGGATGCGGCCATCGCCGCCGATCCCGGCTTCGCCCTCGCCCATGCCGCCCGCGCCCGGCTGCACGCCATCCGCGCCGAGCCGGCGGCCGCCCGCGCCCGGATTCTGGATGCAGCGGCGCTGGCCGCCCGCGGCACGGAGCGCGAGCGCAGCCACGTTGCCGTGCTGTCGCTCGCCATCCACGGCCGGTCCGTCGCCGCGCTGGGCGCCGCCCTCGCCCACCTGGATTCCTGGCCGCGCGACGCGCTGATCCTCTCGCTGCCGCTGGGCGCCTTCGGGCTGCTCGCCTTCTCCGGCATGGCCGATCACGACGCCGCGCGGGTGGCGCTGTGCGAGCGCCACGCCAACGCCTACGACGCCGATGACTGGTGGTTCCTCACCTATCGCGGCTGGTCGCAGGTGGAGAACGGCGCCGTCGCCCACGGCCGCGCCCTCGTGGAGCGCGGCTTCGCCCTGCGCCGCGCCAACGCCAACGCCGCCCATGCCCTGTCGCATGCGATGCACGAGGCGGGCGCCGCCGAGGAGGCCGCGCGGCTGATCGCCGAATGGCTGCCCTCCTACGACCGCAGCGGCATCCTGCACGGCCACATCGCCTGGCACGCCGCGCTGGCGGCGCTGGAGCGGGACGACACGGCCGCCGCGTTGGCGCTCTACGCCGCCCATGTGCAGCCCTCGGCCTCGGCCGGCATGGCCGTCAACGTGGTCACCGACTCCGCCTCGTTCCTGTGGCGCGTGCAGGCGCAGGGCCAGCCGGTGCCGAAGGGGATGTGGGAGGCGGTGGCGGAGCGCGCCGCGCCCGCCTTCCCCGATGCCGGCCTCGCCTTCGTGGACGCGCACATGGCCATCCTGGACGCCGCCCTCGGCCGGCGCGAAGAGGTGGAGCGCCGCGCTTGCGCGCTGGAGGCGATGCTGGCCGCCGGCACCCTGCCCGCCGGCCCGGTCGTCCCCGCGATCTGCCGCGCCGCGCTGGCCTTCGCCGAGGGCGACCACGCCGCCTGCGCCCGCCTGCTGGCGCCCGTGGCCGCCGAGGTGGCGCGCATCGGTGGCAGCGGTGCCCAGCGCGAGATGCTGGAGGAGATGCGCCTCCTCGCCCTCATGCGGAGCGGGGATGCGCCGGGCGCGCTTGCGTTGCTCGACCATCGGCTGCATCGCCGTCCCTCGCCGCGCGACGTCCGGCGCCGCGTCGAACTGACTGCCTGAGGAGGTTCCCCTGTCGCAGACCGCTTCCACCCCCGACCACGGGACGGGCAACATCGCGCGGCTGACCATCGGCCAGGCGCTGGCCGGGGCCAACGCCGCGGTCGTCTACGCCACCGGCGCCATCGTCGGCCACACGCTGGCGCCGACGCCCGCGCTGGCCACGCTGCCCATCTCGGTCTTCGTCATCGGCATGGCGGCCTGCACCCTGCCGGCCGGCGCCATCGCGCGCCGCCACGGCCGGCGGGCCGCCTTCCTGGCCGGCACCGGCTGCGGCGTGCTGGCGGGGCTGGTCGCCGCGCTCGCCGCGCTGCTCGGCTCCTTCTGGCTGTTCTGCGCCGGCACCTTCTTCGGGGGCGCCTATGCCGCCGTGGTGCTGTCCTTCCGCTTCGCCGCAGCCGACTGCGTGGCGCCCGAGCGGCGGCCGCGCGCCCTCTCGCTGGTCATGGCCGGGGGCGTGGCGGCCGGCGTCATCGGGCCGCAGCTCGTCACCCACACCATGGACATCTGGCCGCCCTTCCTGTTCGTCGCCACCTTCCTGGCGCAGGCCGGCGTGGCCGCGCTCTGCGGGCTCGTGCTGCTGGGCGTGCGGCTGCCGCGCCCCACGGCGGCCGAGATCGCCGGCGGCCGCCCGCTGGGCGAGATCGCGCGCCAGCCGCGCTTCCTGGTGGCCGTCACCTGCGGCGTCGTCTCCTACATGCTCATGAACTTCCTCATGACCGCGGCGCCGCTGGCGATGCGGCTGTGCGGGCTGTCGCAGGAATCGGCCAACCTCGGCCTGCAGTGGCACGTCATCGCCATGTACGCGCCCAGCTTCTTCACCGGCCACCTCATCACCCGCTTCGGCGCGCGCCCCGTCGTGGCCGCCGGCATGGCGCTGACCGGCCTCGCCGCGGCGGTCGGGCTGATGGGGCTGGAGGTCGGGCATTTCTGGGCGATGCTGGCGCTGCTGGGCGTGGGCTGGAACTTCGGCTTCGTCGGCGCCTCGGCCATGGTGCTGGATTGCCACCGGCCGGAGGAGCGCACCCGCGTGCAGTCCTTCAACGACTTCGTCGTCTTCGGCACCATGGCGGTCGGCTCGCTCTCCTCGGGCGGGCTGCTGACGGCCTATGGCTGGAACACGGTGCTGTGGGTGTCCTTCCTGCCGCTCGCCGTGGCCGCGGCGGCGCTGGCCGCCATCGCGGCCACGGGGCCGGCGCGCAAGGCGGCGGGGTAGCGCCTCAGCCCTGCAGGAAGGGGTTGGTGCGCCGCTCGGTGCCGAAGTCGCTGCCGGGGCCGTGGCCGCAGATGAAGCGCATGTCGTCGCCCAGCGGCAGCAGCTTCGTGGCGATGGCCTCGATCAAGGCGTCGTGGTCGCCATAGGGGAAGTCGGTCCGCCCGATCGAGCCCTGGAACAGCACGTCGCCCACGATGGCGAAGCGCAGCGCGCCTGAGGCGAAGACGACGCTGCCCGGCGAATGCCCCGGGCAGTGCAGCACGCCGAAGGCGATGCCGGCGATCTCCACCTCCTCGCCCTCCTCCAGCCAGCGGTCCGGCGAGACGTTGCGCGCGCCGTGGATGCCGTAGGCGCTGCCCTGCTGCTCCAGGTGGTCCAGCAGCATGGCGTCGGCGCGGTGCGGGCCGATGATGGGCACGCCGCCGGCGCGCTCCTTCAGCTCGGCCGCACCGCCGGCATGGTCGATGTGGCCGTGGGTGAGAAGGATCTGCGCGAGCGCGACGCCGTCGGCCTCCAGGGCCGCGATGATGGTGTCCACGTCGCCGCCCGGGTCCACCACCGTGGCCTCGCGCGCGCCGTCATCCCAGAACAGGGAACAGTTCTGGCCGAAGGCCGTGACGGGAATGATGGCGGCCTTCAGGGCCATGGCAGGGGATCCTCCGCATGGCCGCCGCGGCCATGCGGGAGGTGTGCCCGGCTTACCAGCGGCGGTCCAGATCCCGCCGCTCGCGCTCCAGTTCGCGGCGCTGCCATTCCAGCTGGCGCTCGCGCTCGGCCAGGCGCTGCTCGTGGTCGCGGTACGCGCGACGCTCGGCGTTGTCGGGGATGCCGTCGCCGTCGCGGTCGCGCCGCCGGGCCCGCCGCTCGTCGCGGTCGTCCACGCCGTCGCGGTCGCGGTCCACGAAGCGGCGGTTCTCCTCCCAGTCGGGCACGCCGTTGCGGTTCTGGTCGTCAGGGTGCGCCTGCGGGACGAGCCCCGGCGCCAGCTGCTGGATGATCGTGCCCAGGTCCTGCGCCTGGGCCACGGGGGCCGCCAGGCCCAGCGCCACGGCGGCGGCGAGGATGACCGGGCGCATGGCTACTGGCGCCGGTTCGACGGCACGCCGTGGCCCTGGCGGATCAGCTCGGCCCGCTCGCGCTCCCAGGCCCGGCGCTCCTGCTCGCGCAGCGCGTCGTAGGAGGCGCGGTCCATCGCGGCCGGCGCGGTCATCGCCGGCGCGGGCATCGCCATGGGTGCGACGGGCGGCATCGGCGCCAGGGCCGGCTGGCCCTCGTAGAGGGTCGCGGAAGGCTGCGGCACGCCCATGTTCTGGGCATGCGCGGAGCCGATGAGGGCGGCGCCGATGATGGCCGGCGCGATGAGGAGCTTGTTCATGATCGTACAACGGCCCGCGGACCGGCGTGGTTTCAGGCGGGCAACGACAGCTCCGCCCGCAGCCCGCCGCCTGGGCGGTTGCGCAGCGCCACCTCCCCGCCATGCGCGCGGGCCATGGAGCGCGCGATGGTGAGGCCCAGCCCCGTGCCGCCGGTCTCGCTGTTGCGGCTCGCCTCCAGGCGGTGGAAGGGGCGGAACACCTCGTCCAGCGATTCCTCCGGGATGCCGGGGCCGTCATCCTCCACCGCCAGCACCGCGCGGCGCGCATCGCGCGACAGCGTCGCCCGCGCCGCGCCGCCGTAGCGCAGCGCGTTGCCCACCAGGTTGGCGATGGCGCGCTTGGCGGCGATCGGGCGCAGCGGCAGCACCAGGTGGTCGGGGCCGTCATAGGCGGTGACGGCGCCCTCCTGCCCGTCCGCCGCCTCGTCCAGCACGGTGCGCGTCAGCGCGGCGAGGTCGAGCGGCACCGCCTGCTCCTGCGTCGCGTCGTCGCGCGCAAAGGCCAGGGTGGCGGCGATCATGCGCTCCATCTCGGCCAGGTCGCGCAGGGTGCGGCCGCGCAGCGCCTCGTCCTCGATCAGCTCGGCGCGCAGGCGCAGCCGGGTGATGGGGGTGCGCAGGTCATGGCCGATGGCGGCCAGCATCTGCGTGCGATCGGCCACGAAGCGGCGGATGTTGCCGGCCATGGTGTTGAAGGCGGCCGCCGCGGTGGCGACCTCGCGCGGGCCGCGCTCCGGCAGGGCGGGGGCGTTCACGTCGCGGCCCAGGCGTTCGGCGGCGGCGGCCAGGTCGCGCACCGGGCGGGTCAGGCGGCGCACGGCCCACAGGATCAGGCCGGCCGCGGCCAGCGACATCAGCACGAAGGCGGCGAGGAAGGTGTCCGAATGCCAGGGCCGCACCCGCGGCGGCGCGATGGCGAGGTTCAGCCAGCCGCGGTCGGGGAAGCGCATGGCGACGAACAGCATCCCGCGCTCGGCGCCCGACAGCACCTCGGCGGGGCGGAAGCGGCGCGGCCCCATGGGTGGCCCGCTGCCGGGGCCGTCGAGGCGGAACAGCCGCGCCAGCCGCTCCGGCACCGGCCCCATCCCGGGGTGCACGCCCGGCGCGTCGTCCAGCGTCGCGGACAGGCCGGCGGGCAGGTCCTGGTCGGCGAGCACGGCGGCGCGGCGCTCGGGCGGGGCGGTGACCAGGGCGCGCCACAGCCCCAGGCCGCGGAAGGTCACCTCGCGCGATTCGGCGCGGCGCTGCAGGTCCACCCGGTCGAAGGCGTGGATGGTCAGCCCGGCGGCCTGCACCGCCATCAGCGCCAGGATGAGCACGAGCGCCGTGCGCCCGGCCAGCGTGGCGGGCCACAGCCTCCTCACGCCCGCTCGACCTTCGTGGACAGCACGTAGCCGCCGCCGCGCACCGTCTTGATGACGGAAGGATTGCGCCCGTCATCCTCCAGCTTTCGCCGCAGGCGCGAGACGGCGACGTCTATGGCGCGGTCGAACGGGCCGGGCTGGCGGTTGTGCAGCAGGTCCATCAGCATGTCGCGCGTCAGCACGCGGTTGGGCCGCTCCACCAGGATGGTCAGCAGGTCGAACTCGCCGCCGGTGAGCGGGATCTCCACGCCCTCCGGGCTCAGCAGGCGGCGGCGGGCCGTTTCCAGCGTCCAGCCGGCGAAGCGGAAGGTCTTCTCCTGCGGGGCGCCGGGGGTGGCGGCGCCCTCGGCGCGGCGCAGCACGGCGCGGATGCGGGCCAGCAATTCGCGCGGGTTGAAGGGCTTGGCCATGTAGTCGTCGGCCCCCAGCTCGAGGCCCACGATGCGGTCCGTCTCCTCGCCCATCGCGGTGAGCATGACGATCGGCACCTGCCCGTGCGGCCCCGCCTGCGCGCGCAGCCAGCGCGCCACGTCCAGGCCCGATTCGCCCGGCAGCATCAGGTCCAGCACGACCAGCGAGTAGCTCGCCATCGGCCAGAGCTTCCGCAGCTCCCGCGCGTCGCGCGCCAGGGTCACCCGCAGGCCCTGGCGCTCCAGGAAGGCGCCCAGCAGTTCGCGGATCTCGCGGTCGTCGTCGAGGACGAGGATGTGCGACGTGGGTTCCATCGGTGCTCCATCCCTACCATGGCGGCATGTAACGCCGTGTGACGAAGCGTGGCGTCTCGCCACCGGCGGGCCGCGCGTGCTACGGTGCGCGCCGCTCGGGGGCGTGCCGGAACGGTAGACGGACTCGGCTCAAAATCGAGCGGCCTCGCGGCCATGGGGGTTCGAGTCCCCCCGCCCCTACCAGCGTCACGCCCGCAGCAGCGCCCGGCTCTCGGCCGGCGTGGGGTACACGCCGTCCAGCACCTCCTCGAAGTGGCGGCGCACCGCGTCCTGGCACCCGCAGGACCGCGCTGCCAGGCGCGCGGGGTCGGTGATCGCCAGGCGCCCGCGGCGGGTTTCCAGCAGCTTCGCCCCGCGCATCTCGCGCAGCACCCGGCTGACGTAGGAGCGGCCGATGCCCAGCATTGCCGCCAGCTGGTCCTGCGTCAGGCGCACCTCCGGCTCGCCGGTGCGGTCGCGCGCGGCCAGCAGCCAGCGTGCGGTGCGCTGCTCGATGGTGTGCGCCGCGTTGCAGGCCACCGATTGGAATATCTGCGCCACCAGGCAGTCGGCGTAGCGCGCGAACAGGTGGCCCAGGCTGGCCGAGCGCGCCTTCGCCGCCTCCAGCGCCGTGGATCGGATGGACAGGAAGTTCCCGCCCACCCGCACGATGGCGGAGGAGAAGGCGGGCAGCCGGCCGTGGCTGACGATGCCGCCCACCGCCCCCTCGCGCCCCACCAGCGCCGCCTCCGCCTGGCGGCCGTCCTCCAGCCCGACCTGGAAGGCCACCAGCGCGCCGTCGCAGGGGAAATGCGCCTCCTGCACCTCGTCGCCCGCCTTGAAGAGGATGTCGCCCTCCGCCAGCCGCATCGGCCGCAGGGCAGGTTCCAGGAGGCGGAGCTCGGCCGGGCGGAGCGCGGCCAGCAGGTTGTTCGTGAAGCCTTGCCCGATCATGCGCCGCCGCGTCCCTCTTCTGTCAGCAAGTGGACCGACACGGGCGGCCCATCCCGACTATCGCCTTCCCAAACGGGTAGCGGGTGGGGAAGTTGCCGGAAGGTGAGGGTTCTACGGCGCGGGCCGTGCTGTCGCGGGTGGCCGGCGGGCTGGCCGCGCCGGCCGGCGCGGGCGATGCGGCGCTGGGGCCGCGGGCCGCCGAGTTCCTGGCGCGCACCGCGGCGCTCTGGCAGGCGCGGGCGCGGGCCATCGGCGCGCGGGTGCACCACGGGCTGGAGATGGAAGGGCAGGCGCTGCGCTGGGAATGGACCGAGGCGGGCGGCCCGCCGGGCGACCTCGGCCCGCCCGACCCGCCCCAGCCGCACCCGCCCGGGATGCGCGTGCGCCGCGTCATCAGCCCCGGCAGCCTGGGCGTCATGCTCGACCTGCCGCCCGCGGCGCGGGACTGGTAGCGGGGCTGCCGCTGGACAGGGCCGGGGTTTGGCGCGAAACCCCCTGGCGAACGCCCCACGCCCCACGCACGGAGTCCCCCCCGCATGGCCTCGGCCGACGCAACCTTCGAGACCATCGCCGACATCATCGCCGAGACGGCGAACGTGGACCGCGCGAAGATCACCCCCGAGGCCCACGTCATCAACGACCTGGGCATCGACAGCCTCGACTTCCTCGACATCGTCTTCGAGGTGGACAAGCGCTTCGGCATCAAGGTGCCGGTGGAGGCGTGGACCGAGCAGGTGAACAGCGGCAAGGCCCCGGCCGAGCAGTTCTTCGTGCTCGGCGCGCTGGCCGAGCGCATCGACGAGCTGGTGGCCGCGAAGGGCGCCTGATGCGCCTCGAAACCTTCGAGATGGTGGACCGCGTGCTGGAGCGCGGCGAGGAGCGCATCGTCTGCGCCTGCCGCATCCCCGACGAGAGCCCAGTCTTCGAGGGCCACTTCCCCGGCTTCCCCCTGCTGCCCGGCGTGCTGATGATCGAGATCATGGCGCAATCCGCCGGCTGGCTGCTGGTCGAGCGGAGCGGGCGCACCCGCATCGCCGTGCTGGCCAAGGTGGGCGAGGCCAAGCTGCGCGGCCAGGTCCGCCCCGGCGCGGCGCTGGAATCGGAAGCGGTGCTGCTGCATGACGGCTCCGGCTACGCCGTGCTGAAGGGCGCGCTGCGCCAGGACGGCGCGCTGGTGGCCGAGGCGGAGCTGACCCTGAAGACCCTGCCCTTCCCCGCGCCCGAGCTCGCCGCCGCCGTCCACGCCCGCGCCGGGGCGATCGGCCTGTGAGGCGCCCGGTCGGCATCCTGGGCATCGGCCTCGCCTCGTCGCTCGGCGACGGCGTCGAGGCGCATCGCCCCTGGGCGCATTCGGCACCCGTGGTGGACGAGGCGCGCTTCGCCCCGCACCCCATCCACCCCCTGGCGAAGCTGCCCTTCGCCGAGACCATCCCCCGCCGCGAATCCCGGCAGATGGAGGATTGGCAGCGCCTGGGCACCCACGCCGCCGGCCAGGCCATCAGCCATGCCGGCGCGGCGGACCGCGTGGCCGACATGGACCTGGTGGTGGCGGCCGGCGGCGGCGAGCGCGACGCGGCGCTGGACGCGCAGATCCTCGCCGCCCGGCCCGGCGAGGCGGCGTTGCACGGCATGCTGCAGGCCGGGCTGCGGCCCACGCTGTTCCTGGCGCAGCTGTCCAACCTGCTGGCCGGCTCCATCTCCATCGTCCACAAGGTCGGCGGCTCCTCGCGCACGCTGATGGGCGAGGAGATCGCCGGCGCCGAGGCGCTGCGGATGGCCTGGGCGCGCATCGGCGCCGGCACCAGCGCGCTGGGCCTTGCCGGGGGCGCCTTCCTCGCCGAACGGCCGGAGATCGTGCTGCTGCACGCCATGGGCGGGCGCCTGCATGCCGGGCCATGGGCGCCGATGGCCGGGCGCGGCGGCACCGTGCTGGGCTCCGCCGCCGCCTTCCTGCTGCTGGGCGAGGACGCCGGGATCGCCCGCCTGTCCCATGTCGGCACCGACCAGGGCGGCCCGGCAGGCGCGGAAGCCCGGCTGGACGCGCTGCTCGCCGCCGCCCCGCCCGCCCTGCCCGGCGCGGTGGAGATCTGGGCCGGGCCCTTCGACACGCCCCGCCCCGGCCTGCGGCTGGCCGACGCCTTCGGGCACACGGCGGAATCCGCCTTCCCGCTGGCCGTCGCCCTGGGGGCGCTGGCCGTGCAGGACGGCGCGCCCCAGGCCCGCATCGCGATGACCGGCGCCTGGCGGGGCGAGGCCGTCGCCGTGGTGGAACCGGCGTGATGGCTGCCGATTCACGCTTCCGACGGGAACCCGCATGAGCCAGCGCATCGCCGTCACCGGCATCGGCCTCGTCACCGCGCTCGGCTGGGGCGCGGAGGCCAACTGGGCCGCCATGCGCGCGGGCCGCTCGGGCGTGCGCCCGATCACCCGCTTCGACACGGAGGGGCTGAAGACCCGCTTCGCCGCCTGCGTGGACCTGCCGGAAGACCGGCCCGGCGCGCCGCTTTCCGTCGCCGCGCGCTCCCGCCGCCTGGGGGAGGCGGCGATCGCCGAGGCGCTGGCCCAGTCCGGCCTCGCCGCGCCCTTTCCCGGCCCGCTCTGCATCGGCCTGCCGCCGGTGGAGATCGAGTGGCCGCAGCGCCTGGCGCTCGGCGCCGCGGACTACCCCGGCATGATCGCCGCCGTCGCGTCCCGGCCCGACCTCGCGGGGGAGTTCCACTTCGGCGCCACCGCGGCGCACATCGCGGAGCGCTTCGGCACGCGCGGCGTGCCCCAGGTCGTCACCACCGCCTGCGCCTCGGGCTCCTCGGCCATCCAGATGGCGATCGAGGCGATCCGCCGCGGGGAGTGCGGGGCGGTGATCGCGGCCGGCGCCGAGGCGTCGCTCCAGCCCGAGACGCTGATCCGCTTCTCGCTGCTCCAGGCGCTGTCCACCCGCAACGACGCGCCGGAGGCGGCGTCCCGCCCCTTCACGCTGAGCCGCGACGGCTTCGTGATGGCCGACGGCGCCGGCGCCCTCATCCTGGAATCCGAGGACCACGCCCGCGGGCGCGGCGCCGCCATCCTGGGCTGGGTGCTGGGCGCGGGCGAGGCGGCGGACACCTTCCACCGCACCCGCTCCACCCCCGACGGCTCCGCCATCATCCGCGCCATGGAGCGCGCCGTGGCCGATGCCGGGCTGGCGCCGGGGGACATCGGCTACGTCAACGCCCACGGCACCTCGACGCCGGAGAACGACCGGATGGAGGCCATGGCCTGCCGCGCCCTGTTCGGCGAGGCCCCCCCGCCGGTCTCCTCCACCAAGAGCATGATCGGCCACACGCTGTCCGCCGCCGGCGCGATCGAGGCGGCGGTCTGCCTGCTGGCCCTGCGCGACCAGGTGCTGCCGCCCACCATCAACGGGGATGATCCGGACCCCGAGCTGGGGCTGGACACGGTGCCCGCCAGCCGCCCGCACCGCTTCCGCGTCGCCCTGTCCAACTCCTTCGGCTTCGGCGGGCAGAACGTGTCCGTGGTGCTGGGCCGCGCGGAACCGGATTGACCGCGGCGGCCGATTCCGGCCTTCGTTGCCCGAACGGCCCGCACCTTCGCGCCGGCCACGGAGCTTCGCTGAATGGGAACCTGGTTGCGGGGCTGGCTCGAACCCTCCGCCTTTTCGCCCCACGGCTTCTGCCTGCTGTGGGAACCCGGGCTGATCTGGCTGCACGCCGTGTCCGACGTGCTGATCGCACTCGCCTACTTGTCCATCCCGCTGGCGTTGCTGGCCTTCCTGCGGCGGCGGCGGGACTTCGACTTCCCGGGCCTGGCGATGCTCTTCGTCGCCTTCATCACGCTGTGCGGCCTGTCGCACGCCATCGGCGTGCTGACGCTGTGGCAGAGCTGGTACTGGCTTGAAGGCGGGGTGAAGGCGCTGACCGCGGTGGTGTCCGTCATCACCGCCATCGCGCTGTGGCCGCTGATCCCGCGCGCGCTCGCCCTCCCCTCGCCCGCCGCCCTCAGCCGCGAGGTGGAGGAGAAGTCCGCCCTGCTGCGCGCGCTGGAGCGGCGCGAGCTGGAGCTGGAGGAGCTGGCCGCCAGCCTGGAGCGCCGCGTGGCCGAGCGCACGGCCGACCTCGCGCAGGTGAACCGGCGCTTCGAGACGGCGCTGGCCGCTTCCGGCGTCACCGTCTTCATCCAGGACGAGCGCCTGGCCTATGACTGGATCAGCAAGGACGAGCTGGGCCGCACGCCCGAGCAGTTCATCGGCCGCACCGACCAGGAGGTGCTGCCGCCGGCCGACCAGGCACCCATCATCGCGCTGAAACGGGCGGTGCTGGACACCGGAACCCCGCGCCGCGGCGAGGTGAAGGCCGGCGAGAAGTGGTACGACCTGTCGGTGGAACCGCTGCGCGACGCGCCGGGCATCATCTGCGGCGCGGTGGACGTCACCCGCCGCAAGCACGACGAGGCGCGCATCACCTTCCTGTTCAACGAGGTGAAGCACCGGGTGGGCAACCTGCTCGCCGTCGCCCAGGCCATGCTGCGCCAGACCGCGGAGAACAGCGCGAGCGTCGAGGACCTGGTGGAGCGCTACGGCCAGCGCCTGCGCGCCCTCGGCGGCTCCCAGCAGCTGCTGGTGCGCGAGGGGCCGCGGATGGCCGGCATGCGCGAGGTGGTGGAAAGCCAGCTCGGCCACCTGGAGGCGGCGCGCTTCCGCGTGGAAGGCCCCGAGGTGGCGCTGGAGGACGCGGCGGTGCTGCACATCGGCATGGCGCTGCACGAGCTGGCGACCAATGCCGCCAAGTACGGCGCGCTTTCCGTGGGGGGCGGGCACGTCTCCATCACCTGGGCGCTGGAGGGCGGGCGCTGCCGGCTGGTGTGGGAGGAGCGCGGCGGCCCCACCGTGCGTCCTTCCAACCGCCGGGGCTTCGGGCGCGAGGTGATCGAGTGGGCCGCGGCCCAGGCGGTGCGCGGCACGGTGCGCCTCGACCTGCCGCCCGAGGGGCTACGCTGGGAGCTGGACTTCCCGCTCCAGCCCATCGAGGACCGCGTCACCCATCCCGGCGGTTGACAGCACGGCCTCGCACGGCAGGGCGATGTCAGCGGTGCGCGCGCCCGCGGCGAGCGCGCGGTCCACCGCGCGCTCCAGCAGCGCCGCCTCCGCCGGCCGCTTCGCCGACCAGCGCAGCAACAGCGCGACGGACAGGATGGCGCCCAGCGGGTTGGCGATGCCCTTCCCCGCGATGTCGGGCGCCGAGCCGTGCACCGGCTCGTAGAGCGCCTGGCCGCGGTCGTTCAGCGCGGCGGATGGCAGCATGCCGAGCGAGCCCAGCGCCGCGCCGCCGGCATCGCTCAGCAGGTCGCCGAACAGGTTGTCGGTGACGATGACGTCGAAGCGCGTGGGCGCGCGGGTGAGCTGGAGCGCGCAATTGTCGGCCAGCATGTGCTCCAGCGCCACGGCGGGGAACTCGTCGCGCGCCACCTTCGCCGCCACCTCGCGCCACAGCGCGCCGGCCTCCATCACGTTCGCCTTGTCCACGCTGGTGACGCGGCCGCGCCGCCCCTGCGCCAGCCGGCAGGCGAAGCGCACGGCGCGCCTGATCTCGCCCTCGTCGTAGCGGTGCGTGTTCACGCCGCGCCGCGTGCCGTCCGGCAGCGTCGAGACGCCGCGCGGCTCGCCGAAATAGCTGCCGGCGGTGAGCTCGCGCAGGATGACGTAGTCGGTGCCCCGCGCCACTCGGGCCTTGAGCGGGCTGGCATCCAGCAGCGCGTCCGGCACCCGCACCGGGCGCAGGTTGGCATAGAGGTCCAGCGCCTTGCGCATCCGCAGCAGCGAGCCCTTGCGGCGCTCCTCCGGCGGGACCACGCCTTGCTGGTCCAGCGTGCCGGTGGCGCCGAACAGGATGGCGTCGGCCTGCGTGATGCGCTCCCAGGTCTCGTCGGGCATCATGGTGCCGTGGCGCTGCCAGTTCACCAGGCCGAAGCCGCGCTCGGTGATCTCCATCGGCACGCCGCGGCGGTCGCGGAACCATTCGAGCACGCGCACGGCCTGGGCGGTGACCTCCGGCCCCACGCCGTCGCCGGGCAGCACCAGCAGCTTCATTGCCACGGGCGCTCCGCCTCGGATTGCGCGCGGAAGGCCTCGATGGCCGCCGCGTGGCGCTGGATGAGGGCGATCTCGTCCAGCCCGTCCAGCAGCGCCTCGCGCCTGCGCGGGTCGGTGGCGAAGGGGATCGCCTCGCCGTCCGGGGCGATGACGAGCTGGCGCTCCAGGTCCACCGTGACGCTGGCATTGCCGCCGCCATGGGCCGCCAGCCGCCGGATCGCAGCCATCGGCAGGCGCACCGGCAGCAGGCCGTTCTGGAAGCAGTTGGCGAGGAAGATGTCGCCGAAGGAGGGCGCGATGACCGCGCGCACCCCCATGCCCATCAGCGCCCAGACCGCGCCTTCGCGCGAGGAGCCGCAGCCGAAGTTCTCGCCCGCCAGCAGGATGGGCGCGCCCCGCCACGGCGGCTGGTTGCAGACGAAATCCGGGTTCTCGCTGCCATCCTCGCGGTAGCGCAGGCGGGCGAAGCAGCGCTCGCCCAGCCCCTCGCGCCCGGGGCGCAGCAGGTCCTGGATGGGGATGATGACGTCGGTGTCGGTGTTGGGCTTCAGCCAGGGGATGGCCGGGCCGCTGACCTGGCGGAAGGGCGTCATGCCCGCGGGTCCGCGATGGCGCCGGCCAGCGCGCTGGCGGCGGCGGTGGCGGGGCTGGCGAGGTGCGTGCGCGCCCCCGTCCCCTGCCGGCCGACGAAGTTGCGGTTGGAGGTGGAGACGCAGCGCGCGCCGGGCGGCACCGCCTCGCCATTGGCGGCGACGCACAGCGCGCAGCCCGGCTCGCGCCACTCGAAGCCGGCGTCGCGGAACGTGGCGTGCAGCCCTTCCGCCTCGGCCCGGGCCTTCACCGCCTCGCTGCCCGGCACCACCCAGGCGGTGACGTGCGGGGCCACCTTGCGGCCCTGGAGCATGGCGGCGGCCTCGCGCAGGTCCTCGATGCGGGAATTGGTGCAGGAGCCGATGAAGACCCAGTCCACCTTCGTGCCCGCCAGGCGCTGCCCCGGTTCCAGCCCCATGTAGTCCAGCGCGGCCTTCCAGGCGGCGGCCTGCGCGGAGTCGCGCGCGTCCTCCGGGCGCGGGGCATGGCCGGAAACGGCGGCGCCGTGCTCCGGGCTGGTGCCCCAGGTGCATTGCGGCTCGACGTCGCGCATGGCGACGACCTCGTCGCGGGTGAAGCGCGCCTCCGGGTCGCTGGGCAGGGTGCGCCAGTCGGCCAGCGCGGCATCCCAGTCGCGGCCCTTCGGCGCGTAGGGGCGGCCGTGCAGGTAGGCGAAGGTCACCTCGTCGGGCGCCACCATGCCGATCTTCGCGCCGATCTCGATGGACAGGTTGCACAAGGTCAGCCGCTGCTCCAGCGACAGGGCGCGCACGGCCTCTCCCGCGTATTCCATCGCCATGCCGGTGCCGGCATCGGCGCCGAAGCGGTGGATGGCGTGCAGGATCATGTCCTTGGCCGTCACGCCCGGCCCCCGCGCGCCCTCGAAGCGGATGCGGAAGGTGCCGGGGCGCTTCTGCGGCAGGCATTGCGTGGCCAGCGCCTGGGCCAGTTCGGAGGCGCCGATGCCGAAGGCCAGCGCGCCGACGCCGCCATTGGTGCAGGTGTGGCTGTCGCCGCAGGCCAGCACCACGCCGGGCAGCACGATCGCCTGCTCGGGCGCGATGACGTGCACGATCCCCTGCCCGCCGGTGCCCAGGTCGAACATGGTGATGCCCTGCCTCGCGCATTCCTCGCGCAGCGACCGCACCAACGCGCCGCCGCGAGGAAAGCTGCCCTCGGTGCGGCCGGGTGCGGAGGACACGGCGTGGTCGGCGGTGGCGAAGACGCGCGCGGGGTGGGGCACGCGCAGCCCGCGCTCCGCCACGTCGCGTAGCGCGCGGCCGCCCGACAGGTCGTGCAGGAGGATGCGGTCCAGCCACAGCAGGTCCCAGCCATCGCCGAGTTCCGCGACGACGTGGCGGTCCCAGATGCGGTCGAACATCGTCTGCATCGGGCGATGGTGCCGCAGCTTGAAGCCGGCGCGAAGCCCGTGCAGCATCAGGCCATGGGAGTGGAGACGATCTTCCGCCTGGACGGGCGGCGCGCGCTGGTCACCGGCGCCTCGGGCGGGCTGGGGGCGCATTTCGCCGCCGTGCTGCACGCGGCGGGTGCCGAGGTGGTGCTGGCCGCCCGCCGGCTGGACGCCTGCCGCGAGGTGGCGGCCGCGCTGGGGCCGCGCGCTTCCTCCCTGGAGCTGGACGTGGGCGACGCCGGCAGCATCGCCGCCTGCCTGGGGGCCGCCGGGCCGGTGGACCTGCTGGTGAACAACGCCGGCATCGCCGAGACCAGGCCCTTCCTGGACCAGTCGCCGGAGGACTGGGACCGCGTGGTGAACGTGAACCTGCGCGGCGCCTTCCTCGTGGCGCAGGCGGCGGCGCGCGGCATGGTGGCGCGCGGCACGGGCGGGGCCATCGTGAACATCGCCTCCATCCTCGCCAGCCGCATCATCCCGGGCGTGGCCGGCTACACCGCGGCCAAGGCCGGGCTGGTGCAGCTGACGCGGCAGATGGCGGTGGAGCTGGCGCGGCATTCCATCCGCGTGAACGCCATCGCGCCCGGCTACGTCGCCTCCGACATCAACCGCGACTTTTTCGCCTCCCCCACCGGGCAGGCGATGGTGAAGCGCATCCCCCAGCGCCGCCTGGGCGAGGCGCGCGACCTCGACGGCGCGCTGCTGCTGCTGGCCAGCGACGCGGGGCGGCACATGACGGGCAGCACCATCACCGTGGATGGCGGCCATTCGATCGGAAGTCTCTAGATGGACCTGAACCTCGACCCGCGCAGCGAAGGCTTCCGCCGCCGCATCCGCGACTTCGTGCAGGCGCGCCTCATCCCGCTGGAGGCCGACCGCGCGAATTACGACGAGCACGAGAACATCGCCCACCCCGTCCTGGCGCGCCTGCGCGCCGAGGCGAAGGCGGAGGGGCTGTGGTGCCTCCAGCTGCCGGAATCCCACGGCGGGCAGGGCCTGCCCTTCACCGCCATGGTGGCCTGCTACGAGGAGATGAACCGCTCCATCTTCGGCCCCGTGGTGTTCAACTCCGCCGCGCCCGACGACGGCAACATGATGGTGATGGCGAAGGTCGCCACGCCCGCCCAGCAGGATTGGTGGCTCAGGCCCGTCATCGCCGGCGAGTGCCGCTCCGCCTTCGCCATGACCGAGCCCGGCGAGGGCGCGGGCAGCGACCCCGGCATGACGCTGACCAAGGCCGAGCGCAGCGGCAACGACCGGTGGCGCATCACCGGCCGCAAGTGGTACATCACCGGCGCGGGCGAGGCGCAGCGCTTCATCCTGATGGCGCGCACCTCCGACGACCCGCGCCGCGGCCTCACGGCATTCCTGTTCGACGCCGCGCAGCCGGGATGGCGCATCGAGCGGCGCATCCCGATCATGGGCCCCGAGGAGCATGGCGGCCATTGCGAGCTGGTCTTCGACGGGCTGGAGGTCGCCGACGAGAACGTGCTGATGGGCGTGGGCGACGGGCTGAAGGTCACGCAGATTCGCCTCGGTCCCGCCCGCCTCACCCACTGCATGCGCTGGGGCGGCCTGGCGCGGCGCTGCCTGGAGATCGCGCTGGAACGCGCCGAGACGCGCCGCGCCTTCGGCCAGGTGCTGTTCGACAAGGAAAGCGTGCAGATGCTGCTGGCGGGTGCCGCCATGCAGCTCGACACCGCGCGGATGCTGACGATGCGCGCCGCCTGGCTGCTGGACCAGGGCAGCTTTGCCCGCAAGGAGATCTCGGTCGCCAAGGTCGCCGCCGCCAACGCGCTGCACGCCTGCGCCGACGTGGCCCTGCAGTTGCTGGGTGCGAAGGGCTATTCCAAGGACACGGTGGTGGAGTGGATCTACCGCTACGCCCGCCAGGCGCGGCTGGTGGATGGCGCGGACGAGGTGCACCGCATGGTCGTCGCCAATTTCCTCCGCAAGGAGCAGGGTGGCTTCTTCGCCTGGGGCCATCATGGATGACGCGGCGCTGGGCGCGCGCGTGCTGTCGCGCCGCCTGCTGCCCGGCGGTGCCATCCAGCAGAACTGGCTGTATGAGGTTGAGCGCGGGGGCGCGCGCGAGGAATGGGTGGTCCGCACGGACAACGCGGCCACGCTCGCCGTCTCGCTGACGCGGCCGCAGGAGTTCGCGCTGCTGCGCGCGGCCTGGGCGGCGGGCGTGCCGGTGCCCGAGCCGCTGTTCGAGGGCGTGCATGACGGCCGCCCCTTCTTCGCGATGCGCCGGCTGCACGGCGAGACCAACGCCGTGGCGCTGTGCAAGGCGGTGGGCGCCGATGGTGACGCGGCCCTGCTGCGCCAATGCGGGGCCGCGCTGCGCCGCATCCACGCCATCGCGCCGCCGCGCGCGGACCTGGCCTTCCTGGGCACGCCGCCGGAGGACCCGGCGCTGGCCTTCGTCGCCGCCATGCAGGCGCGGCTGGACGCGGCCGGCACGCCGCGCCCCGTGCTGGAATGGGGCCTCGCCGCGCTGCGCCGCCACGCCCCGCCGCCCGGCCCGCCCGTGCTGGTGCACAACGACTTCCGCAACGGCAACCTGATGGTGGACGGCGGCGCGCTGCGAGGCGTGCTGGACTGGGAGTTCTGCGCCTGGGGCGACCCGCACCAGGATGTGGGCTGGTTCTGCGCGCCGTGCTGGCGCTTCGCCAACCCGCAGCTTTCCGGCGGCGGGCTGGGCCGGCGCGAGGATTTGCTGGCCGGCTACGGCCCCGGGCTGGACCCGGCGCGGCTGCCCTTCTGGGAGCTGGCGGCGACGATCCGCTGGGCGGTGATCGCCGCCGACCAGGGCGCGCGCTTCCTGTCGGGCGCCGAGCGCGGCATCGAGCTGGCGCTCACCGCGCACATGGTCCCGGGCCTGGAATGGCAGGTCCTGCAACAGGTGGAGGCCCTCGATGCATGAACGCCCCGACCCCGGCGCCCTCCTCGAAGCCGCGCGCCGGACGGTGCTGGACTCGCTTCTGGCGCACCTGCCGCGCGAGAAGCACTACGAGGCGCGCATGGTGGCCAACGCGCTGGCCATCGCCGGCCGCGCCCTGCACGCGCCGCAGCCGGCGCAGGACGCCGCGGCCCTGGCGCGCGGCATCCGCGAGGCGCCGCCGCTTCCCGGCAGCGCGGAGTACGCGCGCATCCACGCCGCGCTGCGCGAGCTGACGCGGGCGCGCTGCGCGGTGTCGGCGCCCAAGGCGATCGCATGACCGGACCGTTGCGCGGCATCACGGTGCTGGAGATCGCCGGCATCGGCCCCGGCCCCTTCTGCGCCATGATCCTGGCCGACCTCGGCGCCTCGGTGATCCGCGTCGAGCGGCCGGACGGCCCGCCCGCCTCGCGCCAGGACGTGTCGCTGCGCGGCCGCCGCTCGCTGGCGCTGGACCTCAAGCGGCCGGACGCGGTGGCCGCCGTGCTGCGCCTGTGCGAGACCGCCGACGCGCTGGTCGAAGGCTTCCGGCCGGGCGTGATGGAGCGCCTCGGCCTCGGTCCCGACATCGTTTCCGCGCGCAACCCGCGCCTGGTCTATGGCCGCATGACCGGCTGGGGCCAGCATGGGCCGATGGCGCAGCAGGCCGGGCACGACATCAACTACATCGCGCTCACCGGCGCGCTGCATGCCATGGGCCGCGAGGGCGCGCCCCCCGCCCCGCCGCTGAACCTGGTGGGCGACTACGGCGGCGGCGGCATGCTGCTGGCCATGGGCATCCTGGCCGCCCTGGTGGAGCGCGGCACCTCCGGCCGCGGCCAGGTGGTGGACGCGGCGATGGTGGACGGCGCGGCGCTGCTGATGGCGCCGATCTACGGCATGATGGCGCGCGGGCGCTGGCAGGCCGGGCGCGCGCGCAACCTGCTGGACGGCGCGGCGCCCTTCTACGACAGCTATGCCTGCGCCTGCGGCGGCTTCGTGGCGGTCGGCCCGATCGAGCCCGCCTTCTTCACGCGGATGCTGGAGATCATGGGGCTGGACGAGGCGGAGTTCGCCGGCCGCATGGACCCCGCGCACTGGCCGGCGCAGAAGGCGCGCCTCGCCGCCGCCTTCGCCGGGCGCACGCGCGACGAATGGACGGCGGCCTTCGCCGACAGCGATGCCTGCGTCTCGCCGGTCCTGTCCATGGCCGAGGCGCCGCACGACCCGCACCTCGCGGCCCGCGGCACCTTCCTGGAGCGGGAGGGCGCCATCCAGCCCGCCCCCGCCCCGCGCTTCTCGCGCACCCCCGCCGCACTCGGCCTGCCGCCGCCGCTGAAGGGCGAGCACGGGGCCGATATCCTGCGCGAGGCCGGCTTCGACGGCGCCGAGGTCGAATCCCTGTTGCGCCCCGGCTAGGCCCCGCTACCCTCGCGCCAAATCGAGGGAACCATCCGATGGACACCGCCATCCGCGCCGCGCGCCCGCGTGCCGTCTTCGCGCCCGAGCACGAGGCCTTCCGCGACAGCGTCCGCCGCTTCGTCGAGCGCGAGATCACCCCCCACCATCGCCAGTGGGAGCGCGACGGCATCGTCCCGCGCGAGCTGTGGCGCAAGGCCGGCGCGCAGGGGATCCTCTGCCCCATGCTGCCGGAGGAGTACGGCGGCGCGGGCGGCGACTTCGGCTTCTCCGCCGTGGTGATCGAGGAACTGGCGCGGGCGAATGCCAGCGGCGTCGCCTTCCAGCTCCATTCGGACATCGTGGTTCCATACATCCACGCCTACGCGACCGAGGCGCGCAGGCGCGAATGGCTGCCGCGCATGGCGTCGGGCGAGATGATCGGCGCCATCGCCATGACGGAGCCGGGCACGGGCAGCGACCTGAAGGCGGTGAAGGCCACCGCGCGCAAGGAGGATGGCCACTGGGTCATCAACGGCAGCAAGACCTTCATCAGCTCCGGCCAGAATGCCGGCCTGGTGATCGTCGTCTGCAAGACCGACCCGGCGGCCGGCCGCAAGGGCGTCTCGCTCATCGCGGTGCCCGAGGGCACGCCCGGCTTCACCAAGGGCCGCAAGCTGGAGAAGATCGGCCTGCACGCGCAGGACACCTCCGAGCTGTTCTTCGAGGAGGTGCGCGTCCCGCTCGACCACCTCATCGGCGAGGAGGGCGGCGGCTTCCGCCACCTGATGCACCAGCTGCCGCAGGAGCGCCTGGTGATCGCCATCCGCGCCGCCACCAGCATGGAGACGATGCTGGACGAGACGGTCGCCTACACCAAGTCCCGCCCCGTCTTCGGCCACACGGTGTTCGACTTCCAGGTCCACCGCTTCACCCTGGCCGAGGCCAAGGCCAGCATCGGCATGTTCCGCGTCTACCTCGATGATTGCCTGGCGCGGCACATGCGCGGCGAGCTGTCGGGCGAGGAGGCGGCGGCCGCCAAGCTGCTGGGCACCGAGATGCAGAACAAGTGGCTGGACGCCTTCCTGCAGATGCATGGCGGCTACGGCTTCATGGCCGACTACGCCATCGGCCGCGCCTGGGCCGATGCGCGGGTGGGCCGCATCTACGGCGGCTCCTCGGAGGTGATGAAGGAAATCATTGCGCGCAGCCTGTGAATCAAGAAACGAATGCTGGGAGTCCAACGACCATGAACCGCCGAACCCTCATTTCCGCCACCGCCGCCGCGATGGCCGCGCCGCGCATCGCCGATGCCCAGGCCGCCTTCCCCAACCGCCCGATCTCGTTGCAGATCGCCTTTCCCGCCGGCGGCGCCACCGACGTGCAGATGCGCTCCTTCGCCGAGGCCGCCACGCGCGCCTTCGGCCAGCAGGTGATCATCGAGAACCGCCCCGGCGGCGGCGGCACCCTGCCGGCGGCCAACATGCGCAACGTCCGGCCCGACGGCTACACGCTTGGCCAGTTCGCGCTGCCCGCCATCCGCCTGCCCTTCATGCAGCGCATGGCCTTCAACCCGCGCACCGACTTCACGCCGGTCATCCACCTCACCGGCTACCTCTTCGCCATCTGCGTGCGCGCGGAATCGCCCTACCAGACATGGGCGGACGTGGTGGCCGACGCGCGCCGCCGCCCCGGCATGGTCAAGATGGGCAACACCGGCGCCAACGGCACGCCGCACCTCACCCTGGTGGACCTCGCGGCCGCCGAGCGCATCGAGATCGAGCACGTGCCCTTCCGCGGCGAGGGCGACGCCGTGCCCGCGCTGATCGGCGGCCACATAGACGCCTCCGCCACCGGCTCGGGCGTGGTGGAGCTGGTGGAGCAGGGCCGGCTGCGCGCGCTCAACGTGTGGTCGCGCGAGCGCTCCTGGCGCTGGCCCAACGTGCCGACGCTGCGCGAACTCGGCTACGACATGGTCGTCACCTCGCCCTACGGCCTGGTCGGCCCGCTGGGCATGGACCCCGACGTGGTGCGCCGCCTGCACGAGGGCTTCCGCACCGCCCTGCACGACCCCTCCCACGTCGCCACCCTGCGCCGCCTCGACATGCCGCTGGAATACCTGGGCCCCGAGGACTACGCCGCCTTCATCCAGCGCACCGCGACCGAGGAGGAAGCCCGCGTCAACCGCCTCGGCCTGCGCGGATGAGCGTGCTGCGCGACGACGCCCTGGCGGGCGCGCGCGTGCTGGTGACGGGCGGCGGCACCGGGCTGGGGCTGATGATGGCGCGCGCCTTCCACGCCTGCGGCGCGCAGCTGGAATTGTGGGGCCGCCGCCCGGCGCCGCTGGAGGAAGCGGCGGCCGAACTCGGCGCGCGCTGGCAGGCGGTGGACATCCGGGACGCCGACGCGGTGGAGGCCGCCCTGGCCCGCGCCGCCGAGGCCGGCGCGCTGCCGACCCACCTGGTGAACAACGCCGCCGGCAACTTCCTCAGCCGCACCGAGGACGTCTCCCCGCGCGGCTTCCGGGCGGTGGCCGACACCGTGATGCACGGCACCTTCCACGTCACCCACGCGCTGGGCAGGCGCTGGATCGCGGCGGGAACCGGGGGCGCGGTCGTCTCCATCCTGGTGACCTGGACGCGCACGGGCGCGCCCTTCGTCGTGCCCTCCGCCATGTCCAAGGCGGCGATCGAGGGGATGACGCGCTCCCTCGCGCTGGAATGGGGGCCGCACGGCATCCGGCTGAACGCCATCTCGCCCGGGCTGATCCCGACGGAGGGGATGCTGGCGCGCATCCGCCCCGGCGCCGAGGACCCGACGGGCAAGTGGAGCGCGAGGAACCCGCTGCGCCGGGCCGGGACCGCGCAGGACATCGGCACGCTGGCCGCCTTCCTGCTGGGCGAGGGCGCGGGCTGGATCACCGGCGAGACCATCGCGCTGGACGGCGCGCAGCACCGCGCGACGGGGGCCGGCACCTACATGGACTACGCCGCCTGGGGCGATGCGGAGTGGGAGGAAACTCGGGCGCGGATCAAGGCGGTGGATGCGAAGGACCGCGCTAGCCGTAGCTGACGCTGTCATCCTTGTGCCGCCCCGACGACCGCACCGCCCCGCCCCCGGTCATCGCCAGCGCCACCGCCTCCGCCACGCGGATGCCGTCCACGCCCGCCGACATGATGCCGCCGGCATAGCCCGCGCCCTCGCCCGCCGGGTACAGGCCCGGCGTGTTCAGGCTGGCGCAGTCCTCCCCGCGCGGGATGCGAAGCGGCGAGGAGGTGCGCGTTTCCACCCCCGTCAGCACCGCGTCGCCCATGGCGAAGCCGGGGATGTCCTTCTCGAACCCCGCCAGCGCCTCGCGCATCGCCGAAATGGCGAAGTCGGGCAGGCAGGGCGCCAGGTCCGTCGGCGTCACGCCGGGCTGGTAGGAAGGCGTGACCTCGCCCAGCGCCGTGCTGGCGCGGCCTTGCAGGAAATCGCCCACGCGCTGCGCCGGGGCGCGCCAGGCGCCGCCGCCGGCCGCGAAGGCCGCCGCCTCCCACCGCCGCTGGAAGGCGATGCCGGCCAGCGGCCCGCCCGGGTAGTCCGCCGGGGTAACGCCGACGACGATGCCGGCATTGGCGTTGCGTTCGTCACGCTGGTACTGGCTCATGCCGTTGGTCACCAGGTGCCCGGGCTCGGAGGCCGCGGCCACCACGCGCCCGCCCGGGCACATGCAGAAGGAATACACGCCCCGCCCGTTGGCCGCGTGGTGCACCAGGCGGTAGTCGGCCGCGCCCAGCAGCGGGTGCCCGGCATGGGGGCCGAAGCGGCGCTGGTTGATCAGGGCCTGCGGGTGTTCGATCCGCACGCCGACGCTGAAGGGCTTGGCCTCCATCCGCACGCCGTGGCCGTGCAGCATGGCGAAGCTGTCGCGCGCCGAATGGCCGATGGCGAGCACGACGTGCCGCGCGGGGAGGCGCGTGCCGTCGGACAGGTGCAGCGCCTGCAGGGCGCGGGTCGCCGGGTCCACCTCCAGCCCGTCCACGCGGGTGTCGAAGCGGTACTCGCCGCCCAGTTCCTCGATCTCCGCGCGGATGCGCTCGACCATGGAGACCAGGCGGAAGGTGCCGACATGCGGCTTGGAGATGAACAGGATCTCCTCCGGCGCGCCCGCCTTCACGAATTCGCGCAGCAGCTTGCGGCCGAAGAAGAAGGGATCGCGGATCTGCGACCACAGCTTGCCGTCGCTGAAGGTGCCCGCGCCACCCTCGCCGAACTGCACGTTGCCCTCGGGGTGCAGCGTGCCGCGCCGCCACAGGTCCCAGGTCTGCTTCGTGCGCGCGCGCACCGCCGGCCCGCGCTCGATCACGATGGGCCGGAAGCCGGACTGCGCCAGGATCAGCGCCGCCATGAAGCCGCAGGGCCCGGCGCCGATCACCACCGGCCGCTCCTCCAGCCCCGCGGGCGCGCGGGCGACGAAGCGGTAGTCCATGTCCGGGCTGGGGCGCAGCCGCGCGTCGCGCCCCAGGGCCGCCGCCTCGTCGCGCAGCTCGGCGTCCACGGTGTAGGCCAGCATGATGCGTCGCGGGTTGCGCGCGTCATAGCCGCGGCGGAACACGCTGTAGCGCAGCGGCGCCTCGCCCAGCCGCTCGGCCACGGCGGCGTCCAGCGCCTCGGGCGGGTGGTCGAGCGGCAGGCGGAGTTCGGTGACGCGAAGCATGATCGGGGGCGGGTTACGCCAGGAAGCGCTCCTTCAGCAACCGGCGCAGCAGCTTGCCGGCCTCGGAACGCGGCAGCTCGTCCACGAACTCCACGGCGCGCGGCACCTTCATGCGGCCCAGCTGCGCGCGGCAATGCGCCAGGATCGCCCCCGCATCCGCCTGCCCGCGCGGCACCACCAGGGCCAGCGGCACCTCGCCCAGGTCCTCGTCCTTCACGCCGATCACCGCGCATTCTCCCACGCCGAGGTGCTGCGCCAGCACCGCCTCGATCTCGGCGGGGTAGATGTTCACCCCGCCGGAGAGGATGAGGTCGGCGCGGCGGTCGGAGAGGAACAGGAAGCCCTCCTCGTCCAGCCAGCCCAGGTCGCCCAGGCTGGCCCAGCCCTTCTCGTTGTAGCAGGCGGCGGTCTTGCCGGGGTCGTTGTGGTACGCGAAGCGCGCGCCGCCGGAGAACCAGATGCGCCCCGTCTCGCCCGGCGGCAGCTCCCGCCCCGCCTCGTCGGTGATGTGCACCGCGCCGTAGGCCGGGCGGCCGACGCTGCCGGGCTTGCGCAGCCATTCCTCGCTGCTGATCACCGTGGTGCCGACGCCCTCGCTGCCCGCGTAGTATTCGCGCAGGATCGGCCCCCACCACTCGATCATCGCCCGCTTCACCGCCGGCGGGCAGGGTGCCGCGGCGTGGATGGCGCAGCGATGGGTGGACAGGTCATGCGCCTTGCGCACCGCCTCGGGCAGCGCCAGCAGGCGCTGAAACATCGTCGGCACCCATTGGCTGTGCGTCACGCCGCATTGCTGGATGGCGCGCAGGCAGGCCTCGGCGTCGAATTTCCGCAGGATCACGGCGCTGCCGCCGCCATCCATCGCGCGCTGCACGTAGCGCAGCGGGGCGGCGTGGTAGAGCGGCGCGGGCGACAGGTACACCGTATCGGCATCGAAGCCGTAGAGCGCCTTCCACGTCATGTCGAACTCGGGGTCGTGCCGCTTCTCCCACGGGATCAGCGGCCGCATGATCCCCTTGGGCAGGCCCGTGGTGCCCGATGAATACAGGAAGTCCCGCCCGATCGGCCGCGGCGGCTCCACCCAGGTGTCAGGCTGGCCCGACGACAGCCAGGCGAAGGGCGCGAAGCCCGGCAGACCGCCACCCGTGGCATAGCGATGCGGCACCTCCGCGAGATCGAGCGCGGAGGCCAGCCCGTCCAGCCCCGCGTCGGCGATGAGCAGCCGCGCGCCCGAATCGCGCAGCACATGCGCCACCTCGTGCGGCCGCAGGTGGATGGACAGCGGCGTCACCATCAGCCCCGCCCGCTTCGCGCCGTACAGCGCCAGCAGGAATTCCGGCGAGTTGGGCATCAGCAGCGCCACCCCCTCGCCGGGCTGCATGCCCAGCGAGGCCAGGCCGTTGGCGATGCGGTTCGCCCCCTCGTCCAGCGTCCGGAAGTCCAGGCTCTCGTTGGTCTCGGGGAAGAAGGCGCAGATCTTTCCCCCGTTGGTCGCGGCCTGTCGTGCCAGCAGCGGCATGGCGTGTCCCCATTCTCGTTGCGCGCATGGTTTCAGCCCCGCCCGGCTTGCGTCAACCGCCCGCCCATGGTGGCCTTCGCCGAGGCAAGACGGAGGGAATGGCATGGATGTGAAGGGTGCGGTCGCCATCGTGACGGGCGGCGCCTCGGGGCTGGGGCTCGCCACCGCGCGGCGCCTCGCGGCGCAGGGCGCCAAGGTGCTCATTGTGGACCAGGCGGCGTCCAATGGCGCGGCGGTGGCGCAGGAGCTGGGCGGCGCCTTCGCGGTGGCCGACGTGGCGGACGAGGCGACGATGCAGGAAGCGGTCGCGCAGGCCGAGGCCATGGGCCCGGTGCGCGTGCTGGTGCATTGCGCCGGCCGCGGCGGCGCGCTCCGCATCCTGGAGCGCGACGGCAGCCCCGGCAGCCTTTCGCACTATGAGGCGGTGATCCGCGTCAACCTCACCGGCTCCTTCAACGCGCTGCGCCTGGCCGCCGCCGCGATGGCGCGGACCGAGCCGGTGGATGGCGAGCGCGGCGTGTGCATCCTCACCGCCTCCATCGCCGGCTACGAGGGGCAGATCGGGCAGATCCCCTATGCCTCCTCCAAGGCGGGCGTCATCGGCATGACGGTGGTGGCGGCGCGCGACCTGGCGTCGAAGGGCATCCGCGTCTGCACCATCGCGCCGGGCATCATGGACACGCCGATGCTCCAGCGCCTGCCCGACCCGGTGAAGGAATCGCTGGCGCACGGCGTGCCCAACCCGCACCGGCTGGGCAGCCCGGACGAATACGCGAAGCTCGCCCTGCACATCGTGGACAACGCCTACCTCAATGGCGAGACGATCCGCGTGGACGGCGCGCTGCGGATGGCGCCGCGCTGAGGCAGGTGCGCGTCAGCGGCGGTTCTGCAGCGCCTGGGGCAGGATCTCGCTGACGCGCACCGTCGCCGGCTGCGGCTGACCGCGCTCGAAGGTGCCGACCCAGATGTTGTAGTTGCCGCTCTTTGGCGTGCGGAACACCACGCCGGGGTTGAGCCCGTCGAGGTCGTCGTTGCAGTGCCAGTTGCCGTCGGCGTCGTTGATCACGATGGTGGTGTCCACCGCGCTCACCGCGCCGATGACCAGGGGGTACTGACCGGCGGTGTAGTTCAGGTCCACGTCGGGGCGCGAGAAGTCGATCCAGCCGGCGCATTCGGGGCGGATGGCGCTGGCCTCGCGCTCGCCGCCCGCCTCCACCCGCACCTCGCGCGGGTCCGGCTCGAAGCCGGCGGCCAGCGTGAGCGTCTGGTAGCGCGGCTGCTCGCGCCAGTTGGGCAGCGCGTCCTGGGCCGGCTGCTTGGCCCCCTGCGCCATGGCGCCGGCGGCGATGACGACGCCGAGCGCCGCGGCGGGGATGAGACGGGTCATGGCATTGCCTCCGTGATTCGATGCGCGAGCGTGGCGGCGCCGGCGCGCCCTGTCAAAGCGCGGGCGCCCGCAGGTGCCAGTCCGTCTCGCGCTGGAAGGCGTCGGCGGCCCGCAGCACCCGGGCCTCGGCGAAGGGGCGACCGATCACCTGCATGCCCACCGGCAGGCCACGGCCGTCGAAGCCGCAGGGCACCGAGGCCACCGGCAGGCCCAGGTAGTTGAAGGGCCGCGTGTTGGCCGACAGCCCCATCAGCCGGCCCCAGTTGGCCGGGTCGGCATCCGCGTCCGTCTCGGCGCGCGTCGGCACGCGCACGCGCAGCGTGGGGGCGATCAGCAGGTCGGTCTGGGCGAAGGCCTCGGCGCAGAACTGCTTCAGCACCCCGCCGCGCCGCGCCAGCGCCTCGGCGTAGAGCGAGGCGGGCACCGCGTAGCCGGCGTAGATGCGCGCGGCCAGCGCGCCGCCGTAGTCGCCCGGCCGCTCGCGCATCCATTGCGCGTGGATCATCGCCGCCTCGGTGCGCGAGACCAGCGCCGTGTAGGCCATCACCGCCGGCATGATGGGGGGCGCCAAGGGAACCAGCCGCGCCCCGCGTGCCCGCAGCGCATCCGTCGCCGCGCCCATGGCGCGCAGCACGTCGTCCTCCGCGCCGTCCGTGAAGCCGCCTTCAAGCACGCCGATCCGCATCCCGCGCAGGTCGCCATCCAGCGCAGCCTCGTAGTCGGGCACCGGCAGGTCGCTGGAGGCCGGGTCCGCCGGGCATTGGCCGGCGAGGACGCCCAGCAGCCGCGCCAGGTCGCGCGCCGTGCGCGCCAGCGGGCCGACATTGTCCGTGGAGAAGGAGAGCGGCATCGCCCCCGTCCGCGGCACCCTCCCCTGGGTCGGCTTGAGGCCCGACACCCCGCACATCGCCGCCGGCAGCCGCACCGAGCCGCCGGTGTCCGACCCCAGCGCGCCCCACACCATCCGTGCCGCCACCGCCGCGCCCGAGCCGGAGGAGGAGCCGCCGGTGACGTGGTCCGGGTTCCACGGGTTGCGCGCATCGCCCAGATGGGCGTTGTGCCCGGTGGCGTTCTGCGCGAACTCGGCCATGTGCAGCGTGCCGAGGTCGAGCGCGCCGGCCGCATCCAGCCGCGCCAGCACGGTGGCCGTGCGGCGCGCGATGCGGTCGCGCCAGATCACGCTGCCCGCGGTGCTGATCCGCCCCTCGCGCCCGAACATGTCCTTGTGCATCAGCGGCACGCCGGCCAGCGGCCCCAGGGGCTGCCCGGCGGCGCGCGCCGCATCCGCCTCGTGCGCCGCCAGGCGGGCCGGCGCCTCGTCCAGCCGGATCACGGCGTTGGTGAGCGGGCCGGCGCGGCGGATGCGCAGCAGCGCCGCCTCCAGCAGGCGCAGGGCCGTCACCTCGCCGCGGCGGAAGGCGTCCGCGGCCTCGGCCAGCGAGAGCTCGACCAGGGATTCCGGCGTCATGGCTCGCGGCATTCCAGCAGCGCGGCCTCGAACTGCGCGGGCTCGCAGTCGAAGGGGACGGTGCCGTCCAGCTCGGCCAGCGCGGCGATCACCGCCTCCAGCTCGGCCAGGGCCTGCGGCGCGCAGGCGGATGGGGGTGCGATGCCGTGCCAGCGGCGGATCATGTCCGCCATCTGGAGGGCGAGTGCGGAATCAGGCATGGCCGATGGTGCGCGGCAGGCCGGCCGCTTGCCAAGCCCCCGCCCACGGTGCATCGAGGGAAAACACAACCTGTGCGGGAGAAACCCCATGTTCCGGCAACTCGCCCTCGCCGCCGCCCTGCTGGCCCCCTTCGCCGCGCAGGCGGAAAGCCGCCCGCCCAGCGCCGCCCAGCAGGCGCAGCAGGAGCGCATGCGCGGCTGCAACGCCGATGCGCGCAGCCGCAACCTGTCGGGCGACCCGCGCAAGGCCTTCATGCGCGAGTGCCTGCGCGGGCGGGCGCCGGCGGCGGGTACGCAGCCGCAATAGGCGCGTCAGGACCAGCGCCGCGCCGGGCCGCAGTCCAGGTGGACGAAGCCGTCGCGGCGGTACAGGCCCACGCCGCCGGTCTGCATCTCCGCCGCCACGCGGGCAATGCCCATGGCGTCGCGGTCCGGCAGGCGGCAATCCAGCGCCATGCCCGACATGTGCAACGACACGCGTGAGACGCGCCGCGACTCGCGCGCCCGCGCCGCGTTGCTCTCGGGCGCGCGGTAGGCGCTGATGACGTTCCACGTCTCGTCCGAGCCCAGGCGGCGCTGCACCTGCACCAGGATGTCGAAGACGCGCGGGTCCATCGGCGTCGGCTCGTCCAGGTGCGGGTCGCGCAGCACCTCGTCCAGCCGGCGCAGGGCCTCGCGGTCGTAGCGGCCGTCGCGCCAGTACACGCCGCGGAAGGCCTCGCCGGTCTGGGCGCGGCGGATGCCGATGCTGCGCGCGCCCCCGCCGGACTGGGCAAGGGCGGGCGCGCTCAGCAGGCCGAAGGCCGCGCCGAGCATGACGCGGCGGGACACGGGAACGCAGGTTTCCCCGGCCGCGCAGGCCGGGCAGTCATGATGGAACAGTCGCATGGTTCGTCTCAGCTCCGCGCCGCCAGCGGCACGCGGTTCGCGCGGGCATCCATCGCCCGCGCATAGGCTTCGTCCAGCCCGTAGATGTCCTGACGGACCCGGATCTCGGCCCCCGCGACCGTGACGGTCGAGTAGTGAAGGCGGATGGGAAGTTGCCGCCGCAGGGAGGCGACGGATGTGGCGCGCGACGCCAGGACGCGATCCGCCCTTTCGCGGTCCCAGCCCGACATGCCGTCGAGCACCAGCATGAGGAAGTCCATGGGCCGCTCCAGCCGGATGCAGCCCGAGGAATGCGCGCGGTCGGACCGGCGGAAATAGGCGCGGTCCGGCGTGTCGTGCAGGAAGATGTCGTCGTTGTTGGGCATGATGAACTTCAGCCGGCCCAGCGCGTTCAGGTCGCCCGCGTCCTGGCGCAGGAAGAAGGGGAAGCGGTCGGGGTGGACCGCGCGCCAGTCCACCGTCGTGGGGTCCACCTCCACCACCTCGCCGTCCACGCGGCGGAAGATGCGGATGCCGCGGGCCTGCAGGCTGGTGGGGTCGCGCCGCAGCCGGGGCAGCATGTCCTCCTTCGCCAGGCGCTGCGGCACGCCCCAGGGCGGGTTGAACTGCACGCTGGTGAGCCGCGTGACGATCATCGGCGTGGCGCGCGAGGGGCGGCCGACCACCACGGCCATGTCCATCAGGGTGCGGTCATCCTCGAGCACCAGCAGGCGGTAGTCGGGGATGTTGACCTCGATGCGGCGCTCGCGCGGCGTGGGCGCGGCGCCGCGCCGCATGTCCATGGCGACGCGGATCTGGTTGAGCTGCGCCTGGGGCGTGCGGTTCAGCGCGGCGAAGGTGGCAAGGCCGATGCGCCCATCCGCCTCCAGCCCCGCCGCCGCCTGGAAGCGGCGCACGGCCGCGACGAGCGGCGCGTCGTACTCGCCGCCCGAACCGGGGCGGGCGGAAAGCTGCGGGTCGGTAGCCGCGAGCCGGGCCCGCAGGGCAGCGACGCGCGCGTCGAAGGCGCCCGGCTCCAGCGTGCCGCCGGCGCTTGGCACGGCGGGCCAGGGGTTCTGCGCCCGCGCCCGCGCCGCGGCCAGGGCGGATCGCAGCGCCGGCGCATCGGGGTGGGCCAGGGCCGCGCGGTCGAGCACCTCGGCCGGCTCCGCGGCCTCGGCCACCTGCGCCACCCAGGGGGCCAGCGGGTGGGCGGACAGGTCGCGCCGAAGGTCCACGCGGCCGGCGGGGGCGACGACGCGGCCCTGCACCAGGTCGGTCAGGGCCATGCCGGTGGCGCGCAGCACGGCGGCGGGGTCCGTCGCGTTGCCCGGGTGCAGGTCGTACCAGCGGGGGTCGAGCCCGTCCTCCTCCAGCCGCAGCAGGCGCTGGCCGAGGCGCGCGACCGCCTCCGGCCCCGCGGAGATCGGGCGCGGCTGCGCGCGACCGGTGGCCGGCGCGGCGCCCAGGGCGGCCACCCCGGCGAGGAAGGCACGACGATCCATGCTGCGCCTTCTACAGGAGGCGCCGCCGGAAGGCAAAGCGCCTCAGGCGATCAGCGACCCAAGCAGGACCAGGCCGAGGCCCAGCAAGGCGGCGGCGCGCACCACCGCCCAGATGTCCGCTCGGTCGGTGTCGCCCTCGTCGTCCTTCGCCGATCCCAGCCGCCGTCCGCCGGCCACCTGTGGGTCATGCCGTGCCATGGTCGCGCTCCCTTGCCTTTCGCGCAGGGTCGCAAGGCGCGCGGGCCGGGCGCAACGAACCGGCGGATGCATGCCCGCCGCATCGTTGCGCGCGTGGATTGCGCGGTCAGGGAGCCAGCAGCAGGATCGGCTCGCCCTCCTCCACCGCATCGCCCGCGGCGTGGGGCGTGCCGACGACGCGCCCGGCGATGGGAGCGTGGAACTTCAGCTCGGTCTTCATCGCCTCCATCACGGCGAGCAGCTGCCCCTCGGCCACGGTGTCGCCCTCCGCCACCAGCAGCTGGACGAGCCGGCCGGGAATCGGCGCCAGCAGCGTACCGGCATCCTTCGCCTCGCCCGCACGGGGCGGCGCCTCGGCAGGGCGCAGGCGCCAGGCCTCGCCGGGCAGGACCACCAGCACCTCCTCGCCCAGCGGCGTGATCCGGGCGGCGCCCGGCGCGGGCGCCTCGCCGTCCACGCGCAGCAGGCCGGGACCGCGGGCGACGGTGCGCGCGGCGATGCCGGTGCCGTCCGCCCAGGATTCCATGCGCTCGGCGGGGGCGTGCAGGCGCCAGCCGTCGCGCCGCGCCCAGGGGCTGGGGGCGGGCGGCTGCGGCAGGGCCAGCGCGGCGGCCAGCAGCGGCGCGGGGATGGCGCGCGGCGGGGCCAGCAGCGCGGCGGCGTGGCGGGGGATGAAGCCGGTGTCCAGCTCCAGCGCCCGCAGCGCCGGGTGGCGTGCGAGGCGGCGCAGGAAGGGCAGGTTGGTGGGGAAGCCGTCCAGGGCCGTGCCTTCCAGCGCCTCCGCCAGCCGGTCCAGCGCCGCCTCGCGGTCCGGCCCCCAGGCGACCAGCTTGGCCAGCATGGGGTCGTAGAAGGAGGTGACGGCATCGCCCGCGCGGAAGCCGGCATCCAGGCGCAGCCCCTCGCCTTGCGGCACCTCCAGGCGCGCGATGCGCCCGGTGCTGGGGCGGAAATCCTGTGCCGCATCCTCGGCGTACAGGCGCACCTCCACGGCGTGGCCCTTCGGCGCGGGCGGGAACGCCGCAGGCAGCGCCTCGCCCGCCGCTACGCGCAGCTGCCACTCCACCAGGTCCAGGCCGGTGATCATCTCGGTGACCGGGTGTTCCACCTGGAGGCGGGTGTTCATCTCCAGGAAGAAGGCGTCCCCGCCCTCGACGATGAACTCCACCGTGCCGGCGTTGACGTAGCCGACGGCGCGGGCGGCATCCACGGCGGCGCCGTGCAGCCGCTCGCGCAACGCGTCGGGCAGCGCAGGCGCGGGCGCCTCCTCCAGCACCTTCTGGTGGCGGCGCTGCACGGAGCAGTCGCGGGTGTGCAGGTGGATGATGCGGCCATGGGCGTCGCCCAGCACCTGCACCTCGACGTGGCGGGGGCGCGCCAAGTACTTCTCCAGCAGCACGCGGTCGTCGCCGAAGGCGGCCAGGGCCTCGCGCCGCGCCCCGGCCAGCTCGGCGGCGAAGTCCTCCGCGCGGGCGACGGGGCGCATCCCCTTCCCGCCCCCGCCCGCACTGGCCTTGATGAGCACCGGGAAGCCGATGCGCGCGGCCTCGGCGGCCAGGGTCGCCCCGTCCTGCGCCTCGCCGTGGAAGCCGGGCACGGTGGGCACGCCGGCCGCGACCATCAGCCGCTTGGATTCCGCCTTGGAGCCCATGGCGCGGATCGCCGCCGCGCCCGGCCCGATGAAGGCGATGCCGGCGGCCGCGCAGGCCTCGGCGAAGGCGGCGTTCTCCGACAGGAAGCCGTAGCCGGGATGGATGGCCTGCGCGCCCGTCCGCCGCGCGATGTCGAGGATGAGGTCGGCGCGCAGGTAGGACTCCGCGGCCGGCGCCGGCCCCAGCCGGTGCGCCTCGTCCGCCGCCTGGACGTGCAGCGCGTGGGCGTCGGCATCCGAGAAGACGGCGATGCTGCGGATGCCCATGCGCCGCGCCGTGCGGGCGATGCGGGCCGCGATCTCGCCCCGGTTGGCGATGAGGATGGCGTCGAACATGCGCGTCACATCCGGAACATGGGCGCGCGGCGGTGCTCGCCCGGCGCGTGCATGGCGGCGTGCAGCGCCAGGCCCAGCACGTCGCGGGTCATGGCGGGGGGGATGATGCCGTCGTCCCACAGGCGCGCGGTGGCATGGTATGGGTCGCCCTCGCGCTCGTACTTCTCGCGGATCGGCGCCTTGAAGGCGTCCTCCTCCTGCGCGCTCCACGCCTTGCCGGCGGCTTCCAGGTTGTCCCGCCGCAGGGTCGCCAGCACGCTCGCCGCCTGCTCGCCCCCCATGACGCTGATGCGGCTGTTGGGCCAGGTGAACAGGAAGCGCGGGCCGTAGGCGCGGCCGCACATGCCGTAGTTGCCAGCGCCGAAGGAGCCGCCGGTGATCAGCGTCAGCTTGGGCACGGAGGCGGTGGCGACCGCGGTGACCAGCTTGGCGCCATCCTTGGCAATGCCGCCCGTCTCGTACTTCCGGCCCACCATGAAGCCGGCGATGTTCTGCAGGAACAGCAGCGGGATGCCGCGCTGGCAGCACAGCTCGATGAAGTGCGCGCCCTTCTGGGCGCTCTCGCTGAACAGGATGCCGTCATTGGCGAGGACGCCCACCGGCATGCCCCACAGGTGCGCGAAGCCCGTCACCAGCGTGGTGCCGTAGCGCGGCTTGAACTCGTCCAGCGCCGAGGCGTCCACGATGCGCGCGATGATCTCGCGCGCCGGGACCGGCTGGCGGACGTCGGCGGGGATCAGCCCTTCCAGCTCGGCGGGGTCGTGCAGCGGCGGCACCGGCAGGCGTGGCGCCTCCGGCGGCTTGGGGGCGTTGAGGTTGCCCACGATGCGGCGCAGCAGCAACAGCGCGTGCCGGTCATCCTCCGCCAGGTGGTCCGCCACGCCGGACAGGCGGGTGTGCACGTCGCCGCCGCCGAGGTCCTCCGCGCTCACCACCTCGCCGGTGGCCGCCTTCACCAACGGCGGGCCGCCGAGGAAGATGGTGCCCTGCTCGCGCACGATCACCGCCTCGTCGCACATCGCCGGCACGTAGGCGCCGCCGGCGGTGCAGGAGCCCATGACGGCGGCGATCTGCGGGATGCCCAGCGCGGACATGTTGGCCTGGTTGAAGAAGATGCGGCCGAAATGCTCGCGATCGGGGAAGATCTCGTCCTGGTTGGGCAGGTTTGCGCCGCCGGAATCCACCAGATAGAGGCAGGGCAGCCGGTTTTCCCGCGCCACTTCCTGCGCCCGCAGGTGCTTCTTGACGGTGAGCGGGTAATAGGAGCCGCCCTTCACCGTCGCGTCATTGGCCACGATGACGCAGAGCCGGCCCGACACCATGCCCAGCCCGGTGACCAGCCCGGCGCCCGGGACCTCGTCGCCGTACATGCCGTTCGCCGCCAGGGGGCTGAGCTCCAGGAACGGCGCGCCGGGGTCCAGCAGGTTCTCCACGCGCTCCCGCGGCAGCAGCTTGCCGCGGGCCAGGTGCTTCTGCCGCGCCGCCTCCGGCCCGCCCAGCGCGGCCTTCGCCGTGCGCTCGGCCAGGGTGGCCAGCAGGGCGCGGTTGTGCGCGGCGTTGGCGCGGAACTCCTCCGAGCGGGTGTTGATCATGCCGTCTCCCGGAACAGCTCGCGCCCGATCAGCAGGCGGCGGATCTCGGAGGTGCCGGCGCCGATCTCGTAGAGCTTGGCGTCGCGCAGCAGCCGCCCCGTCGGGTAGTCGTTGATGTAGCCGTTGCCGCCGAGGATCTGGATGGCATCCAGCGCCGCACGCGTCGCCTCCTCGGCCGCGAAGAGGATCGCGCCGGCCGCGTCCTTGCGCGTGGTGCGCCCCGCGTCGCAGGCGCGCGCGACGGCGTAGACGTAGGCGCGCGCGGCGTTCATCCGCGTGTACATGTCGGCGACCTTGCCCTGGATGAACTGGAATTCGCCGATCGCCTGGCCGAACTGCTTCCGCTCGTGGATGTAGGGCACCACCACGTCCAGGCAGGCCTGCATGATGCCCAAGGGGCCTGCGGCCAGCACGGCGCGCTCGTAGTCCAGCCCCGACATCAGCACGCGCACGCCGCCGTTGAGCTGGCCCAGCACGTTCTCCGCGGGCACCTCGCAATCCTCGAACACCAGTTCGGAGGTGGGCGATCCGCGCATCCCCAGCTTGTCCAGCTTCTGCGCCGGGGTGAAGCCCCGGAAACCCTTCTCGACGATGAAGGCGGTGATGCCCTTCGGCCCTGCCTCCGGCTCGGTCTTGGCGTAGACGATGATCGTCTCGGCGTAGTGCGCGTTGGTGATCCACAGCTTGGTGCCGTTCAGCACGTAGCGGTCGCCGCGCTTCTCCGCGCGCACCTTCATGCTGACCACGTCGGAACCCGCGCCCGGCTCGCTCATCGCCAGCGCGCCCAGGTGCTCGCCGCTGATCAGCTTCGGCAGGTAGCGGGCCTTCTGCTCCGCCGTGCCGTTGCGCTCGAGCTGGTTCACGCAGAGGTTGGAATGCGCGCCGTAGCTCAACCCCACGCTGGCGGAGGCGCGGGACACCTCCTCCATCGCCACGCAATGCGCGAGGTAGCCCATGCCGGCCCCGCCGCGCGCCTCGTCCACCGTGATGCCGTGCAGGCCCAGCGCGCCCATCTTCGGCCAGAGGTGGCGGGGGAACTCGTCGGTGCGGTCTATCTCGGCGGCAAGCGGGGCGACCTCGTCGGCGCAGAAGCCGCGCACGGTGTCGCGCAGCGCTTCCACTTCCTCGCCCAGGCCGAAATCCAGCGAGGGAATGCCCGTGTTCGGCAGCATCACACCTGTTCCCATGTCTCGCGCAGCACCTTGCGCATGATCTTGCCGGTGGCGGTCTGCGGCAAGGCGTCCACGAAGCGGATGTGGCGCGGGTAGCAATGCGCCGCCAGCCGCCCCCGCACCTGGTCCTGCAACGCCCGCGCGAGGTCGCCGCTGCCCTGCTCACCGGCGCGCAGCACCACGGCGGCCGCCACCGCCTCGGTCCGCAGCGCGTCGGGCACGCCGAACACGGCCGCCGCCGCCACGGCGGGGTGGCGCAGCAGGCAATCCTCGATCTCCGACGGCCCGATCCGGTAGCCGGCGGAAGTGATCACGTCATCCGCCCGGCCCAGGAAGCGCACGAAGCCCTCGCCGTCCATCTCGCCAGCATCACCGGTCAACAGCCAGCCATCCCGGAACTTCTCCGCCGTCGCCTCCGGGCGGTTCCAGTAGCGCAGGAACATCACCGGGTCGGGCGCGCGCACGGCGATCTGGCCGTCGCGGATCGCCACCTCGTGCCCCGGCACGGCGCGGCCCGCCCAGCCGGGCTTCGGCGGGAACAACGCGCCGCAGGAGGAGACGACGAGGTTGCATTCCGTCTGCCCGTAGAACTCGTTTATCGTGACGCCGAAGGCCTCGCGCCCCCAGTCCAGCATCTCCGCGCCCAGCGTCTCGCCGCCGCTGCCGATGGACCGCGGGCGCGCCCGCCCGCCCGGCACCTGGCGCATCAGCCGCAGGGCGGTGGGCGGCAGGAACAGGTTCCGCACGCCCTCCGCGGCGATCAGGCGGAACGCCTCCTCGGGGTCGAACTTCGCCATGCGGTGCGCCAGCACGGGCACGCCGTGGAACAGCGAGGGCAGCAGCACGTCCAGCAACCCGCCGATCCAGGCCCAGTCGGCCGGCGTCCAGAACAGGTCGCCCCCTTGCGGAAACAAGTCCTGCGGCATCTCGACGCCCGGCAGGTGGCCCAGCAGCACCCGATGGGCGTGCAGCGCCCCCTTCGCCGGGCCGGTGGTGCCGGAGGTGTAGATGATGAGCGCCGGGTCATCGGCCAGCGTGTCGGCGCAGTCATGCCGGTCACTCGCGCGCGCCATCTGGGCGGGCAGGTCCTCCGCCAGCAGCAGCAGCGGCCCGGGCGGCACGTGCGCCGCGCCCATGGCATCCGTGACGACGGCGCGCGCGTCGCAATCGGCGAGCCGGTAGGCGACCGCATCCGGCCCGAAGAGCTGGAACAGCGGCACCGCGATGGCGCCGATGCGGTAGATGGCCATGTGCGCCACGGCGCAGAGCGGCACCTGCGGCAGCAGCACCGCCACCCGGTCGCCCGCCCGCACGCCCTGGGCCAGCAGCAGGTTGGCGAGCCGCGACGCATCGCGCAGCACCTCGTCGAAGGTGATGGCGCGCCCGCCCGGCTCGCGCAGCGCCACCCGCCCGCTGCCATCCGCCCAGCGGTCGCAGCAGGCGCGCGCGATGTTGAAGCGCTCCGGGATGTCCCAGCGGAAGTCCCGCCGCCACGCCTCGTAGGTCAGAGCCACCGCTTCCGCCGTTTGTAGCTCTTGATGTCCTTGAAGGACTTGCGGTCCGCCCCGTGCCCGCCGAGGTAGAATTCCTTCACGTCCTCGTTGTCCATCAGGCTGGCCGCGGTGCCGTCCAGCACCACCTTGCCCTGCTCCATCACGTAGCCGTAGCTCGCCACGCTCAGCGCCATCCGCGCGTTCTGCTCCACCAGCAGGATGGTGATGCCCAGGTCGCGGTTCAGCTTGCGGATGATGCCGAAGACCTCCTTCACCAGCAGCGGGCTGAGCCCCATGGACGGTTCGTCCATCAGGATCAGCTTGGGCCGCGCCATCAGCGCGCGGCCGATCGCCAGCATCTGCTGCTCCCCGCCCGACAGGTAGCCGGCCAGCCCCGTGCGTTCCTTCAGGCGGGGGAAGTAGTCGTACACCATGTCGATGTCGCGCTTCACCTCGTTGTCCGACCGGGTGAAGGCGCCCAGGCGCAGGTTCTCCAGGCAGGTCATGTCGGCGATGATCCGCCGCCCCTCCATCACCTGGAAGATGCCGCGGCGCACGATGAGGTGCGGGTCGGTGCCGTGGATCGCCTCGCCCATGAAGCGCACCTCGCCGCGCGTCACCTCGCCCTCCTCCGTCTTCAGCAGGCCGGAGATGGCCTTGAGCGTGGTGGACTTGCCCGCGCCGTTGGCGCCGAGGAGGGCGACGATCTCCCCCTTCGGCACCTCCAGCGACAGGCCGCGCAGCACCAGGATGACGTCGTTGTAGACGACCTCGATGTTGTTGACCTGGAGCAGCGCCTCGCTCATCGGCCTACCAGCCCAGCCAGTCGCGCCGGCGCTCCAGCGTGATGGTCTGCACCGGCTCCAGGCGCATGGTGCCGGCGCGCATCAGCTCGTCCACGCTGCCCTGCGTCGTGTCCCCGCCCACCCTCGCGCGGTAGAGCGCGACGGCCATCGTGCCGCGGTGGTCCTCGTTGGTGAAGGTGGACGGCGCGCAGACGCCTTCCGTGCCCGCGGGCACCCAGTCGCGCCGCGCGTAGAAGCCGTCGCGGATGCGCTCGCCGGTGATCTGGCCGTTGTTGGCGGCCGCCGTCTCCATCGCCTCCGTCATCAGCAGCGCGGCGCAGATGCCGGCCAGGTAGTGGACCGGGCGGTAGGCGGTGCCGGCCTGGTCGCTCATGCGGCTGATGGCGCGCACCGTCTCCATGCCCGGCGCGGTGCCGCCCCAGACGGCGGTGGTGCGGACCGGGAAGACCACGCCGTTCGCCGCCACGCCCGCGGCCTTCATCGCGTTCTCGTCCATCCCCCAGACGTTGCCCAGGAACTGCACCTGCACGCCCACCGTCTGGCAGGCCCGCAGCACGGAGATGTTGGAGCCCGCCGTGTTGCCCAGGTAGGCGTAGTTGGCGCCCTGGTTGCGCAGCGTCAGGCATTGCGCCGTGTAGTCGCCCGGGGTGAGCGCGAACTGGATGGCCGGCAGCACGTCGAAGCCCAGCTCGGCGGCCAGCGCCTCGCCCGCCGCCTTGGGCGAATTGGGATAGGGGTGGTTGGCGCCCATGTGGACGTATTTCGGCCGGCCCTGCTGGCCGCGGCGGTTCCAGTCCTCGCGCGACCAGATCAGCATGGCGCGCAGCGCGTCGGAGTAGGAGGGGCCGTAGAAGAAGTTGAACGGCGCCGCCTTGTCGGCCCGCGGCGCGCGGCCCGTGGGGTCGGTCAGCGCGGCGGAGTAGGAGCCGGAGATGTAGGGCACGCGGTCGCGCGTGTTGAAGGTGATCAGCGCCTCGGTGTCCACCGTGCCCCAGCCCTGGATGGCGACGGGCCGCTCGCGGCCCATCCAGCTCTGGTACTGGCTGATGGCGCGCGGCGCCTGGTAGCCGTAGTCCACCGTCATCACGTTCATCGGCCGCCCGGCGACGCGGCGGTTGGCGTTCACCCAGGCCAGCGCGTCCTGCACACCACGGCCATAGGGCACGCCCACGTCGGATGTCGGGCCCGAGTAGTCGGCGATGTGCCCGACCTGGATGGGCGCCTGGGCCAGCGCGGGCGCGGCACCCAGCGCGAGGGCCGCGGCGAGCAGCGTCTTCTTCATGGTGGTTCCTCCGTGCATGTTCTTGCTTAGTGGCTGTAGGGGTAGAGCTTCCAGTACGCCTTGATCAACCGCCATCGTCGCGCCAGCCCGTCCGGCTCGAAGATCAGGAACAGGATTATCGCGGCGCCGATCGCCATCTCGCGCAGGAAATTCAGCGAGTTGCCGAGGTTCAGGGCACGGTCGATCGCACCGCCCTGCAGCGCCTGCGCGGCGGATTGCACCATCTCGGGCATCAGCACCATGAAGGCGGCGCCCATCAGCGACCCCATCACCGAACCCAGCCCGCCGATGATGACCATCGCAAGGAACTGGATGGAGAACAGGATGTTGAACGCCTCGACGCTGACGAACAGGATGTAGTGCGCGTAGAGCGCGCCCCCGATCCCGGCGTAGAAGGAGGCGATGCCGAAGGACAGCGTGCGGTAGTAGGCGAGGTTGATGCCCATCACCTCCGCGCTCAGGTAGTGGTCGCGCACGGCGATCAGCGCGCGGCCGTCGCGGCTCCGCATCAGGTTCGCGGCCATCACGAACATGATGATGACCCAGGCGAGTACGACGTAGAAATACGTCTCCTCCCGGTCGAACCGGAAGCCGAACAGGGTGAAGTTCTCCGTCACGCGCCCCGCCACGCCGCCCGAGAACCAACGCGCGCGGGCGAAGAAATCCTCCAGGATGAACTGCGCCGCCAGCGTGGCGATGGCGAGGTAGAGCCCCTTCAGCCGCGCCGCCGGCAGGCCGAAGAACAGCCCCACCACCGCCGTCACCAGCCCGGCCAGCGGGATGGCGAGCGCCACCGGCACCCCCATCCCCGCGAAGCCCGCCGAGGAGAAGGCGCCGAAGCCGAAGAAGGCCGCGTGCCCGATGCTGATCTGCCCCGTGAAGCCCACCAGGATGTTCAGCCCGAGTGCGGCGATGCCGAGGAAGCCGATCTGGATCAGCAGCGACAGCTCGTAGCGCCCGAAGACCAGCGGCGCGCAGCACAGCACCAGCAGCCCCGCGAACAGCGCCAGGCGCGAGTTGCGCGTGGGGAAGATCGTCATGTCCGCCGCGTAGGAGGTGCGGAAATCGCCGCAGGGGTTCATGTCAGACGCGCTCGATGTTCTTGGTGCCGAACAGCCCATAGGGCTTGATCAGCAGGATGAGAACGAGCGCGTAGAAGGGCGCGATGTTGATCATGTTGCCCCAGTTCAGCCATTGGCTGTCCACGTACTGCGCCATGTTCTCCATCACGCCCACGATGATGCCGCCCAGCATGGCGCCGACGATGGAATCAAGCCCGCCCAGGATCACCGCCGGGAAGACCTTGATGCCGTAGAAGGACAGCCCGGAGGACACGCCCGACACCACGCCCACCACCACGCCCGCCACCGCCGACACCACGGCCGAGATGGCCCAGGACATGGCGAAGACCCGCGGCACCGACACGCCGAGCGACTGCGCCACCTGCTGGTCGAAGGCCGTGGCCCGCATGGCAAGCCCATGCTTGGAGTAGGTGAAGAACCACCAGAACCCCAGCATGATGCAGGCCGAAAGCCCCAGCGAGAGCAGGTAGACGCTCTGCACCTCAAGCCCCAGCAGCGAGACGCGGTCGGTGGTGAAGATTGGCGGGAAGGGCTGCGCGAAGACGCCGAACATCCACTTCATCAGCGCCTGGAAGAAGATGGACAGCCCCACGGTCGCCATGATGACGGAGATCACCGGCTCGCCGATCAAGGGTCGCAGCACCACCACCTGGAGCATGATCCCGAACAGCGTCATGAAGGCCAGGCACATCGGGAATGCCAGCCAGAACGGCAGTTGCAGGTAGGTGATCAGCCACCAGCAGGCCCAGGCGCCGACCAGCAGGAACTCGCCTTGGGCGAAGTTCACCACCTGCGATGCCTTGTAGATCAGCACGAAGCTCATCGCGACGACGCCGTAGAGCGCGCCGACGATCAGCCCGTTCACGAGCAACTGGAGGAGCAATCCCCATTCCATCACGCGGCGTCCTTCTGCTGTGCGGCGCGCTGCACCAGCAGCGTGGTGCGGATGCGCGATCGGCTGCCGTCCTGGAAGGTGATGGTGGTGTCCACCGGGATGCTGTCCTTCCCCTCGTAGATGGCCGCGATGATGTCGCCGTACTTCTGGTTGATGACGCCGCGCCGCACCTTGCGGGTGCGCGTCAGCTCCTCGTCATCCGCGTCCAGCTCCTTGTAGAGCAGCACGAAGTCGCGGATGCGCTGCGCCTCCGGCAGGGTGGCGTTGACCTTCGCCACCTCCGCGCCGATCAGCGCCTGCACCTGCGGGCGCGCCGACAGGTCGGTGTAGGTGGTGAAAGCGAGGCGGTTGCGCTCCGCCCACTTGCTCACGATCGGGAAGCGCACGCAGATGATGGCGGCCAGGTGCGGGCGGCCGTCCCCCAGCACCACGGCCTCGGCCACGTAGGGGCTGAACTTCAGCTTGTTCTCGATGTATTGCGGGGAGAAGCGGGTGCCGCCGCTGGTGGTCGCGATGTCCTTGATGCGGTCGATCACCACCAGCCGCTGCTGCTTGTCGAAGAAGCCGGCATCGCCCGTGTGCAGCCAGCCGTCGCGGATGTCCGCCGTCTCGGTGACGCCGAAATAGCCGCTGAACATGTGCGGGTGGCGCGTGACGATCTCGCCCACGCCGCTGGGGTCCGGCTCGTGGATGCGCGTCTCGATGCCCGCGTTGAAGGGCACGCCCACCGTGTCGAAGTCGCCCCGCCCGGGCGCCTGGAGGGTGTAAGCGCCCAGCGTCTCGGTCTGGCCGTAGAGCTGGCGCAGCGGCACGCCCAGCGCCAGGAAGAAGCGGAAGGTGTCCGGCCCCAGCGCCGCGCCGCCCGTGGCCGCCGAACGCAGGTTGGAGAAGCCGAGGCGGTCGCGCAGCGCGCGGAACAGGATGGTGTCGGCGAAGCCGGAGCGCCCGCCGCGTTCCAGCGCCTTCAGCCCCGACGCCATGCCCGCCTCGAACAGCTTGCGCTTCAGGGGGCTCGCATCCATCACCTTCGCGCGCACCTCCGCGGCCAGCGCTTCCCATGTGCGCGGCGCGAAGAGCACGAAGGACGGCCCGATCTCGCGGAAATCGGCCATCATCGTCTCGGGCTCCTCGACGAAGTTGACCTTCATCCGCGAGATAAGGTTCCAGCCCACGGCGTAGAGCTGCTCCATGATCCAGGGCAGCGGCAGGACGCTGACATATTCATCGTCCGGCCCCTTCGGATCGGCCGCCAGGTAGGCCTCGCAATGCCGCACCAGCGCGCCGGAGGTGAGCTGCGCGAGCTTCGGCCGCGCCGTGGTGCCGGAGGTGGTGCAGAGCACCGCCACGTCCTCGGCCCGAGTCGCCGCCACCATGGCATCCCACTCCAGCGGGTCGCGCGCGACGCCCAGCTGGATCAGGTCCTCCGCCGCCAGCAGCCTGCCGTCCGACAGCTTGCGCATCCCGCGCCCGTCGCTGAACACGATACGCCGGAGCTTCGGCAGCCGGTCGCCGATGCTCAGCAGCTTGTCCACCTGCTCCTCATCCTCGGCGAAGACGACGGAGGCGCCGGTGAAGCCCAGCAGGTACTCGACCTCGTCCTCCATCGAATCGCGGTAGATGCCGAGCGACCGGCAGCCTAGCGCATGCGCCGCCACCTCGCCCATCACCCAGTCGGGCCGGTTGTCGCCGATCAGGCCGATCACCTCGCCGGCCTCGACGCCGATGGCGCGCAGGCCCAGCGCGAAGCCGCGCGCGCGGTCGCGGTAATCCTCCCAGGTGAAGGCGCGCCAGATGCCCAGGTGCTTCTCGCGCAGGGCTATCTCGCGCCCATGCTCGCGCGCGTTGCGCTCCAGCAGCTTCGGCAGCGTGTCGGTCATGCCGCCTCGTCGTCCAGCTCGCCCAGGTAGGCCTTCTTCACGTGCGGGTCGGCCATCACCTCGTCGGGGCTGCCTTCAGCGATCCTGCGGCCGAAATCCAGCACCATCACGCGGTGGCTGATGTCCATCACCACGCCCATGTCATGCTCGATCATCAGCACCGTCATCCCCCATTCCTGGTTGAGGTCGAGGATGAAGCGCGCCATGTCCTCCTTCTCCTCCAGGTTCATGCCGGCCATCGGCTCGTCCAGCAGGATCAGCTTGGGGCGCAGCGCCACGGCGCGGGCCAGCTCCACGCGCTTGCGCAGGCCGTAGCTGAGCGTGCCGGCCGGCGCCTTGCGGACGTGCTGGATCTCCAGGAAGTCGATGATCTCCTCGACCGCGGCGCGGTGACGCAGCTCCTCCTGCCGCGCGCCGCCGATCCAGTGGACCATGCCGCGCAGGAAGCCCGCCCCCATCAGGTGGTGGCGGCCGACCATGATGTTGTCCAGCACGCTCATGTGCCCGAACAGCGCCAGGTTCTGGAAGGTGCGGCCCAGCCCAAGCGCCGCGCGCCGGTTGGTCGGCAGGCGCGTAATGTCCTGCCCCTCGAAGCGGATGCGCCCTTCCGTCGGCCGATAGCGGCCGGAGACGCAGTTGACCATGGAGGTCTTTCCCGCGCCGTTCGGCCCGATGATGGAGAAGACTTCGCCCGCACGCACGGCGAAGGAGACGTCGGTGAGCGCGCGCACGCCGCCGAAGCGCAGCGACACGCCTTCCGCCTCCAGGATGGGATCTCCCGGCATGGTTCCTCCCTGTGTTGCCAGGGAGGCTAGTCGCCCGTTCAGGCGTTCCGCAAGCGCTTTGCGTCCGCGCGCATGGCGGCGGCCAAAGGCGGGTCATCCGTTGCGATGGCGTCCAGTCCAAGCGTGGGGTCCAGCGCCCGCTTCAGGCTGGGCGCGTGATTCGCCGCCCAGACGGACAGGCGCAGCCCGGCGCCCTTCACGTCCTGCGCCACCTCGGGACGCAGCACCGCGATGGATACGCCCAGCTCGCCGGCACCGCAGGCCCGGCAGGCGGCCACCAGGTCCACGGCGCGCATGGCCGGGACCAGGCGGTCCTCGACGAGCAGCACTGTCTCGCGGAAGCCGCCCATCGCCGCGGCCTCCGCCACCACGGCGGGGGCGAAGGACATCAGCACGCAGCGCGCCCGGTCGGGGATGGCATGCGCGGCGGCACGCAGCAGGCCGGGATAGGGGGTGCCCGCGCCGTCCTGCTTGACCTCCAGGCGCAGGATCTTCCCGCCCTCCTGGATAGCGCGCGCGGCCTCGCGCAGATGTGGCACGGGCTGGCCGCCGGTGCCGCGCACGCGCACCCGGCGCAGCGCCTCCCAGTCCAGCGCGCAAACCGGGCCGGTGGCGTCGGTGGTGCGGTTCAGCGTCGCGTCGTGCATCACCACCGGCTCGCCGTCCCGGCTGGCGTGGATGTCCAGTTCCACCTGCTCGGCCTCGAACCCGCAGGCCTCGCGGAAGGCCAGCAGGCTGTTCTCCGGCCAGAGGAAGGCGCCGCCGCGATGGCTGGCGAGTTCGGGATTCGACATGCGGGCGTGTCGCCCTGCCCGCCCGCGGGGTCAAGCCTCCTCTAAGGCGTGGCGCAAAGCGGCCGCCAGGTTGGCGCCGAAGCGCGGCGCATCCATCAGCGGCGAGCCCCGCATCAGCCCGCGCAGCCCAGCACGGGTGGCGGCGAGCGCGGGCAGGTCGCCCACGGCGGTGAGGGCGCGCGCCACGTAGCCATCCACGTCCGCCGCGCACCAATCCGCCATGCCGAGCGAGGTGAGGTGCGACAGCGCGTGCCGCCCCGCGAAATGGGCACCGGCGAGCGCCACCACGGGCACCCCCATCCACAGCGACTCGCAGACGGTCAGCCCACCCGAGTAGGGGAAGGCGTCCAGCGAGACGTCCACCTCGCGATACGCGGCCAGCAGCCGCTCATGCGTCAGCGGTCCGTGCAGTTCCAGCGCGTCCGCCGGGATGCCGTCGGCGGTGCAAAGATCGGCGAAGGCCGCGCGTGTCGGGGCATCGCCCAGGGCGTGGGTGTGCAGCCGCAGCCTGGCCCCTGGCACGGCGCGCAGGATGGCGCCCCAGGCGCGGCGCGTGGCCTGCGTCACCTTGTGCAGGTTGTTGAAGCAGCCGAAGGTCACGTACCCCCTGGCAAGCGCCGGCAACGGGCCGGCCTCGGGCGCATAGGGCGGCGCCTCGTAGCAGACGTAGCCGTCGGGCAGGGTCAGCAGCCGCTCGGTGTAGAAGGCCTCGAAGCCCGCCGGCGTTTCCCGCGCGTCGGTGAGCATCCAGCCGATGCCGGGCACGCCGGTGCTGGCGGATTGCGCGCCCACCCATTTCACCTGCGCCGGCGCGGGGCGGAAGCGCAGGGCGGCGGCGCGTCCGCCCTCGCCATGCCCGCCCATCTCCAGCAGGATGTCGAGGTCTAGGGCCCGCAGCCGATCGGCCAGCGCCCGGTCGTCCAGCCCGGCCGGCAGGTCGTGCCACTCGGCGGCCGCGGCGCGGAAACGGCGGGCCAGCGGGTCGTCATGCCGCCGCAGCGATGCCATGACGAGGTCGAAGCCATGGGCCGGCAACTGCTCCAGCCCGGCCAGCCCGAGCCAGCCCACGGGATGGCGCCCGAGCCCGGGTGACAGCACCCCCACCCGCAGCCGCCTTCCGCCCGCCGGCCGCCGCGGCGGCGGCGCAGCGCCCTCGGGGCTCCAATGGCGGTGGAGGCTGCGCGCGTGGCCGGCAAGGGTAGCCGCCCCGGCCCCGCCCTCCGCGTAGGGGCCGAGCGCCGCCAGCAGGTGCAGGTCACGCTGCGGGCCCGGCGGCAGCCCATGGGCAAGGGCCAGCGATTCCTCCTGCCTGCCCTGCGCGGCCAGCACCATGGCGAGGTTCAGCCGCATTCCCTCGTCCGGCCCAAGGTCGCGGATCGCCGCGCGATAGGCATCAGCCGCCTCCGCGAGGCGGTGGCACCGGTACAGGGCATCCGCGTGGCCGATCCGCAGCCCGACGCTGTCCGGCCGGAGGCGGATGGCCGCCGGGAAGGCCTCGGCCGCCTCCGCCCACGCGCCCGCGCCGTGATGCGACTCGGCCAGGCCGGCCGCGGCGGTGGCGTCGGAAGGGTTGAGCAGCGTCGCGAGGCGCCACAGGGCGGTCGCCCCGGCGTCATCGCCGGCGGCAGCGGCGTGCATGGCGGCCGCGACGGCCTCCGCGCAGCCGGAAGCGCCGCCCGGGGCAGGCGGGATCACGCCGACGGCAATCTCGGCGCGGGCCAGCAGCCGGCCCAGCCGACCGGATTCGGGCAGTTCGGTGAGCAGGGCGCGCATCGCGGCCGCGTCCTTCCGCAAGGCCGCGCGCTCCAGAAGCAGGTCGGCATTGCCGGGCAGCGCTGCCAGCGCGCGGTCGAGCATGGCCGCGGCGTCCTCCGCATCATCGCAGAGCCGCGCCAGCGCCACATGCGCGGGGCATGAGGACGGGTCGAGCGCGAGCGCCGCCTCCAGATGGGCGCGCGCGGACGCGACCGCGCCGCGCCGCGCCGCCAGCAGCCCCAGCCGGAGTTCGAGCACCGGGTCGCACGCCCCGGCGGCATGCAGCATGCCAAGCTCCGCCTCGGCCTCCTCCAGGCGGCCGAGGTCCATCAGGGCGAGGCCGAGGTTCAGCCGCGCCAGGGGCTCCGCCCCGCTGGCGCGCCGCAGCGGCGCCAGCGCCGAAAACGCGTCGCCCTGACGCAGCAGCGCGATGGCGGCGGCGAGGTCGCCATCCATCACGGGGCGTGGCGGGCGGCGACGATCCACCCGGGGACAGGCTCGCCCGCTTCGAGCCGCAGCGCCTCGCGGCGCAGGATGCAAGGCTCCAGCCCGGCGGCGGCAAGGGCCGCGCGCAGGAAGGCCTCGCCGTGCTGGAAGCGGCCCTGGGCGTTGATCGCCTCGTCCAGGCCATCAGGGGGCGCCTCGCAGGTGAAGACGGCGATGCCATTCGGTGCGAGCCGGCGGGCCATCCCGCGCAGCATCCGCCGCGCATCGGCGACGTAGATCAGCACGTCGCCCGCCAGCACCGCGTCGAAGCGATCCGTCCCCGCCTCCAGGAAATGGCAGGCTTCGTCGAGATGGAGCGCGGTATAGATCCCCTTGGCGCGCGCTTGGTCCAGCATGCGCGGCGACAGGTCCACCCCGACCAGGCCGTCGCTGAGCCGGTCATGCACCACGACGCCCAGCAGCCCGGTGCCGCAACCCAGGTCCAGCACGGCGCCGAGCGGCGCCGATCCATCCGCCAGTCCTGGCCTGAGTGCCTCCAGCGCCCGCAGCACCAGCGCCGGGGCGCGGTAGTTCAGCGAGATCAGCGAAGCCTCGAAGAAGGGCGCATAATGATCGAACAGGTCACGCGCGTAGCCCTGGTGCACCTCGCCATCGGCCTGGCCCAGGGCCGCCGCGAGATGGGCGACGAAGGCGTCCCCGGGCTGCAGCCGCATCGCGGACTCGAGCGCCTGGCGGGCCTCGTCCCGCCGCCCCAGCTCCATCAACGCCTGGCCGCGCGCCGCGTGAAGTGCGCCCGATGGTCCTTCCAGCGCGGCCGCATCCTCCGCCAGCGCCAGCGCCCGGCCAGGATCGCCCGCCGACAGCATGTTCCGCACCCGCGGCGTGCCGAGGCCGCGGGTTTCCACCGATTCGGAGCGGACCAGGGCGTAGAGTTCCTCCGCGGCCTCGAAGCGCCCCGACCGCGACAGGGCGAGCGCCAGGTCTATGCGGCGGCGCTGGCAGGACCCATCCTCCTGCACCAGACCCCAGAACAGGAACAGCGCCTCGTCATGCTGCCCGCCTTCGGACAGCATGGTGGCGAGGACCCTGCGCGCCTGGGCATCATGCGGCATGGCCTCCACCACCAGGCAGGCGTCCTGCATCGCGCCCGCCGGGTCGCGGCACAGGCGCCGCGCCTGGGCGCGCAGCAAGCGCAGCCGCGGGTCATCCGGGGCCAGCGCCAGCGCGGCCTCGGCAGCGGCGAGGGCGGCAGGTCCGTCGGCGAGCTGGAGATGCGCCTCCGCCATCAGCCCCTGGGCCGGCGCACTCCCCTCGAGCCGCTGCAGCGCCGCCTGGAGCAGCGGCAGGGCGGCGCTTGCGGCGCCGGTTCCGAGCAGCCGTGCCGCCTCGGACAGCAGGAGGTCCCCGGTCGTCCTGACCGGCGCGATCTGGTTCATGGCGTCAGCTCCAAAGGCCCTGGGCGATCTCGTCCGTCACGTCGGCGATGAAGGCGTGGTCGGCGTCGTGGGCGTCGCATTCCCGCTGCACGGCGAGCGCCAGCGACGCGATCTGCCCGCGCAAGGCCAGCGGGAGCTGGTTCGTGGGGTCCGCCACCATGTCCATCACGCAGGACCACAGGCGCCGCGCATCGGCACGGCTGCGCGTGCGCGCGCCGCTGCTCTCCGCCTCGCGCAGCCGGCGGGCGACGGCGGAGAACACCTGCGCCTCCATCTGGCGCGGGGTGAGGCTGCGTCGGTAGGCGGCGGCGCCCTGGGGCATCGGGGTCTGGAGCATTGCTTCGTCTCATCTGGGCCGGCGGCGCGCAGCGCAGGAGGACGGTGTGGCGCCGGGTCCCGTGGGAGGGAAAATCTGGGCGGCCTCCTGCCAGCCCAGCCTGGGTCACGTCAGCGGAACAGGCCCATCAGCGACTGCGGGGACTGGTTCGCGATGCTGAGCGCCTGGGTGCCGAGCTGCTGGCGGATCTGCAGCGCCTGCAGCTTGGCGGATTCCTTCGCGAGATCCGCGTCGATGAGGGAGCCGAGGCCGGTCTCCTGCGCATCCATGCGGGTCTTGTTGAAGGTGATCTGCCGGTCGACGTAGTTGCTGTAGCCGCCGACGGCGTTCAGCCCGTCCAGCGTGCCGTTGATCGCCTTGGTGACACGCCCGCCCGCGGTGAGCGAGGCGACGGCCGCGCTGATCGCAGTAGAGGTGTTGGCGAGCAGGCTGCCGGCGGTCGTGCCGTTCACCAGCGCGGAGAGATGCGCGACGATGTTGGTCTTCACGTTCACGGTCGAGAACTGGTAGACGTCGCCATCGCCGTTGCGGATCGTCTTGATCTGCGTCTGGATGCCGGCGGCCGTGCCGTTGGTCAGGATGGTCTGCCCGTTGTAGTCGGAATCCGCGAGGAAGTTGCGGATCTGGGCCACCGATTCCTTCAGTGCCGTCTGGTACTGCGAGCGCTGCGAGGCGGTGAGCTCGTTGCCGCCCAGCTTCAGCACCGTGTTCTTCAGGTCCTTCAGCGCGTTGGACACGTTCTCCAGGCCCGAACGCCCCACGTCCAGCAGGCCCTTCACGCCGCCGAGCTGCTGGTTGGCCGAGGTGGTGGCCGCCATGTCGCCGCGCACGCGCTCCGCCACCGCAAAGGCGGCGCCGTCGTCGCGCGCGTCGGAGACGCGGTAGCCGGTGGAGATGCGCTTCTGCACGCCCTCCATCTCGGTGTTGGTGCGGTTCAGCGACTGCAGCGCGACCATCGCGCCGATGTTGGTGTTCACGGAGTTCAGGGACATCGGTGTTTTTCCTTTGCCTGGTTGCCCGGCGATTCCGGGTGCACGCAGAGCCTAGGGTTGCGATCCTTAAGAAAGCCCTTCCGTCAGAACATCCGCTCCAGCCAGGTGCGCGGCGTCCGCGCATTCCTGATCTCGATGTCGAGGTGGTAGCGGAAGCGCCGCGGGCCGACCTTGCGGATGTGGTCGGTGATGGTGGCCAGCCCCTCCTCCAGCCCCATGCGCGTGCGGTACCCCAGCAGCCGCCGCGCCTTGTCGGCCGAGCAGGTGGCCAGCTTCACCTCCTGCGGCCGGTCCGGCACGTGGATCGGCTCGCCGGTGAAGTTCGTGAGCTTCGCCATCACGCGCGCGAGGTGGTTGATGGTCACGAACTCCTCGTCCGGCCCGATGTTCACCACCTCGCCCAGCGCGGCGTCGCCGAAGCCCATTTCCAGCAGGCAGGCCAGGCAGTCCTCGACGTGGGAGAAGCAGCGCTTCTGCTCGCCATCGCCGTAGATGATCGGCGGGCGGCCCTGCAGCATCAGGTTCGCCATGATGGAGGCGACGTTGCGGTAGGGATCGTCGAACTTCTGCCGCGGCCCGATGATGTTGTGCGGCACGGCTATCGCCCACTCCACGCCGTGCACCGCGCAGAGGTTGCGCAGCGCATCCTCCGCGCAGAGCTTGGCGATGCCGTAGGGGTCCTGCGGGCGCGGCGTGCAGCCCTCCCGGAACGGCACCTCGTTGGCGCCGTAGCGCGCCATGGAGGAGCAGAAGACGATGCGCCGCACGCCGTTCGCGATCGCCGCCGAGAAGAGCGACACGCTGCCGCTGACGATGTTGTCCATCACCAGCGCCGGCGAGAAGACAGAGAGCCCCTCATAGGCGGTGGCGGCGCAATGGAACACCAGCTCGCACCCCTCCGTGATGCGGCGCATCGCGTGGTGGTCGCGGCAGTCGAGCTGGTGGAACTGCGCGTCGGGCGGCACATGCCACAGCTCGCCGCCCAGCAGCGTGTCGCAGCCCACCACCTCGTGCCCCATCGCCAGCAGTCGCTCGGCCAGGTGCGAGCCCAGGAAGCCCGCGACGCCGCTCACGAAGACCTTCATGGCCATCCTCCTCGCTACGCGATGACGCGGGCGCGCAGCGCCTGCCCGCCCTTGTTGAACAGGCGCTCCACCGTGATGCCGGCGAAGCCGAGCATCGCGGCGACGTCGCGCAGCTTGCCCTCGGTGTAGGCGGAGCGGTGGAACTGGCCCGCGCCGTTCTGATTCCCGAAGACCATGGTCTGGACGATGGACCAGCGCTGCCCGAGGTCACGGCCGCCGCCGAAGTAGTGGTCCGCGTGGCCGGTGACGTAGAAGGCGCGGAAGCGGTCCTCCCCGGCCAGGAAGGTGGCGCAGACCCATTCGAAATCCGGCACCTCGATCTCCAGCAGCCCCCCGGGCGCCAGCAGGCGGCGGCATTCGCGCCACAGGCGCTCCTCCTCCGCGAAGGCGAAATGCTCGAAGACGTGCTCGGCCAGGATGTGCGTCACGCTGGCATCGGCGAAGGGCAGCGCCAGCACGTCGAGGTCGGTGCGCACGCCGGGCGCGCGGGCGACGCTGTCGATGTTGACCCAGCCATCCAGCACCCGCAGGCCGCAGCCGATGTGAAGCTTCATGCCGCCGCCCTCCGCGATGATGGGCGCGCTGTGGCAAGGGCGCGCGCCGCCGCCGCCTGCGCCTCGGCCAGCGCGCCGTCCGGCGGCAGGGCGAAGGCGCACCGCTCCGTCAGTTCGTGCAGGTGCAGCAGCAGCCGGGTGGCCACGCCGTGCATGCCGGCCCGCGCGTGATCCAGCGCCCAGGGCACGGCGTCCTGCACGAACGCCCCCACGCGCTCCGCATCGGCGGCCAGCAATGCCGCCCAGCGCGTGCCCAGCACGTCGCGCGCCGCCTCGATCAGCGCGGCGCAGCGCTCGGCCGGCAGGCGCGCCAGGGAGAAGGTTTCGACATGCGCCCAGACGCAGGTCGCCACCGGGCAAAGCGCGGAGAAATCCGCCAGCGGCTCCTGCACCGCGCGGCGTCGAGACCAGGCCAGGCCGGCGTTGCGCGCCAGCAGCGCCAGCGGCGCCGGTCCGCCGCGGCGGCGGAACAAGGCGTCCGGCACGTGGCGGATGGCGCCCTGCAGGGCGATGTCGGCGAGGAAGGCATGGTCCCAGCCGCCGCATTCGCGCGGCGCCAGCGCCGCATCCACGGCGGCGCGGCGGTAGATGCCCCAGAAGGCCGGCGACGCCGAATAGGCCGCCATCACGTGGCGCGCGCGCAGCAGCGCGTCGCCCTCCGGCGTGTCCAGGCAGACATGGGCGGGCATGGTGCCCGTCACCTGGTTGGCGTCGTCCACCTGCACCGCCCCGGCATGGCACATCGCCGCATTCGGCTCCGCGCGCAGCCGGTCCATCACCGCTTCCATGAAATGGGGTTCGAGCAGGTCGTCCGCGCTCTTGGGCATGACGAAGTCGGCGTCGCCCTCGGTGAAGGCGCGGCGATAGGCCCCGACGATCCCCTGGTTCACGCGATGCCGCTTCACGCGGATGCGCGGATCGCGCGCCGCCCAGCGCGCCGCGATGGCCGGGCCGCCATCCGTGCTGCCGTCATCCAGCAGCGTCAGCCGCCAATGCGGCCAGGTCTGCGCCACGACGGTGGCGATCGCCTCATCCAGCGTCGCCTCGGCGCCGTGGAAGAGGAGGTTGACGTCAACGGTGGGCGGATTTTCCGCCGGGCGAAGGTCCATCGGGGTGCAGGCTCCGGGCTCGGCCCAGACCATGCACCCCGTATGGTTAACGCTACCCTAAGCGGTCAGATGTCCGCGTACATGTGCGTCTCGGCCTTGGCGCCGGGCTGGGTCACCGCGCCGTGGCGGGCTGGCCCCACCGTCTGGGCGTACTTCCACAGCGCGCCGCTGTTGTAGTTGTGCCCGCGCGGCTTCCACTCCGCCCGCCGCTTCGCCAGCTCCTCCTCGGGGAGCATGACGTCGATCGTGCCCTTCTCGGCGTCGATGACGATGGGGTCACCGTTCCTCAGCAGCCCGATCGGGCCGCCCACCGCCGCCTCCGGCCCCACATGGCCGATGCAGAAGCCGCGCGTGGCGCCCGAGAAGCGGCCATCGGTGATCAGCGCCACCCGGTCGCCCATCCCCTGCCCGTAGAGCGCGGAGGTGGTGGACAGCATCTCGCGCATGCCAGGCCCGCCCTTCGGCCCCTCGTAGCGGATCACCAGCACGTCGCCAGGCTTGTAGGCGCGCGCCTCGACCGCGGCGAAGGCGTCCTCCTCGCAGTCGAAGCACAGCGCCGTGCCCTCGAAGCGCAGCTTGGACATGCCGGCGATCTTCACGATGGCGCCGTCGGGGGCCAGGTTGCCGAACAGGCTCACCACGCCCCCGATCTTGCTGATCGGGTCGGAGACGGGGCGCACCACGTCCTGGTTCGTCGGGAAGACCACGTCGGCGTGGTTCTCCGCCAGCGTCTTGCCCGTCACCGTCAGGCAGTCGCCGTGCAGCAGCCCGCCATCCAGCAGCGCCTTGATGATCACCGGCACGCCGCCGATCCTGTGCACGTCCTGCGCCACGTAGCGCCCGCCGGGCTTGAGGTCGGCGATGTGGGGCGTGTCGCGCATCAGCCGCGCCACCTCCTCCAGCGGGAAGTCTATGCCCGCCTCGTGCGCGATGGCCGGCAGGTGCAGCGCCGCGTTGGTCGAGCCGCCGGTGGCGCCCACGATGCGCGCCGCGTTCTCCAGCGCCTTGCGCGTCACGATGTCGCGCGGGCGGATGTTGGCGCGGATCAGCTCGACGATCTGGGCACCGGACTTGTAGGCCCAGTGGTCGCGCTCCTCGTCCGGCGCCGGGGCGCCCGCGGAATGCGGCAGGGCGAGGCCGATCACCTCGGAGATGCAGGCCATGGTGTTGGCGGTGAACTGGCCCCCGCAGGCGCCCGCGCCGGGGCAGGCGTGGCGCTCCAGCTCGTCCAGCTCCTCGTCGCTCATCTTGCCGGCGGCGTGGGTGCCGACCGCCTCGAACACGTCCAGCACCGTCACGTCGCGGCCGTGGTGGTGGCCGGGGCGAATCGAGCCGCCGTACAGGAAGACGCTGGGCACGTTCAGGCGCACCATCACCATCATCATGCCGGGCAGCGACTTGTCGCAGCCGGCCAGGCCCACCAGCGCGTCGTAGCAATGCCCGCGCATCGTCAGCTCGACCGAATCGGCGATCACCTCGCGCGAGACCAGCGAGGACTTCATGCCCTGGTGGCCCATGGCGATGCCGTCGGTCACCGTGATGGTGGTGAACTCGCGCGGCGCCGCCCCGCCGGCCACCACGCCGCGCTTCACCGATTGCGCCTGGTGGCTCAGCGCGATGTTGCAGGGCGCGGCCTCGTTCCAGCAGGTGGCGACGCCCACCAGCGGCGAGGCGATCTCCTCCTTCGTCATCCCCATGGCGTAGTAGTAGGAGCGGTGCGGCGCGCGCTCCGGCCCGACGCTCACGTGCCGGCTCGGCAGCCGCGACTTGTCCCAGGTGGTCATCTTCTCTCGTCCCCGTGTGCTTGGTTGCTATCCTGCGATGCGCGCCAGCGCCGCGTCCAGGCGGCCCAGCTCGGCGGCCGCCTCGCGCACGCGCTCCTCGGTTTCCTCGATCACGCTCGCCTCGGCCTTGGCGCGGAAGCCGGGGTTCTCCAGCTTCTTCGCCAGCTTGTCGCGATCGGCCGCGATGCGGCCGCGCTCCTTGCCCAGCCGCGCGCGCTCGGCGGCCAGGTCCACCACGCCGGCCAGCGGCATGAACAGCGTCAGCTCCCCCGCCCCGGCCGAAGCGCCCGGGCCATCGCCCGTGCCTTCCACCGGCGCCTCCACCCGCGCCAGCCGCGAAAGCTGCGGCGCATAGGCGGCCAGGGTCGCCTGCTGCGCCGGCGGCCCGCTCACCAGCAGCGGCAGCACGGCGCCGGCCGGCACGTTCAGCGCCGCGCGGGCCGAGCGGATCGCGGTGATGGCGGCGATCGCGAGGTCCATCCCCTCGCCCTCCGCCGTGACGCCCGAAGCCTCCGGCCATGCCGCGCCGGTCAGCCCCACCGCGTCGCCGTAGCCGAGCTGCGACCACAGCTCCGCCGTGATGAAGGGCATCACCGGGTGCAGCAGGCGCAGCACCACGCCCAGCGCGTGCTGCGCCGCACCCCGCGCCTCGTCCTTCTCCGCGCCGTCGGGGCCGTTGAGCACCGGCTTGGCGAACTCGATGAACCAGTCGCAGTAGCTGTTCCAGGTGAAGCCGAAGAGCGCCGCGGCGTAGTCGTCGAAGCGGAAGCGCTCCAGCGCCTCGGTCGCCTCGACGAGCGCGGCGTCGGTCTTGGCCAGCAGCCACCGCGCCAGCGGCGTGCGCGCCCCCGCCGGGTCCCAGGCCGGGTCCACGCGCACGCCGTTCATCTCCAGGAAGCGCGCGGCGTTCCACAGCTTGGTCGCGAAGGCGCGGTAGCCATCCAGGCGCTGCGGGTCCAGCTTGATGTCGCGCCCCGGCGAGGCCAGCGCGCACAGCGTGAAGCGCACCGCATCGGCGCCATGCTGGTCCACCAGCTCCAGCGGGTCCAGCACGTTGCCCTTGGACTTGCTCATCTTCTGGCCCTTGGCGTCGCGCACCAGGCCGTGGATGACGACGTGGCGGAACGGCACCTCGCCCATCACGTGCAGGCCCATCATCATCATCCGGGCCACCCAGAAGAAGATGATGTCGAAGCCCGTCACCAGCACGTCGGTCGGGTAGTGCTTCGCCAGCTCCGGCGTGCGCTCCGGCCATCCGAGGGTGGAGAAGGGCCACAGCGCGGAGGAGAACCAGGTGTCCAGCACGTCCTCGTCGCGCGCCAGCGGCGTCTCGGCGCCGTAGTGGGCGCGGGCGGCCGCCATCGCCTCCGCCTCGCTGCGCTTCACGAAGACCGTGCCGTCCGGCCCGTGCCAGGCCGGGATGCGGTGCCCCCACCAGAGCTGGCGCGAGATGCACCAGGGCTGGATGTCGCGCATCCAGGCGAAGAACAGGTTCTCGTACTGCTTCGGCACGAACTGCGTGCGCCCGTCCTCCACGGCGGCGATGGCGGGCTTCGCGAGCGTCGCCGCGTCGCAATACCATTGCAGGGTCAGCCGCGGCTCGATCGGCACGCCGGAGCGGTCGCCATGCGGCACCTGGTGGGTGTGCGCCTCGGTCGCCACCAGCACGCCGCGGGCCTCCAGCTCGGCCAGGATCAGGCGGCGGGCCTCGAAGCGGTCCACCCCCTCCAGGCCGCGCAGGAAGGCGTCGTCGCCGCCGATCTCGGCGAGCGTCACCCGGCCCTCCACGTCCAGCACGGAGGGCATGGGCAGGTTGTGGCGCTTCCCCACCTCGTAGTCGTTGAAGTCGTGCGCGGGGGTGATCTTCACCGCGCCCGTGCCCTTCTCCGGGTCGGAATAGGCGTCGGCGATGATGGGGATGCGCCGGCCGGTCAGCGGCAGGATGGCGTGGCGGCCGACCAGGGCGGCGAAGCGGCCGTCCTCGGGATGCACCGCCACCGCCGTGTCGGCCAGCATGGTCTCGGGGCGCGTCGTCGCCACCTCGATGTGCCCGCCGCCCTCGACGGGGTAGCGCAGGGTCCAGAGGTGGCCCTTCACCTCGCGGCTCTCCACCTCGAGGTCGGAGATGGCGGTCTGGAACACCGGGTCCCAGTTCACCAGCCGCGTGTCGCGGTAGATCAGCCCCTCCTCATGCAGCCGCACGAAGATCTCGACCACGGCGGCCGACAGGCCCTCGTCCATGGTGAAGCGCTCGCGCTTCCAGTCCAGGCTGGCGCCGAGGCGGCGGAGCTGGCGGGTGATGGTGCCGCCCGACTCCGCCTTCCACTGCCAGATGCGCTCGACGAAGGCCTCGCGCCCCATCTCGCGCCGGGGGGGCTGCCCGGCGTTCGCCAGCAGCCGCTCCACCACCATCTGGGTGGCGATGCCGGCGTGGTCGGTGCCGGGCATCCACAGCGCGTCGCGCCCCTGCATGCGGCGCCAGCGCACCAGCACGTCCTGCAGCGTGTTGTTCAGCGCGTGCCCGATGTGCAGCGAGCCGGTGACGTTGGGCGGCGGGATGACCACCGTGAAGGGCGGCCTGGGGCGCGCCGGGTCGGCGGAGAACACGCCCGACGCCTCCGCCGCGTCGTAGAGGCGGGTTTCAAGGGCGGCGGGGTCGAAGGCCTTGTCGAGCATCGGCGCACCTTCCGCGCCTTGCGGCCGGCGTCAAGGTGCCACCGGCCCTACGCGACGGCCGGGCGCGAAATCAGCGCGCCATCACCCGCTCGATTTCGGCGCGGACCATGCGCTCGACGATGCCGGGGAGGTGCGCGTCCAGCCATTCCTTCAGCAGGGGGCGCAGCTCCTCGCGCACCACGTCCTCGATGGACGGGCCGGAGCGGCTGAGCCCCGCCGTGCGGTCCTGCGCCACGGCGCGCGACAGCTGGCCCAGCGCGGCGGCCGCGGCGGCGGCGGCGGCCGGGGCGATCAGGCTGCCCGCCGCGGATTCGGCCGGGGTTGGGTCGGGCATGGCGGGCGGCTCCGGCGGCGCGGGAGGGGGGGCGGGTTCGGGGGGCGGCGGCGCCTCCTCCAGCGCCAGCAGCATGGGCGGCGGCGGCGGCGCGGGTTCGGGCTGGGGCTCGGGCTCCGGCGGGGCGATCATCATGTCGGGGGTGAGGATGAGCGCTTCCGGCTCATCCTCCGCCTCCGGCTGGGGGGTGGCGGCGGGCTGGGCGGCGGGCGCGGGCGCTGCCTCGTCCTCGTTCAGGATCTTGCGGATGGAGGCGAGGATGTCCTCCATCGAAGGTTCCGAAGCGCCTTGTCCGCTCACCGCCGCACCGCCACGGTGGAGTAGTCGCCCAGGCCCACCCAGCGGTCGCGCACCGCGGCGTAGTAGGCGCGCATGTCGTAGATCTCGACCGGAAGGCCCAGGTCCTGCGCGGTCAGCCGCCCGATGGCGCCGGCGAGCGTGTAGGAGCCGGTGACGACGGTGGACAGCGCATTCACCAGGCTGGTGCGCGCGTTCAGCAGCTCCTGCTCGGCGTTCAGCACGTCGAGCGTGGTGCGGCTGCCGACGATGGCCTCGCGCTGCACGCCGTCGAGCGCGATCTCGGCCGCGCGGATCTGCGCGCGCACCGATTCCACGGTGGCGCGGGCGGAGCGCAGCTGCTCCCACCCCTGCGCCGCCTGCTGGGCGGCCAGCCGGCGCGCCTCGTCCACCTGCTGGATGGTCTGCTGCGCCGTCTGCCGCGCCTGGCGGACAAGCGCGTGCTCGGCCCCACCCTGGTAGAGCGGCACGGAGAGCTGGATGGTCGCCTGCCCGCCGGTCTGCCGCTCGATGGCGGCCGAGGTGCCGGTCTGGCGGAAGGCCTGGGCGTTGGCGGAAAGCTGCGGCAGCAGGGTCGAGAGCTGCACGTCCACGGTGTCGCGCGCCGCCGCGGCGGCGAAGAGCGCGGCGACCACGGCCGGGTTGTTGGCCAGCGCCGCCGCCTGCGCCTCGGCGGCCGAGCGCACCGGCACGTTCAGCGGCTGGGGGTTGGTCAGCCGGCCCGGCGCCTCACCCACCACGCGCTGGAAGGTGGCGCGGGCGATCTGCAGGTTGCCCTCGCTCTGCGTGCGCGCGGAGCGGGCGCCGGCGAGGCGGGACTCCGCCTGCGCCACGTCGGTGCGGGTGATCTCGCCCACCCGGAAGCGCTCGTTGGTGGCCTGGAGCTGGCGGCCCAGCACCTGCTCGTTGTTGATGTTCAGGCGCAGCAGCTCGCCCTGCTGGATCACGCCGATATAGGCGTTCACGCCGTCGGACAGCACCTGCTGCTCGGTCGCCAGCAGCCGGGCACGCTGGGCCAGGACGGTATTCTCGGCCTGGCGGGTCTGGGCCACGGTGCGCCCGCCGCGGAACAGCGGCTGCGTCAGCGTCGCGGTGGCCGAGGTGGGCTGGCGCTGGCCGGTGGTGACGAAGCCGTTGGACGCGGTGATGCGCGTGTCGCTGTAGCCCAGGGACCCGGCGACGACGACGGTCGGCCGCCATCCCGCCAGGGCCTGCGGCACGTTCTCGTCCACCGCGCGCAGCTGGGCGCGCGCGGCCAGCAGGGTGGGGTTGTTGTTGTAGGCCTGGGCCAGCGCCTCCTGGAGGGTCTGGGCGCCGGCGGGCGTGGCGGCGAGGACCGCGGCGAGGCCGATGGGGAGCAGGCTGAGGCGCATCCGCGAGGGACTCCGTGGGCGATCGGTGGCAGGATAGCCGGGGCGGGCCGCCGGCGCCATCGCGGCGCTCAGAACCGGAAGCCTGCGGGGGCGGCGAAGGCGGGCAGCAAGGGCGCCGCCGCGTCGAAGGCGGGCACCTCGCTCACCGTGCCGCCGGCGCGGCGGAAGACGCTGGCACGGCCCTTCATGCCCGGGCGCGCCCGCACCAGGGCGGCGCGGCCGCCCTCGGCGAGCTGGGTCCACAGGCCGTCGGGCAGCTGCTCCACCGCGCCCTCGACCAGGATGATCCGGTAGGGGGCGCCGGCGGGCCAGCCGCGGGCGGGGTCGGCCACGTGCATGGCGGGGCGGTTGGCGGGAAGCGCGAAGTCCAGCGCGTGGACCGCGGCCTCGGCCAGGGCGGGGTCGGCCTCGACGGCCGTGACGACCAGGCCCATGGCGGCCAGCACCGCGGCGCCGTAGCCGGTGCCGGCGCCCAGCACCAGCGCGCGCTCGCCCGGCTGGGGCAGCAGGGCCTGGATCATCCGGCCCAGCACCATCGGTTGCAGCATCGCACGCCCGGGCGCGACCGGCGTGGATTCATCGGCATAGGCCCGCGCGGCCAGCGCGGCCGGCAGGAAGCGCTCGCGCGGGATCTCGCCCATCGCGCGCAGCAGGATCGGGTCCGTCACCTGGTTGGGGGTGAGCTGGCCGAGCACCATCATCCGGCGCGCCGCCTCGTGATCCTGCACCACCATCGCCGCGAGCGTCATCAGCAGCCTGCCTTTCGTTCCCCGGGCTTATAGGCCCCTGCTGCGCCGCCGCAAAGCCGCGCCGCTTGACCGCGGGGCGTCCCTGCCCGATACCCGGCCCGCGGTGGTCCCGTGGCCGAGTGGTCAGGCAAGGGTCTGCAAAACCCTCCACGGCGGTTCGATTCCGCCCGGGACCTCCACCTTCCGTTCACATCTTGCCGCCCATCCTGCCGGCATGACCCAGCCCCTGCCGCCCGGCGCCGAGGATGCCCCCCTGCCCGCGCGGTTGCGCGCCCGCGGCCTGCTGGAAGGCCCGCCCCAGGCCCGCGCGGTCGCCTGCCTGGCCGCCGCGCGCGAGGAGCCGGGTGCGGCGCTGGCCCACCTGGAGCGCGCCTGGATGCTGGGCCTGCGCGAGCCGGCGGTGATGCGCGCCCTTTCCGGCGCGGTGGAGACGCTGCCCCAGGCCGTGCGCGTCGCCAATTTCCTGCGCGACCTGGCGCTGGAGGCGGCGGCGGCCGGCACGGCCAGGCAGTTCGCGCAATCGGTGCTGGACTTCCAGGGCTTCTGCCTGCGCCACCGCCTGCCGGTGCAGGAAGGCTGGCTGGAAGGCGCCATCCGCCGCCGCCTGGCCCCTCCCCCCGCCGCGCCCCCGCTGCCCGGGCCGCCGCTGCTGGTGCATGTGGTGCCGCAGCCGCTGGACCCGTCCAGCACCCTGCCGCCCCTGCCGATCGAGATCGCAGCACTCCAGCGCGACCCGCGGCTGCGCGTCGCCGTGTTCATCCCCGCCGCCGAGGATGCCTGCCGGGCGGCAAATCCGCGCCTCCACGCCCTGGCCGCGGAAGCCGGGGTGGCGCTGCATGCCAGCCGCGTGGCGCCCGGCACGCCGGCCCTGTCCCGGCTGCTGCTGTGGCGCGAGGAGATCGCCGCGCTGGGCGCCAGCGCCGTGTGCTTCCACTTCAACGTGCTGGAGGACGGGCTGCTGGCGGCACTGCGGCCGGCGCCGCACGTCTTCGGCTGGGATCACGGCCACCCCGACTGGTACACCTCGCCCTTCCTGGACCTGGCCTTCGGCACCCACCCGCACGGCGCGATGGAGGCCCGCTGCCCCGTCGCCTTCATGCCGCTGGGGCTGACGCGCCTGCATGGCGGCGTCCCGGGCTCGCTGGCGCGGAGCGCGCTTGACCTGCCGGACGGGGTGCCGCTGGTGATGACGTCCGGCAGCCCGGACAAGCTGCGCAGCCCGGCGATGCACGAGGTCCTGCGCGCGATGCTGGCGCGGCGGCCCGGGCTGCACGCGCTGGTGCTGGGCGACGGCGACCTGCCAGCGCCGGAGGACTGCGCCGGGCGCTGGCACGCGCTGCCGCGGCGGGCGGATTTCGCCGCCGTGCTCGGCCTGTGCGACGTGTACCTGGATACGGTGCCGGTCGGCGGCGGCCTGGCCATCGCGGAGGCGATGCGCCAGGGCGTGCCCTGCGCGCTGATGCACCACCCGATGGGGCGGATCTTCGACAAGGCGGCCGGCTTCTCGGCCTTCTCCTACCTGGCGGCGGAGGAGGCGATCGCCGTCCCGCCCGGCGACGTCGCGGCGCTGGCGGCGCGCGCACTGGCCCTGCTGGACCAGCCGGCGGAGCGCGCCGCGCAACTGGCGCGGCAGGCGCAGCTGCTGGGGCTGGTCACCGATCCGGCGCGGCAGGTGGCGCGGATGGAGGAAGCGGTGCTGGGGCGGTTGCAGGGTGGATGACCCCGCGCTATACGCCCCGCACCGCGATGATCCGGCGTGGCGCAGCGGTAGCGCAGCGGACTGTTAATCCGTTGGTCGTAGGTTCGAATCCTACCGCCGGAGCCATCATCCCGCGACATCCACGGCGCGGCTGCCTCACCCCTCCCAGCCGTAGTCGCGCCTCGCCGCCTCGCGCGCCAGCAGCCCATCCGCCACGTCCTGCGCCACCAGCGCCGGGTCGCGCTGCTTCGGGTCGCCCATGCCGCCGCCGCCGGGCAGCTTCAGCAGCAGGTGCCGGCCCTTGGGCACCACCTGGAAGCCCTTGGTCCGCAGCACCGTGCCGTTCGGGTCATCCAGGCCAACCCAGCCGGGCGCGCCCTCGCCGCCGCCGAAGCGGCCCTTGGGCGCGTTCGCCACGCGGTCGAAGATGGCGTTCACCGCGAACTCCGCGTCGCCCTTCGCGCCGATCTCCATGACTTGCCCGAAGCCGCCGCGCGTGGCCCCGGCGCCGCCCGAATCGGGCCGCAGCTCCTTGCGCCAGAAAATCACGGGGGCGACGTTCTCCGTCGCCTCCACCGGCATGGTCCGCACGCCCGACGGGAAGGCGATGCCGTCCAGGCCGTCCTTCGTCGGCCGCGCGCCGGTGCCGCCGCTGTTGAAGGTGATGACCTCGAAATCCTCCACCTCCGCCGCCTGGCCGCTGACCTGCGCGCCGCCGCGCAGCGGCGGGTTCCACAGGGCCGACGCACCCTCGGCGTTCACGCGCTCCGGCACCGCGCCGGCCAGGCAGCCCATCATCAGGTCGGGCAGCAGCTGCCCGACGACGTGGCGGACGCTGACGGGATAAGGGTGGGGCGCATTGAGGATGCAGCCCTCGGGGATCTGCATGCGGAAGGGGGCGAGGCTGGCCCAGTTGTTGGGAATCTCCGGCGCCACCACGCACTTGATGCCGAAGCAGGAATAGGCACGGCAATAGGCGGCCGGCACGTTGATGCCCCGCGTGGACAGGCCCGAGGTGCCGGCGAAGTCCACCGTGATGGCGTCGGCGCCGATGGTCATGGCGGCCTTCAGCGTCACCGGCGCCTCGTAGCCGTCCGAGCGGATTTCCGCGTGGTGCGTGCCGGGCGGCAGCTTCGCGATCTCCGCCACCGTGGCCTTCAGCGACGAGTCGAAGATGAACGCGGCCAGCTCGTCCAGGCCCTCCATCCGGTATTCGCCCATCATCTCCGTCAGGCGGCGGGCGCCAGCGTCGTTGCAGGCGCAGAGCGAGTAGATGTCGCCCTCCAGCTCCACCGGGGTGCGGGAGCCGGCGCGGATGAAGTCGAAGAAGGTCTCGTTGGCCGTGCCGCGGTCGAAGCACTTCACGATGGGGATGTAGAGGCCTTCCTCGAACACCGAGCGCCCCTCGGGCCCCATCCCCAGCCCGCCGATGTCGATGATGTGCGCGGTGTTGGCGAAGAGGCCGACCATGCGTCCGGCATGGAAGGCGGGCGTGACCACCGTGAGGTCGTGCAGGTGGCCGGTGCCCAGCCAGGGGTCGTTGGTGATGTAGTGGTCGCCCGGCTGCATGGTGGCGGCCGGGAACTTCGCCAGGAAGTGCCCCACGCTCTCCATCATGGAGTTGACGTGGCCGGGCGTGCCGGTGACCGCCTGGGCCAGCATCCGCCCCTGGAGGTCGAAGATGCCAGCCGACAGGTCGCCCGCCTCGCGCACCGTCGTGCTGAAGGCGGTGCGGATCATCGTCTGCGCCTGCTCCTCCACCACCGCGATGAGGCGGTTCCACTGGATCTGGCGCTGGATGAGGTCGAGGGCGTCCATCACGCGGCCTCCCTATTCAGTTCGAGGTATCCCAGCCCATCCACGCGGCATGCCCAGCCCGGGCCGACCAGCGTGGAGGTCTCGGCTTCGGCCACGATGCACGGCCCGGCGACGCGGCAGCCCGGCGGCATGGCGGCGCGGTCGTAGATCGCCCAATCCGCCACCTCGCCCGTCGCCGTATCGCGCACCCGCTGGACCCGGACCGGCGCCGGGGCCGGGGCGTCCGCGATCTCCGCGGCCGGCTCCACCGCCTCCACCACCGTGGCGACGGTGACGGCGAAGCTCAGCACCTCCACGTCGCTGCCCGGCACCGGGCGGTCGTAGAAGCGCGCGTATTCGCGGTCGTATTCGGCGCGGATGGCGGCGACGTCGCCATCCACCAGCGCACGCACCGGCAGCGCCACGGCGATCTCATGCCCCTGCCCGACGTAGCGCATGTAGGCGATGCGCCGCTCCTCCGTGGGCGCGCCGAAGCTGCCCTCGGCTACGGTGCGCGTCGCCTCCTCGCTCATCGCCGCCAGCAGGGCGTTCACCCCGTCCAGGTCGAAGCGCGCGAAGCGGGTGTAGAGGCTCTTCACCACCTCGTAGCCCACGGGGGCGCGCAGGAAGCCGATGGCGCTGCCGACCCCGGCGCCGGAGGGCACCAGGATGCGGTCCACGCCGATCTTCTCCGCCACCCGGCAGCCATGCACCGGTCCGCCCCCGCCGAAGGCGATGATGGCGCGGCCCTCGTAGGATTTCGCGCTCTCGATGGCGTGCACCCGCGCGGCGTTGGCCATGTTCTCGTCCACCACCTCGACGACGCCCAGCGCCGCCATGCCGCCTTCCAGCCCCAGGCCCTTCCCGATGGCGCGGGCCATCGCCGCCTCAGCCGCCGGCACGTCGAGCCGCATCGAGCCGCCGGCGAAGCTGACCGGGTCGTAGCGCCCCAGCAGCAGGTTCGCGTCCGTCACCGCGGGCTTCGCGCCGCCGCGCCCGTAGCAGGCCGGCCCCGGGTCGGCGCCCGCGGATTCCGGGCCGACCTGGATGCGCCCCATCCCGTCCAGGTGAGCCAGCGAGCCGCCGCCGGCGCCGATCTCCACCATCTCGATCACCGGTATCCGCAACGGCAGCCCGGAGCCCTTGCGGAAGCGGCCCACGCGAGCGACCTCGAAGGAGCGGCTGGCCTGCGGCGCGTAGCCGTCGATGAGGCACACCTTCGCCGTGGTGCCGCCCATGTCGAAGGACAGCACCTTTCCCCACCCGCGCTGCCGCGCGACATGCGCGGAGAAGATGGCGCCCCCCGCCGGCCCGGATTCCACCAGGCGGATCGGGAAGCGCGCCGCGGTGGCGACCGTGGTCAGCCCGCCGCCGGACAGCATGAAGAACAGCGGCGCGGCCATGCCCATCTGCCGCAGCCCCGCCTCCAGCCGGCCCAGGTAGGAGGCCATCAGCGGCTGGACGTAGGCGTTGGCGACGGTGGTGGAGAAGCGCTCCCATTCGCGCATCTCGGGGCTGACCTCGCAGGACAGGCTGACCGGCACGCCAGGCAGTTCCTCGGCGAGGATCGCGCCCGCGCGGCGCTCGTGCACCGGGTTCACGAAGCCGTGCAGGAAGCCCACGGCCAGCGCCTCGATCCCCTCGTCCTTCAGCAGCGGGACCAGGGCGCGCAACGCCGCCTCGTCCAGCGGGAGCAGCACCGTGCCGGTGTTGTCCAGCCGCTCGGGCACCGGCAGGCGCCACTTGCGCGGCACCAGCGGCTTCGCCAGCTCGATGTTGAGGTCGTACTGGTCGTATCGGCTCTCATTGCCCAGGGCCAGGACGTCGCGGAAGCCCTCGGTGGTCAGCAGCGCGGTGCGCGCGCCCTTGCGCTCGATCAGCGCGTTGGTGGCCAGGGTCGTGCCGTGGATCATCAGCGCCACGTCGCCGGCTGCAATGCCGGCCTTGGCCAGCACGGTGCGCACGCCCTCCAGCACGCCCAGCTCCGGGGCGTGCGGGGTGGTCAGCACCTTGGCGGTCCAGCGCTCGTGCCGGTCCTCGGCGACCAGGGCTTCGAGCGCGACATCGGTGAAGGTGCCGCCGATGTCGGCCGCCAGCCGCGCGTCGCGGAACTGGCTCGATGGATTCACGCCTTCGCTGCTCGCCGCCGCTGGCGGCTGCGCACTCATGCGATCCATCGCGCTCACCATCCGCGCACGATCCCGCCATCCGCCCGCAGGATGCTGCCGGTGATGTAGGCCGCCTGGTTCGAGCACAGGAACGCTACCAGGGGCCCGTACTCCGCCGGCGTGCCATAGCGCCCGGCCGGGATGGTCTTGCTGCGCTCGGCGATCACCTCGTCCACCGTCTTGCCGGAGCGCTTGGCCAGGCCGCTCGCCGTCTCGATGCTGCGGTCGGTGCGGATGGCGCCGGGGGCTACGATGTTGCAGGTCACGCCCTCATGCGCCACCTCGGCGCTCAGCGTCTTCATCCAGCCCATGAGGGAGGCGCGCAGCGTGTTGCTCAGCACCATGTTGGGCAGCGGCTGCACCATGCCGGTGCTGCCCACGTTGACGATGCGGCCCCACTTGCGCTCGCGCATCCCCGGCAGCACGGCATTCGCCACGCGGATCGGCGAGAGCACGATGCGCTGGAACCAGGTCGTCAGCGCCTCCTCCGTCACCTCCAGCGCCGGGCCGGGCGGCGGGCCGCCGTGGTTCTGCAGCAGGATGTCCACGCCGCCCATCGCCTCCTGCGCGCCGCGGGCCAGCGCGTCCATCTGCGCGCCATCCGCCACGTCGGCCACGATGCCGGTGGCGCTGGCCGCGCCCAGGGCGCGCAGCTCGGCGCAGGCGGCGTCCAGGCTCGCCTGCTCGCGGCCGGAGATGACGAGGTGCGCGCCCCCCTCGGCCAGCGCATCCGCCACCGAGCGGCCGAGGCCCTTCGAGGCGCCCATCACCAGGGCGCGACGGCCCGCAAGACCCAGATCCATGTACCGAAACTCCCCCAAGCGACGTGTCGCCTGCCACCCTGTCCCCGCCGGCCGAGGCTGGCAAGACGGGTGCCGCGCGCTATACCGCCGCCTGCACACAAGGAACGTCCCCGATGGCAAAGCCCGTCCTGCTCGTCACCCGCAAGCTCCCCGAGGCGATCGAGGCCGAGGCCGAGCGCCTGTTCGACGCCCGCCTGAACAGCGCCGACGAAGGCTGGTTCCGTGACGGCGCCGCCATCGCCCGCCGCGCCGCCGAATCGGGTGCGGCCGGCATCCTCTGCGCAGCCGGCGACCCCATGGGGCCGGACACGGTCGCGGCCCTGCCGGACAGCGTGAAGGCCATCACCACCTTCAGCGTCGGCTACGATCATGTCGGCGTGGCGGCCGCCCGCGCCCGCGGCATCACGGTGGCCAACACCCCCGACGTGCTGAGCTTCGCCACCGCCGAAACCGCCATGACGCTGATGCTGATGGCCGCCCGCCGCGCCGGCGAGGGCGAGCGGATGGTGCGCGCCGGCAAGTGGGAAGGCTGGGCGCCGACGCAGCTGATGGGCGTGACGCTTGAAGGCAAGCGCCTGGGCATCCTGGGCTTCGGCCGCATCGGGCGCGAGCTGGCGGCGATGGCGCGCGGCTTCCGCATGGAGATCCATTACCGCGACATCCAGAAGCTGCCGCCGGAGCTGGAACAGGGCGCGGTGTATCACGACAATGATGATGCCTTCCTGGCCGCCATTGACGTGCTGTCCATGCACGTTCCCGGCGGCGCCGGCACGGCGAAGTGGCTGAACCGCGAGCGTCTGGCGAAGATGAAGCGCGGCGCCCTGGTGGTGAACAGCGGCCGCGGCGGCAGCGTGGACGACGCCGCGCTGGTGGAGGCGCTGGCCTCCGGCCACATCCGCGCCGCCGGGCTGGACGTCTACGACGGCGAGCCGAAGGTGTTCCCCGGCTACCTGGGCCTGGAGAACGTGGCCCTGCTGCCGCACCTGGGGAGTGCGACCATCGAGACGCGCGACGCCATGGGGCGCCGCGCGCTGGAGAACCTGGAGGCGGTGCTCCTCAAGGGCACCGCCGCCCCGCACGAAGTGCGTTGAGCCAGCCGCGGATGGACGCCTCCGGGCCATCCGGCCCTTCGGCGATCCGCGTCAGCGCGAGCGCACCTGCCGCAGGAAGCCCGCGCTCTTCTCGTTGAGCGCGGCCGCCTGCTGCGACAGGTCGCCCGAGGCGGTGAGCATCTCGTTCGCCGCCCGCCCCGTCTCGGCGGACGCGCTGCGCACGTCCTCGATGCGGCGCGCCACCGTGCCCGTTCCCTCGGCCACCAGCGAGGCGGAGCGCGCGATCTCGCGCGTCGCCGCGCCCTGCTCCTCCACCGCGGCGGCGATGGCCGCCGTCACCTCGTTCATCCGCTCGATGGTGGCGGAGATGGAGCGCAGAGCCGTCACCGCCTCCTGCGTCGTGCCCTGGATGCCGCCGATCTGGCCGGCGATCTCCTCCGTGGCCTTGGCGGTCTGCGCGGCGAGGTTCTTCACCTCGCTCGCTACCACCGCGAAGCCCTTGCCCGCCTCGCCGGCGCGCGCCGCCTCGATGGTGGCGTTGAGCGCCAGCAGGTTGGTCTGCCCGGCGATGTCGCTGATCAGTCGCACCACGTCGCCGATCTTGCTTGCCGCCTGGGCCAGGCCCTGCACCGTGCCGTCGGTCGCCTGCGCCTCGGCGGCGGCGGCGCGCGCCACCTCCGCGCCCTCGGCCACCTGGCGGGTGATCTCGGCGACGCTGGCCGCCAGTTCCTCGGCGCTGGCCGCCACGGCCTGCACGTCGGCCCCCGCGCGGCCCGACACCTCGGCCACGGCATCCGCCTCGCGCCCGGAGGTCTCGGCAGCGCCGGAGAGCGAACGCGCGCTGGCCTGCATCTGCTCGGCGGCCGAGGCGACGCGGCCGATCACGCCGCCCACCTCGCTCTCGAACTCGTCGGCCAGCCGGGCCTGGGCGGTCACCACCGTCCAGATCAGCATCGGGCCCAGGTAGCGGCCCTGCGCGTCCGTGATGGCGCTGGCCTGCACGTCGATCACCTCGCCCCCCAGCTCGATCCGCTCGTGATGCGGCAGGCGCGCCGGGTCGGCCAGGATGGCGCGGATCGCCGTGGCATCCCCGTGGAAGGCGCCGACGCCGCGGCCCACCAGCTCGCCGCGCAGGGCGGGCACGCGCTCGGCCAGCCGCTCGACGATGGCGCGGGCCTGCGGGTTGGCGTAGCGGATGGCGATCTCGCCGCCCGCCTCGGCCGTCAGCACGCCCACGCCCATCTGCTCGATCATCTGGCCCTGGCCGAAGGCGCGCTCCACCGTGCCGCGCAGATCCTCCAGCGCGCCCGCGATCTGGCCGATCTCGTCGCGGCGGTCGCGGTCGCCAACCGGCTCGCGCGTCTCGCCCGCAGCGATGCGCCGCACCGCCGCCGCCAGCCGCGCCAGCGGCGTGCCGATGGCGCGCGAGGTGAGCCAGGAGGACGCCAGCAGGATCAGCGCCACCACGCCGCCGATCATCCACACGGAGTTGAGCGAGGTGGCCATGGCGGCCGAGGCCTCGGCGGCGCGATGCTCGGCGACGGCGGACAGCCCGCGCGTGACGTCGGCGACCTCGGCCAGCAGGCGCTCACGCAGCTGCACCACGGTCGTTGCGCGCAGCTCGTTCACCTGCTGGTTCGCCGCCAGCAGCTGCTCCGCCTCGCGCGTCACGACCTCCGCCGCCTCGCCCAGCCGGCGCATGTCGCCCTGCAGGGCGGAGTCGGCCGCGGCCACTAGGCGGCGCGCATGCACGCGGCTCTGCGCGGCGGCGCGGCGCACCCGCGTGGCCGCCGCCGGGTCGCCCGTGGTCAGGTAGCGCTGGATGCTCATCCGCGCGTCGTTCACCGTGTTGGTGAAGGTGGCCAGGATGTCGCGCAGCTCGTCGCGCGCCTCGCCGCTCATGGCGAACTGCATGTTGGCGGTCGCCGCCTCCAGCGCCTGGTCGAAGGGGGCGAAGGCTGGGAAGAAGTCGCGGTCGCGCCGCGTCACCATCTCCTGGCGGATGCCCAGGCCGGCGGCGTAGGTCTCGCCGATCTCGCGCAACGTGGCGGCGATGCGCTCCATCTTCGCCTGCGCCTCGCCCTCGCCGGCCGCGGCCATGGCGCGCTCCAGCTCGCTCCGCGCGCGCTCGAGGTCGGCGCGCACGGTCGCGCCCTCGCGCGCGATGGCGTCGGCGTCCTGGGCGATCAGCGCGCCGCGCCAGGCGTTGTTCGCGGACATGACCTGCATCGCCACGTTGCGCGCCTGCGCGCGGGCGGCGATGGCCGTGCGCTCGCCCTGCTGGGCCTGCTCCGCCACGCCGCCCTGGCGCAGCACCAGCAGCACCAGCACGGCGAGCAGGGTCATCGCCAGTCCCGCGCTGGCCGCAAGCTTTCTCGCGACGGAAAGGTTGAGGAGGAATCGCATGGTGCAGGCTCCGCGACAGTTCGTTTCGACGGCATCATCCCCGCGCGCCCTTAAGGCCCGGTGAAGGCTCGACAGCCCCTGCCACCCCGCCCATAACCGGAGGGACAGCCGGAAGGGACGCATCCGCCCATGTTGTTCGATTTCGAGGCCCTGCCGGCCGCCGACCGCTACAAGCTCGTCGTCTCCACCGTCGTGCCGCGCCCGGTGGCCTGGGTGGTCAGCCAGGACGAATCGGGCACGCTGAACGCCGCGCCCTATTCCTTCTTCAACGCCCTGACCGACGACCCGGTGGTGATCGCCATCGGCATCGGCCCCCGCCCGGACGGGGCGAAGAAGGACACTTTGGGCAACATCCGCGCCACCGGGCAGTTCGTGGTCAACCTCGTCTCGCGCGCCACGCTGGAGGCGATGAACGTCACCGCCATCGACTTCCCGCCCGAGGTGGACGAGCTGCACCAGGCCGGCCTGTCCACCCTGCCTTCCGCGAAGGTGAGGCCGCCGCGCATCAAGGAAAGCCCGGTGGCGCTGGAATGCGAGGTGTTCCAGCTCATCCCCGTGGGCCACCACACCATCGTGCTGGGCAAGGTGCTGGCCATGCACATCGCCGAGGAGGCGATGCTGGACGTGGAGAAGAAATACGTGGACACGCCCAAGCTGGACCTAGTCGGCCGCATGCACGGCCGCGGCTGGTACGCCCTGACCGACAGCCGCGTCGAGGTCCCGCGCATCGCGCTGAAGGACTGGCAAGGGCCCGCCTGACGCCCTATACGGCGGGGCAGATGAGAATGCCTCGCATGGACAATCGGTGAGCGCCGCCCTCCTCCCCCTCGCGCCGCCGCGCCGGCCGGTGCTGCCGCTGCTGGCCGCCGCCATGCTGGCGCTGCCCATCCTCGCCGTGCTCGCCGCCGCCGTGACGCCGGCGGGCGCGGTCTGGGGCCACATCGCCCGCACCTTCCTTCCCGAGATGCTGCGCAACACCGCCCTGCTGGGCGTGCTGGTCATCCTGATGGCCGGCAGCACCGGGGCCATCGCCGCCTGGCTGGTCACGGCCTGCCGCTTCCCGGGGCGCGACGGGCTGCAGGTGATGCTGCTGCTGCCGCTGGCCATGCCCGCCTACGTCGCGGGATACGCCTGGACCTGGCTGCTCGACGTCTCGGGCCCCGTGCAGATGGCGCTGCGCGGGACCACCGGCTGGGCCTGGGGCGACTACTGGTTCCCCGAGATGCGCTCCCTGCCCGGCGCGGCGACGGTGCTGGCCATGGTGCTCTACCCCTACGTCTACCTGCTGTGCCGCGCCGCCTTCCTGGCGCAGAGCACCTGCCTGGTCGAGGTTTCCCGCACGCTCGGCCACTCGCTGACACGCACCTTCCTGCACGTGGCGCTGCCGCTGGCGCGCCCCGCCCTGGTCGGCGGCGCGGGGCTGGTGCTGATGGAGACGCTGGCCGATTTCGGCACGGTGCAGCATTTCGGCATCCGCACCTTCACCACCGGCATCTACGAGGCCTGGTTCGGCATGGCCGACCGCGGCGCCGCCTCGCAGCTCGCCGCCGCGCTGCTGCTGTGCGTCGCGCTGCTGCTGGGGCTGGAGCACGCCTCGCGCGGGGGCCGGCGCTTCCACCCGATGACGACGCGCCACCCGCCCTTCCAGCCGGTGCAGCTGCGCGGGGCCAAGGCGGTGCTGGCGGGGCTGGCCTGCCTGATGCCGGTGCTGCTGGGCTTCGCCGTGCCGGCCGGCACCCTGCTCGCGCTCATGGCCGAGGCGGGCGACCCGCTGGCCCCTGCCCGCTTCCTGCCCTTCCTCACCAACTCGCTCACGCTGGCCGCGCTGACGGCGGCGCTGGCGGTGGCGATCGCCGCCTGGCTGGCCTGGACGGCGCGGCTGGCCGGCGGGCGGGCGGCGACGCTGGCCAAGCGCGCCGCGGGGCTGGGCTACGCCATTCCCGGCTCGGTGATCGCGGTCGGCGTGCTGGTGCCCTTCGGCATCTTCGACAACGCGCTGGACGGGCTGATGCGCGCGCAGTTCGGCGTCTCCACCGGGCTGCTGCTGTCTGGCACGGTGGCCGCGCTGGTCTTCGCCTACCTGGTGCGCTTCCTGGGGGTGGCGCTTTCCTCAGTGGAATCCGGCCTGTCCCGCCTGAAGCCCACGCTGGGCATGGCCGCGCGCAACCTGGGCAGCACGCCGGGCGAGGCGGTGCGCCGCGTGGAGCTGCCGCTGACCCGCGGCGCCTTGCTGACCGCGGGCATCCTGGTCTTCGTGGACACGATGAAGGAGCTGCCGGCGACGCTGATCGTGCGCCCCTTCGACTTCGACACGCTGGCGGTGCGGGTGCACAACCTCGCCAGCGACGAGCGCCTGGCGGAGGCCAGCACCTCGGCGCTGCTGATCGTGCTGGCCGGGCTGCTGCCGGTGGTGGCGCTGACGCGGGCGATGCGGCGGGACTAGCTCCCGCGGCTGACGCAGAACTCCACCACCTCGGCCAGGGCCCGGCGGAAGGCGTTGTCCTCGAAGCCGTCCAGCGCCTCCAGCGCGGCCTCGCCGTAGTGGCGCGCACGGCGGATCGTCTCGCCGATGCCGTCGTGGCGCGCGATCAGCGCCTGGGCCTGGGCCAGGTCGGAATCATCCTGCTCGCGCCCTTCCAGCGCGCGGCGCCAGAAGCGCTGCTCGTCGGCGTCGCCGGCGTGGAAGGCCACCAGCACGGGGAGGGTGATCTTGCCCTCGCGGAAGTCGTCGCCCACCGTCTTGCCCAGCGCCCCCTGCTCGGCCGCGTAGTCCAGCGCGTCGTCCACCAGCTGGAAGGCGATGCCGAGGTTGCGGCCATAGGCGTCCAACGCCTCCGCCTCGCGCGCCGGGCGGCCGGCGACCACGGCGCCGATGCGCGTCGCGGCGGCGAACAGCGCGGCCGTCTTGCCCTCGATCACCTCCAGGTACTGCGCGTCCGTCGTGGACAGGTCGTTCTGGGTGACGAGCTGCAGCACCTCGCCCTCCGAGATGGTGGCCGAGGCGTTGGACAGGATGCGCAGCACCTCCAGCGAGCCGTCCTCCGTCATCAGCTGGAAGGCGCGGGCGAACAGGAAGTCGCCCACCAGGACGGAGGGCTTGTTGCCCCACAGCGCGTTGGCGCTCGCCTGGCCGCGGCGCAGCGCGCTCTCGTCCACCACGTCGTCGTGCAGCAGGGTGGCGGTGTGGATGAACTCCACGCAGGCGGCCAGCGCCACGTGCCGCGGGCCGCGGTAGCCGCAGAGCCGCGCGGCGGCCAGCGTCAGCAGCGGACGGATGCGCTTGCCCCCGGCGGCGACGATGTGCGCGGCGAGCTGCGGGATGAGCGCGACGGGGGAGTGCATCCGCTCGACGATGACGCGGTTGGTCAGCGCCAGGTCCTCGCCCACCAGCTCCTGCAGCCGTGAGAGCGCGTCCTTGTCCTTCACCACCGTGTCCGTCACGTCCAGCCTTGCCCGCCACTCGTCATGGCCGCAATCTAGGCGCGGGGGTGCATTGCCGCAAGGCAAGCCGAATCAAGGGGTTTCGCGCGATGCAGGTGGTGGCGGAAGGCATGGACGGCGTCCGCCTGGGCTTCCTGCGCGCCGTGCTGGCCGATGCGGGGATCGAGGCGGTGATCCTGGATGCCGGCATGGCCGCGCTCGGCATGGGCGTGGTCACGGCGCGGCTGGCGGTGCGCGACGCCGATGCGGAGCGCGCCCGCCGCCTGGTGGCCGAAGCGGATGGATGAGGACGTCACGGAGGACGCGCTGCTGGGCGGGCGCGTGCGGCTGCGCCAGCCCCGCCGCGGCTTCCGCGCGGCGGTGGACCCGGTGCTGCTGGCGGCCTTCGTGCCCGCCCGCGCCGGCGACGCGGTGCTGGAACTGGGCTGCGGGACCGGCGCGGCCTTCCTGTGCCTGGCCGCGCGCGTGCCGGGGCTGCGCGTCGTGGCGCTGGAGCAGGACCCGGATCTTGCCGCGCTGGCGCTGGCGAACGCCGCGCTGAACGGCGTGGCGGCGCAGGTGCTGGCCGCCGACCTGCGCGCCGCCCCCCTGCCCCGCGTGCGCCACGGCTTCGCCAACCCGCCCTTCTGGCCGGCCGGCACCGCCTCGCCCGATCCGGCCCGGCGGCAGGCGGCGCACGAGGCGGCGGCGCTGGAGGACTGGACCATGGCGCTCGGCCGGGCCGTGGTGCCGCGGGGGACGGCGTCGCTGGTGCTGCCGGCGGCGCGGTGGGGCGAGGCCGCGGCCCTGCTGCGCGAGGCCGGCTTCGGCGCGCTGCGCCTGCTGCCCCTGCAGCCCCGCGCGGGCGCCGCGGCGAAGCGCATCCTGCTGCGCGGGGTGAAGGCGGCGCGGGGCCCGGACGCCGTGCTGCCGGCGCTGGCGCTGCATGACGGGCCAGGGTGGAGCGCAGCGGCGGAGGCGGTGCTGCGCGGCGGGGAAGGTCTGGATCTGCTGTCCGTCACTGCCTCCTTTCCATCCTGTTGAGCCCGGGTTGACCTTTCCGCAGGTCGTGCGGGCGAGGGGCGCCGCTGGGTTGCAGGTCAGGCAGCGTCATCACCGGCAAGACGGGCGGGGACAGCGTCTGCACGGGCGGCGCGGAGGTGCTGTCGGGCGGCGGCCGCCATCACCTTCGCGTGAGGCCGCCCTGGCGCAGCACGAACCCGGCGATCTCCGCCACGCCCTGCTGCGCCTTGAGGTTGGTGAAGATGAAGGGCCGCGCGCCGCGCATCTTCCGCGCGTCGCGGTCCATCACGCCCAGGTCCGCGCCCACCAGCGGCGCGAGGTCCACCTTGTTGATCACCAGCAGGTCCGAGCGCGTGATCCCCGGGCCGCCCTTGCGCGGGATCTTGTCGCCCGCGCTCACGTCGATCACGTAGATCGTCAGGTCCGCCAGCTCGGGGCTGAAGGTGGCGGCCAGGTTGTCGCCGCCGCTCTCGATGAACAGGATCTCCAGCCCCGGGAAGCGCTCGCTCATCTCGGCGACGGCGGCGAGGTTGATGGAGGCGTCCTCGCGGATCGCGGTGTGGGGGCAGCCGCCGGTCTCCACGCCCATGATGCGCTCGCTGGGCAGGCAGCCGGCGCGGGTGAGGAACTCGGCATCCTCGCGCGTGTAGATGTCGTTGGTGATGGCGGCGATGTCGTGGCTGCCGGCCAGGTGGCGGCACAGCCGCTCCAGCAGCGCGGTCTTGCCCGAGCCGACGGGGCCGCCGACGCCGACGCGGAAGGGGCCGTTGCCCCCGCGATGGCCGGAGGGCGCAGGCCCGGAGGCCTGAATCGCTGGGGTGGATGCGCTCATGATCGGAACAGCCTCGTGTATTGCGTCTCGTGCGCCATGCTGAGCAGGTCCAGCACCGGCGTGCAGGTGGCGATGTCTTCGGGCGGCGTGGCCAGCGCGTGGGCGACGGCGGCCTGGATGTCGGGCAGCAGGGCGGCGGTGGCGCGCTGGCCGTCGGTCTGGCCCAGCGGCACCAGCCGCACGCCGGCCGAGACCAGGTTGGCCGCGAAGCCCGACAGGAAGGCGAGGAGCGCTGCACGCAGGGGCACGCCCCCGAAGCCGGCCGCCGCGCCGAAGGCCACCGCGTGGGCCAGCCGGTTGCGGTGGCGCGCGGCGAAGCCGGCCATGCGCGCATCGGGCCAGGCGGCCAGCGTCACCGAGGCGAAGGAGCCGCCCTGCTGGCGCGATTCCAGCGCGAGTTCCGCCGTGCCGCGGAAGGCGTGGGCGAGTTCCGCCGCCTCGTCCAGCGCGGCATCGTCGTCGGCTTCGGCGGCGCGGTGCGCGGCGGCCAGCAGCGGCCCGTCCACCGCGCCCGCGCCGTCGCGCAGCACGGCGCGGATGTAGCGCACCAGCCCCTCGCGCCCCACGCATAGCCCGGCCTCCACCGCCGCCTCGATGCCGTGGCTGTAGGAGAAGCCGCCGACCGGATAGGCCGGCGAGGTCCAGGCCAGCAGCCGGGCCAGCGCCTCATCCGTGATGGTGGTGATGGCCGTCGTCGTCATGGTGGTGATGGTGGTGCCCGGGCTGGCGGTTGTGCTCGCCATAGGCGCCGCCCTCGGGGTTGAAGGGCGCCTCCACCAGCCGCACGCCGGCACCCAGGCCGCGCAGCATCGCCTCGATGACGTGGTCGCGGCGGATGAGGATGCGCGCCTCGCCGATCTCGGCCGGGAGGTGCCGGTTGCCCAGGTGCCAGGCCAGGCGCGGCAGGCCGATGGCGGGGCCGGCCGTCACCTCCACCAGCGGTTCGGGCGCGGCGCGGATGGCGATGCGGCGGCCATCCTCCAGCGCCACCGCGTCGCCGTCGCGCAGCGGCACGGCCTCGGGCAGGTCGAGCAGGAAGGCCAGGCCGCCATCCGCGTCGTAGCGCTTGCGGCGGCGGAAGCGGTCGTCGGAATCCAGCGTCACCGTATCGGTGGCGCCCGGCGCGCCATGCGGGATCACGCGCGTCGCGCGGGGAAGGTCGTCGCTCATCAGAACAGGAAGTACCTCTGGGCCATGGGGAGGATGGTGGCGGGTTCGCAGGTGATGAGCACGCCGTCGGCGCGGACCTCGTAGGTCTCGGGGTCCACCTCGATCACCGGCAGGGCGTCGTTCAGCACCATGTCCTTCTTGCCGATGCCGCCGCGGGTGTTGCGCACCGCCAGCAAGGGGCGCTGCAGCCCCAGCCGCGTGCCGATGCCGGCATCGAGCGCCGCCTGCGAGGTGAAGGTGATGGCGCTGGCCACCATCGCGCGGCCATAGGCGCCGAACATCGGGCGGTAATGCACCGGCTGCGGCGTCGGGATGGAGGCGTTGGGGTCGCCCATCGGCGCCATGGCGATGGTGCCGCATTTGAGCACCATCTCCGGCTTCACGCCGAAGAAGGCCGGGGACCACATCACCAGGTCCGCCAGCTTGCCGACGGCGATGCTGCCGACATGCTCGCTGATGCCCTGCGCGATGGCCGGGTTGATGGTGTACTTCGCGATGTAGCGGCGCGCGCGCAGGTTGTCGTTGTCGCCCGCCTCGCCCGGCAGGCGGCCGCGCTGGAGCTTCATCTTGTGCGCGGTCTGCCAGGTGCGGATGATGACCTCGCCCACGCGGCCCATCGCCTGGCTGTCGCTGCTCATCATGGAGATGGCGCCCATGTCGTGCAGCACGTCCTCGGCCGCGATCGTCTCCTTGCGGATGCGGCTTTCGGCGAAGGCGATGTCCTCGGGGATGCGCGGGTCGAGGTGATGGCAGACCATGAGCATGTCCAGGTGCTCATCCGCCGTGTTCACCGTGTAGGGCATGGTGGGGTTGGTGGAGCTCGGCAGCAGGTTGGGCAGGCCGCAGACGCGCAGGATGTCGGGCGCATGGCCGCCTCCCGCCCCTTCCGTGTGGAAGGCCTGGATGGTGCGGCCCCCGATGGCGCGGATGGTTTCCTCGACGAAGCCGCTCTCGTTCAGCGTGTCGGTGTGGATGGCCACCTGCACGTCGAAGGCGTCGGCCACGCGCAGGCAGGTGTCTATGGCCTTGGGCGTGGTACCCCAGTCCTCGTGCAGCTTGAAGCCGCAGGCGCCGGCCAGGACCTGCTCCTCCAGCGCGCCGGGCAGCGCGGCGTTGCCCTTGCCGAGGAAGCCCAGGTTCATCGGGAAGGATTCTGCCGCCATCAGCATGCGCGACAGGTGGAACGCGCCCGGCGTGGAGGTGGTGGCGAGCGTGCCATGCGCCGGCCCCGTGCCGCCGCCGAACATGGTGGTGATGCCCGAGGCCAGCGCCTCCTCGATCTGCTGCGGGCAGATGAAGTGGATGTGCGGGTCGATGCCGCCGGCCGTCAGGATGCGCCCCTCGCAGGCGATGATCTCCGTGCCCGGGCCGATGACGATGTCCACGCCGGGCTGGGTGTCGGGGTTGCCGGCCTTGCCGATGGCGGCGATGCGCCCGTCGCGCAGCCCGACATCGGCCTTGTAGATGCCGGAATGGTCGAGGATCAGCGCGTTGGTGATGACGGTGTCCATCGCGCCATCCGCGCGCGTCGCCTGGGACTGGCCCATGCCGTCGCGGATCACCTTGCCGCCGCCGAACTTCACCTCCTCGCCGTAGGTGGTGAGGTCGCGCTCCACCTCGATGAACAGCTCCGTGTCGGCCAGGCGCACGCGGTCGCCGGTGGTGGGGCCGTACATGCCGGCATAGGCGTGGCGCGAGAGGCGCATCACGCCGGTCCTTCGACTTCGCCGCGGAAGCCGTGCACCACCTGGCGGCCGGCATACCGGATCAGGCGCACGCGGCGCGTCTGCCCCGGCTCGAAGCGGGTGGCGGTGCCGGCGGGGATGTCGAGCCGGCGTCCCCGCGCGAGGTCGCGGTCGAAACGCAGCGCGGGGTTGGTCTCGAAGAAGTGGTAGTGGCTGCCGACCTGGATCGGCCGGTCGCCGGCATTGGCCACCTCGACCTCCACCGCCTCGCGCCCGGCGTTGATCTCGATCTCGCCCCCGGCGGGGATGACCTCGCCGGGGATCACCGGATGGGCCCGTGCACGGTGACGAGCTTCGTGCCGTCGGGAAAGGTCGCCTCCACCTGGATCTCGTGGATCATCTCGGGCACGCCCTCCATCACCTGGTCGCGCCGCAGCACCTCGCCGCCGGCCTTCATCAGCTCCGCCACGCTGCGCCCGTCGCGCGCGCCCTCCACCACGAAGTCGCTGATGAGCGCGATCGCCTCCGGGTGGTTCAGCCGCACGCCGCGCTCCAGCCGCCGGCGCGCCACCTGGGCGGCCATGGCGATGAGCAGCTTGTCCTTCTCGCGCGGGGTCAGGTGCATGGGGGCATCGTGCTTCGCTTCGGGTCAGTTCGTCCAGAGCCGCGGCAGGCGGCGCGGCTGCGCCAGCCATTCCGCCCGCAGGATGGGCAGCAGGGCCGACACGGCGTCGCGCACGGCCCGCGCATCGCCCAGGATGCGGGCCAGCAGCAGGCCGGGGGCCGGAACCGTGGCGCCCGCGCCCGCGGGCAGCGCCTCGCGCAGCACAGGCAGCAGCGCCTCCGCCCCCGGCCCCGCCAGCAGCAGCAGCGCCTGGGCGCCCGCGCCCGCGAAGCCCAGCGGGTGCGCCAGGGCATCGGCCCCGTCCAGCCGCAGCGAATCGGCCCAGAGCAGGCTGCCGTCGCGCCGCAGGCGCCAATGGTCGCGCAGGTGCAGCGCGGTGATCGTCTCCCCCCTCGCCGCCCGGCCGAAGACCACGGTTTCCGCCAGCAGCAGCCGGGCGTCGCCGTGCAGCGCGATCTCACCGCGCCGGTGCAGCGCCGCGCCGTCGAACAGGATGGTTTCCTGCGGGATCCATTCCAGCGCCGCGCCGGGGGCCAGCGACAGCGACACGTCCACCCGCGTCGGCTCGCCAAGGCTGCGGTACACCTTCTCGGCCGCCGCGGTGGCCAGGGTGACGCGCGCCCCGGCATCCAGCGCCACCGCGACGTGCACGGCGTCGCCGCCGGCCAGGCCGCCCCCGGTATTGAGCAGGGCCGCGATGCGCGCCTCGTCCGGCTCGGGCTCGGGCAGCAGCAGGCGCAGGGGGGCGGATTGGGCAAGCTCCGCCACCCGCGCGCGCGTGCCCCCGGCCACGAAGCGCGCCGCCACGCCGCCCCGGGCGCGCTGGTGTCGGAAGGCCGGTTGCATCGCCTCCAGGCTGCGCGATTCGCCATCCGGCGTCCACGCGCCCGGAATTTGGGCGGCGGACTGACATGTCGGTGATGGCTTGGGCAGGATGGGTCTGGCACCGCGAATTCTGGCGGATTTTCCCGCCCCGCGGCGGCTGTGGCGCTGCGAACCTCCGTCCCCGGCGCAACGCGCATCGAGGAGAGCTGAAGCATGGCATTCAAGGTTTCACGCCGCACGGCGCTGCTGGGCATGGGTGCGCTGCCGCTGGCCGCGCCCGCCTACGCGCAGGGTGCGCCGATCCGCGTCGGCGTCCTGCATTCCCTGTCCGGCACCATGGCCATCAGCGAGACGGCGCTGCGCGACACGGTGCTGATGATGGTAGAATGGCAGAACGCCCGCGGCGGCATCGGCGGCAGGCGCCTGGAAGCGGTGGTGGTGGACCCCGCCTCCAACTGGCCGCTGTTCGCGGAGAAGGCGCGCGAGCTGCTGGCCGTCTCCCGCGTGGACGTGACCTTCGGCTGCTGGACCAGCGTGTCGCGCAAGTCGGTGCTGCCGGTCTTCGAGGAGTTGAACGGCCTGCTGTTCTATCCCGTCCAGTATGAGGGCGAGGAGGAGAGCCGCAACATCTTCTACACCGGCGCGGCGCCGAACCAGCAGGCCATCCCGGCCGTCGAATACCTCATGGGCAAGGATGGCGGCGAGGCGACGCGCATCGCGCTGCTGGGCACCGACTACGTCTATCCGCGCACGACGAACCGCATCCTGCGCGGCTTCCTCAACTCCAAGGGCATCGGCAACGCCGACATCCTGGAGGAGTACACGCCCTTCGGGCACAGCGACTGGCAGGGCATCGTCGCCCGCGTGAAGCGCTTCGCCTCCGAGGGCAAGAAGACCGCGATCGTCTCCACCATCAACGGCGACGCCAACGTCCCCTTCTACCGCGAGCTGGGCAACCAGGGCATCCGCGCCGAGGACGTGCCCTGCGTGGCCTTCAGCGTGGGCGAGGAGGAGCTGGCCGGCATCGACACCCGCCCGCTGGTCGGCCACCTGGCGGCGTGGAACTACTTCATGTCGGTCCAATCCCCGGCGAATGTCGAGTTCGTGACGATGTGGCGCAACTTCATCCGCAACCCGCGCCGCGTCACCAACGACCCGATGGAGGCGACGCTGATCGGCTTCAGGATGTGGGCGCAGGCGGTGGCGCAGGCCGGCACGACGAACGTGGATGCCGTGCGCACCGCGATGATCGGGCAGAAGGTCGCCGCTCCCTCGGGCTACGAGAGCGAGATGCGCGCGAACCACCACCTGACCAAGCCGGTGATGATCGGCGAGATCCAGGCGGACGGGCAGTTCAACATCGTGAGCAAGACGCCCACCGCCATCGCGGCGGAGAACTGGTCGCCCTTCATCCCGGAGAACGCGAACCGGCGCCGCTGATCCTTCCCCCACTGCCGGGCGCGCCCTCTGCGCCCGGCGCCCCGAAGGGTTTGCGCACTTGATCCGGTTGCTCCTGCTTCTGCTCCTGCTCGCGGCGCCAGCACGCGCCCAGGATTTCGACGCGCTCGCCGCCCAGCTCGGCGGCGGCTTCGCCCAGCAGGCCGAGGCGGTGGAGCGCCTGGGCGCGCTGGGTGATGCGCGCGCCATCCCCCTGCTGCGCGCGCTGGGCGACGCGCAGCTGCGCCGCGACGGCGCGGCGGTGCGCGTGGGCGGCGAGGGCGAGCTGGTCCGCATCAACAACCGCGTGCGCGGCGCCATCCGCGTGGCGCTTGGCCGCCTGCAACTGGTATCCCCCGATCCGGCCGAGCGCCTGGCCGCGGCCGAAGGCCTGCTGCGCGCCCGCTCGCCAGACGACATCCGCCCGCTGGAGGACGCGCTGTCCCGCGAATCCGTGCCCCGCGTGCGCGAGCGGATGGAGCTGGCGCTGGGCTCGGCGCGCCTGGCCAGCAGCGATGCCGCCGTGCAGCGCCAGGGCATCGGCGTGCTGGGCGCCTCCGCCTCGCCCGAGGCGCGGTCCATCCTGCTCGCGGCACGCGGCGCCAACGCGGTGCTGGCCGCGGAGATCGAGGGCGCCGTCGCCGCCATAGACCGCCGCCTGGCCCTGCGCCGCGCCGCCGAGACGGCGTTCCAGGGGCTCTCGCTCGGCTCGGTGCTGCTGCTGGCGGCGCTCGGGCTGGCCGTGACCTTCGGCGTCATGGGCATCATCAACATGGCGCATGGCGAGTTCGTGATGATCGGCGCCTACACCACCGTGGTGGTGCAGGAGGCGCTGCGCGCCTCGCCCGCCATGGCGCCCTGGGCGCTGCCGCTCGCCATCCCCGCCGCCTTCCTGGTCACCGCCGCCCTGGGTGCGGCGATGGAGCGCGGCCTGATCCGCCACCTCTACGGCCGCCCGCTGGAAACCCTGCTGCTGACCTTCGGCGTCGGCATGGTGCTCCAGCAGGCGGTGCGCCTCATCTTCGGCGCGCAGAACCGCGAGGTGATCTCGCCCGCCTGGATGCAGGGCACGCTCCTGCTGCCCTTCGACGTGCCGGTGACGCAGAACCGGCTGTGGATCATCCTGTTCTCGCTTTCCGTGCTGCTGCTGACCTTCGCCGCCATCCGGCTGACGCGCTTCGGGCTGGAGATGCGCGCCGTGGTGCAGAACCGGCGCATCGCCGCCACCATGGGCATCCGCACGGGCCGCGTGGACGCGATGACCTTCGCCTTCGGCTCCGGCATCGCGGGCCTGGCCGGCGTGGCGCTGAGCCAGATCGACAACGTCTCGCCCAACCTGGGCACCGGCTACATCATAGACAGCTTCATGGTGGTGGTGTTCGGCGGCGTGGGCTCGCTGCTGGGCACGCTGATCGGCGCCTTCACGCTGGGCCTCGTCAACAAGCTGCTGGAGCCCTGGGCGGGGGCGGTGCTGGCCAAGGTGGCGGTGCTGGTGGGCATCATGCTGTTCATCCAGCGCCGGCCCAAGGGCCTCTTCGCTCTCAAGGGCCGGGCGGCGGACCAGTGAGGCGCTCCATCATCGCCATCATCGCGGTCCTCGCGCTGGTGCCGCTGCTGAACCTGCTGCCGGCAGGCCACCCGCTGCACGCCTCCGACTTCGTGGTGAGCATCGTCGGCAAGTGGATCTGCTACGCCATCCTGGCACTCGCGCTGGACCTCGCCTGGGGCTACGCGGGCATTCTGTCGCTGGGGCATGGCGCGTTCTTCGCGCTGGGCGGCTACGCGATCGGGATGCACCTGATGCGGCTGATCGGGCCGCGCGGCGTGTATGGCCACCCGGTGCTGCCGGACTTCATGGTGTTCTTGGGGTATCAGGAATTGCCGTGGTTCTGGTGGGGCTTCTCCTCGTTCCCCTTCGCGCTGGCGATGGCGCTGCTGGTGCCGGCCTTGCTCGCCTTCGTCGTCGGCTGGCTGGCCTTCCGGTCGCGCATCACGGGCGTGTATCTCTCCATCATCACCCAGGCGATGACCTACGCGCTGATGCTGGCCTTCTTCCGCAACGACATGGGCTTCGGCGGCAACAACGGCTTCACCGACTTCAAGGAGCTGCTCGGCATGCCGCTCAACCAGGGATCGACGCGCGCGCTGCTCTACGTCGCCGCCCTCGCCGTGCTGACGGGCGCCTTTTGGATGTCGGCGGCGATGACGCGCACGAAGTTCGGCCGGGTCCTGACGGCGATCCGCGACGGCGAATCCCGCGTGCGGTTCCTGGGCTACGACACGCTGCGCCACAAGCTCTTCGTCTTCGTGCTCTCCGCTATGATGGCGGGGTTGGCGGGCGCGCTCTACGTGCCGATCGTGGGCATCATCAACCCGGGCGAGTTCTCGCCGGCCAACTCGATCGAGGCGGTGGTGTGGGTCGCCTTCGGCGGGCGCGGCACGCTGGTGGGCGCGGTGCTGGGCGCCTTCTCGGTCAACGCGCTGAAGACCTGGCTGACCTCGGTGGCGCCCGACCTGTGGCTGATCGCGCTCGGGCTGCTGTTCATCGCCGTGCCGCTGCTGCTGCCGCGCGGGCTGGTTGGGCTGATGCGGCGATGAGCGAGGTGCCCGATCGCGGAGCGGAGCGTGGCGTGAATCGGCCGCCCGGCGACTCGGGCCTGTATCTCGACGGCGTCACCGTCCGCTTCGACGGCTTCCGCGCGCTCAACGCCCTCTCGCTCCTCGTCGAGCCGGGCGAGCTGCGCGCCGTGATCGGCCCCAACGGCGCGGGCAAGACGACGATGATGGACGTCATCACCGGCAAGACCCGCCCCGCCGAGGGCGTCGTCCGCTTCGCCGGCCGCGACCTGACGCGGATGGACGAGAGCGCCATCGCCAACCTTGGCATCGGCCGCAAGTTCCAGAAGCCCACCGTCTTCGACGCGCTTTCCGTCTTCGAGAACCTGGAGCTGGCGCTCAAGGCCCCGCGCGGCCCCATCGCCTGCCTGCGCTGGGTTCTGGCGGGCGCGGCGCGCGACGCCATCCTCGCCACCGCGCAGCGCATCGGGCTGGAGGCGCGGGTGCACGACAAGGCCGGGCTCCTCTCCCACGGCCAGCGGCAATGGCTGGAAATCGGCATGCTGCTGATGCAGGACCCCCAGCTCCTCCTCGTGGACGAGCCCGTTGCCGGCATGACCGACCACGAGACGGCGCAGACCGCGGAACTCCTGGCCGGCATCGCCGGCGGCGCGCGCTCGGTGGTGGTGGTGGAGCACGACCTCGACTTCGTGCGCGCACTCGGCTGCCGCGTCACCGTGCTGCATGAGGGAACAATGCTGTCCGAGGGCAGCATAGACCACGTGCAGGCCGATCCGCGCGTCGTAGACGTCTACCTGGGGCGCTGAGCGATGCTGGCGGTTTCCGACCTCACCCTTTCCTACGGCGCCTCGCTCTGCCTGCGCGGCGTCTCGCTGGCGGTCCGGCCGGGCGAGGTGCACGCGGTGCTGGGGCGCAACGGCGTCGGCAAGTCCTCGCTGCTGCGCGCGATCATGGGGCTGGAGCGCGTCTCGGGCGGGGGCATTTCTTGGGAAGGGCGCGACGTCACGCGGCTGAACCCGGCCGACCGGGCGCGCGCCCGCATCGGCTACGTGCCGCAGGGGCGCGAGATCTTCCCCTTCCTGAGCGTGCAGGAGAACCTGGAGACGGCGCTGGCCGCCGCCCCGCGCGGCAGCGGCGTGCCGGGCGAGGTGTTCGACCTGTTCCCCATCCTGCGCTCCTTCCTGCGCCGGCGCGGGGGCGACCTGTCGGGCGGGCAGCAGCAGCAGCTCGCCATCGCCCGCGCGCTGACGGCACGTCCGCGCCTGCTGATCCTGGACGAGCCGACGGAGGGCATCCAGCCCAACGTCATCAAGGACATCGGCCGCGTGATCCGGCACCTGGCGAAGGATCGCGGCTTCGCGGTGGTGCTGGTCGAGCAGTATTTCGACTGGGCGCGCGAGCTGGCCGACCACATCAGCGTGATGGTCCGCGGCGAGGTGGCGCTGGCCGGCGCCACCGCCGAGCTGGAGACCGAGGCGGTGCGCCGCCTGCTTACGGTCTGAAGCCCACCGGCACCTCGGGGGCGGCGCGGGCGATCTCCTCGACGATGCCACCGGTCACCAGCGCGGCATTGGGCAGGCTGCCGGGGAACTCGAGCCGCTGGCGGGGGGTGGGCTGCGCGTCGCGGAAGACCGGCGGGCCGAGCGCGGGTTCCTCGCCGCGCGACAGCCGGCGCGCGGCGTCCACCAACGCCGCGATGGCCGGCGGCCCGCCCGATTCCGGGCGGATGGCCAGCGAGGCGCGCGTCTCCTCCAGCGCGCGGCCCATGGCGAAGCGGAAGGACTCCGGCAGGCGCTGCAGGTCGCCCCCCGGGCCGAGCGCCAGGGCCAGCCACTCCAGCCGCGCCGCCGCCAGCGCCGCCGCCGCGGGGCGCCCGGCGAGGCCCGCCCCGGCCCGGTCGAAGTCGCGCGCCGCCAGCTGCGCCACCAGCGGCGCCGGCTGCGGCGAGATGCCGCCGGACAGCAGCGGGTCCGGCAGGGGCGGCGCCGGCGTGCGCATCTCGGCGCAGCCGGCGAGCGCCAGCAGCAGCAGCAGGCGCCTCACAGCCGCAGGCGCATGCGCGACGTGTCAGGCATGGACTGCACGCGCGCGGCGGCCGATGCGGCCTCGGCCGTGCGCGGCAGGGCGGGAAGCGCTGCGAGGCGCCCCTCCATCTCCGGGTCCGGCGCGCCCTCGTGGATGCGCCACATGCGGTTGATGACCGCCTGCGCCAGCATCTCGGGCGTGATGCCCAGCGCGCCCCGCCACTCGGCACGCGCCTGCCGCAGGCGAACCGGCAGCAGGCCGTCGCCCGAGTAGCGCGGGTCGGTCGGCAGGCTCGCCGCCAGGAACTCCATGTCGGCGATGGCGCGGGCGGCGAGTCCGGGGTCGCGCTGCCCCGGCCAGCGGGAGAAGAAGAAGGCGGCGCGGCTCACCGCCGCCCGCGTCGGGTCGCCCGCCCCCTCCACGCTGCCGGGCGGCAGCCGGGCGGATTCGGCCGGCGGCAGGGCCTCGCACCCCGCCAGCAGCCCGAGGAAAAGGAGCGGGCGGCGCCTCATCGCGGGGTGCGGTCCGTGCGGTCGCGCTGCTGCACGGAGAGTGCTGCGGTCTGCGCGGCGGCGGCGGTGCGCGGCAGGGCCGGGCGGGCCTCCAGCGCGGCGAGGCTGATGGCCGGCTGGGTGCCCGCCTCAAGCGCGCGGGAGGCGGCGAAGAGCTGGTTGATCACGCCCTGGGCCGGCGCATCGGGGGGGATGCCGAGCGCCTGGCGCCATTCGAGGCGGGCGGACTGCATCTCGGGCAGCAGGGTCGGGGGGGCTGCCTCCAGCATCGGGCTGCGGGTGTTCAGCGCCAGGTACTCCATGTTCGCGATCACGCGCGCCTGCTGCGCCGGCGTGCCGGAAAGGCGCCCGCCGGGGGCGAAGGCGGCGCCCACGGTGAGCGCTGCGGCGCGCGTCGGGTCGCCCGCGCCGACCACGGCGTCGCGCGGCAGCACGGCGGATTCGCCCACGGGCCCCAGGGCCGGCAGCGCGCCGCACGCGCCGAGGAGGATGGGAAGGGCGAGAAGAAGCTTGCGCGTCACGTCGGTGTGTCTCTCAGGGTTGGGCGCCGCCATTGCCGCCGTCGCCGCTGAAGCGGCCGGCGGTGTCGATGCGGCGCAGTTCGGCCTCCGCCAAGCTGGCCGCGGCGGCCGAGGCTGGCAAGGCCGGCGGGGTGACAATCGCGGCAAGGAACCTGTCACGGTCCGGAAAGATGGCTGGCGGCACCGGGATCGCCGCGCCGGTATCGACGGCGCGCGAGGCGGCCAGCAGCGCGTCGAGCGCCGCCTGGGACGTGGCGCCGGCGGCCATGCCCAGGGCGGCCCGCTGCTCCGCCCGCGCCTGGAGGAACTGCTGTCCCAGCACGGGCGTGAACTCGCCCCAGCGCGGGTTCCAGGGGAAGTCGGCCGCCATCCATTCCAGCAGGGCGTGGCCGCGCAGCCGCGCGGCGGGGGTGGCCTGCCCCGGCTGGTTCAGCGTGTAGGCGGCGAGCAGGATGGAGGAGCGCAGCGGATCGGCCGCCGTGTTGAACACGGGCGGCAGCGTGGCGGAGGGCGGCAGCGGCCGCGCGCAACCGAGCAGCAGGAGCGGGAGCAGGAGGAGCATGCGCATGGCCCCATCCTAACGCATCAGTCAGGCCAGCGACGCGCGGTGGCGCGCCGCCAGCTCCACATAATGCCCGCCGGTCGCGGCCAGCGCCGCGCGCGCCTCGGGCGAGAGGGCGCGCACGAAGCGGGCGGGGTTGCCCACCCACAGCTCGCCGGGCGGGATGCGCTTGCCCGGCGGCAGCACGGAGCCGGCACCCAGCATCGCCCCCTGCCCCACCACCGCGCCGTCCAGCACCGTGGCGCCCATGCCGACGAAGGCGCCGTCCTCCAGCGTGCAGGCGTGGATGATGGCGGCGTGGCCCACCGTGACGTCGGCGCCGATGATCGCGGGCTCCCGCAGCCGGTTCACGTGCACGATGGTGCCGTCCTGGATGTTCGAGCGGGCGCCGACGCGGATGTGGTTCGTGTCCCCGCGCAGCACGCAGCCGTACCAGACCGACGCGCCCTCGCCGATCTCCACGTCGCCGATCACCGCCGCCGTGGGGGCGACCCAGGCGGCGGGATGGACGGTGGGCATCCGGCCCTCGAAAGGGAAAAGGCTCACGCGGCGAGCGGCAGCGCGTCCCGCACGTCCACCCCCAGCATCAGCCCCAGGTTCTGCACCGCGGCACCCGAGGCGCCCTTGCCCAGGTTGTCCAGCTTGGCCACCAGCACCGCCTGGCGGTGGGCGGCGCTGCCGTAGACCCGCAGCTCCAGCCAGTTGGAGCCGTTGAGCTCCGCCGGCCCCAGGCGCTCCGCCGCGTCGGCGGGCACCACCTTCACCCAGCCGGACCCGGCGTAGCGGTCGCGCAGCACGGCCTCCAGGTCGGCCGGGCCCGGCGCGCCGTGCAGCGCATCCAGGTGCAGCGGGACGGAGACGAGCATGCCCTGGGCGAAGTTGCCTACGGATGGGACGAAGAGCGGCCGACGCGACAAGCCGGAATACAGCTGCAATTCCGGGACGTGCTTGTGCTCCAGCCCCAGCCCGTAGAGGAAGAAGGGCCCGGCGGTGCCGGCGTCGAACTCGGCGATCATCGCCTTGCCGCCGCCGGTGTAGCCGGAGACGGCGTTGACCGTGACCGGGAAGTCCTTGGGCATGATGCCGGCATCCACCAGCGGGCGCAGCAGCGCGATGCCGCCGGTGGGGTAGCAGCCGGGATTGGCGACGCGTTTCGCGCCCGCGATCTTCTCCGCATGGCCTGGCGTCAGCTCGGGGAAGCCGAACACCCAGTCGGGGTCCACGCGATGCGCGGTGGATGCGTCGAGCAGCCGGGGCGCCGCGTCGCCCATGGCGGCGGCCATGGCGGCGACCTCCTTCGCACCCGCATCGGGCAGGCAGAGCACGACGGCGTCTACCTCCTCCATCAAGGCGCGCTTGGCGGCGGGGTCCTTGCGCTGCGCCTCGGCGATGGAGCGGATGGCGATGCCGGGGTGGCGTTCGAGGCGCGCGCGGATCTGCAGGCCGGTGGTGCCGCTCTCGCCGTCGATGAAGATGGAGGGGATCTTGGACATGATGGCCTCACGGTAGCGGGAAAAACGAAAAAGGGCAGGTCCCTCGCGGAACCTGCCCCTGGTGTCTCGGCTCGCATGAACCGGGCGCGGACGCCCGGCTCCGCGGCGTCAGCGCTTGGAGAACTGGAAGGAACGTCGCGCCTTCATCTTGCCGTACTTCTTGCGCTCCACCGCGCGCGGGTCGCGCGTCAGGAAGCCGGCCTTCTTCAGGATGCCGCGCAGCTCGGGCTCGTAGTTGCACAGCGCGCGGGAGATGCCGTGGCGCACCGCGCCGGCCTGGCCCGACAGGCCGCCGCCGGCGACGGTGGCGATCACGTCGAACTGCTGGTAGCGGTCGGCCACCAGGAAGGGCTGGGCGATCAGCATGCGCAGCACGGGGCGCGCGAAGTACTTGCCCTGCGGCTTGTCGTTGATGGTGATGGTGCCCTTGCCCGGCTTCACCCACACGCGGGCCACGCTTTCCTTGCGCGAGCCGGTGGCGTAGGCGCGGCCCTGGGCGTCGCGCTTGGCCTCGCGCAGCGGCACGGCGTCCGGCGCGGCGGCCGGGGTGCCTTGAACAAGGGTCTTGAGGTCGGCCAGCGAAGTGGCGGTGGTCTGCTCGCTCATGGTCTCAACCCACCTTGTTCTTGCGGTTCATCGCGGCGACGTCGAGCGCCTGCGGGGCCTGGCCGGCATGGGGATGCTCGACGCCGGCATAGACGTGCAGGTTCTTCATCTGGCGGCGGCCGAGCGGACCGCGGGTGATCATGCGCTCCACCGCCTTCTCGACCACGCGGGTCGGGAAGCGGCCCTCGAGGCGCGAGCGGGCGGTCTGGCCCTTGATGCCGCCGGCGTAGCCGGTGTGGTAGTAGAAGACGCTCTGCTGGAGCTTGTTGCCCGTCAGCCGCACCTTGTCCGCGTTGAGGATGACGACGTGGTCGCCGCAATCCACGTGGGGGGTGAAGCTGGGCTTGTGCTTGCCGCGGAGCCGCATGGCGACCAGGGAGGCCAGACGTCCGAGCACGAGGCCCTCGGCGTCGATGACCCACCAGTTCTTCTGGACCTCCGCCGGCTTCACCGAGCGGGTCTGGGTGCTGAGCATGAAAAGACCTTGAGATGCAGGAATTGCTGCGCGGCGTATGCCCGCCGGACGGTCCGCCGTCAAGGCGAAATGATGCGGTATGTCGCTACCGCATCGCGCGATGCCGCTTGAATCCAGCCCCGCGGCCGCGGCAGGCTGGCACCAACGAACCCTGGGAGGAACCGAGACATGACCCCGCGCCGCGCCCTGCTGGCCGCCCCCGCCCTGCTGGCCCTGCCTGCCCGGGCGCAGGGATGGCCCGGCTCGCAGCCCGTTTCCGTCGTGCTGCCCTATTCGCCCGGTGGCTCGACCGACGTGCTGGGGCGCATCCTGGTACAGGGCCTGTCGGAGCGGCTGGGCGGCACCTTCATCATGGAGCACCGGCCCGGCGCCACCACCACGCTGGGCGCGCGCCACGTCGCCCGCGCCCGGCCGGACGGCTTCACCCTGTTCCTGGGCACCGTCGTGTCCTTCACCATGGCGCCCTTCGCCTTCCGCAACCTGGGCTATGACCCCTTCGCCGACTTCGCCCACCTCACCATGCTGGCCGAGACGGCCTTCGTGCTGGTGGCGCACCCGCGCACGCCCGACCTCGCCGCGCTGGTGGCCGCCGCGCGCGCCAGGCCGGGGCAGCTCTCCTACGCCACCTGGGGCGTCGGCTCCTCGTCGCACCTCATGATGCTGGAGTTCCAGCGCCGCACCGGCACCGAGATGCTGCACGTGCCCTTCAACGGCTCGCCGCCGGGGCTGACCGAGACCATGGCCGGGCGGGTGGACTGCATGATGAGCGTGGTCGCCCCCGCCCGCCCGCAGGTGGAGGCCGGGCGCCTCGCGGCCCTCGCCGTGCCGGGTGCCGCGCGCGTCGAGGCGCTGCCGGCGACGCCGACGGTGGACGAGCTGGGCGCGCCGCTGGCGGGGATGCGCTCGGCAGGCTGGTTCTCGCTCCAGGCGCCGGCCGGCACGCCGCAGCCGATCCAGGACCGGCTGGCGGAGGCCGCCGCCGCGTCCTTCCGCACGCCGGCCGCCATGGCGCAGCTCGCCCAGCTCGGCTTCGTGGCCACGCCGCCCGGGCCAGAGGCGCTGCGCGCGCGCATCTCCGAGGAATTCGCCCTGCACCGGGAGCTGACGCGCCGCGCGGGCATCGAGCCCGAGGGATAGGCGAAGCGCTGCGCGCGTGGTGACATGCCGGCCATGCGCGTTTCCGTCATCCAGATGAACCAGGGCAGCGACAAGCCCGCCAACATCGCGCAGGCGCGCCGGCTCCTGGAGGCGGCGACGGAGGCCGACCGGCCGCGCCTCCTTTCCCTGCCCGAGACCTGGACCAACCTGGGCGGCGGGCGCGAGGCGCGCGAGGCCGCCGCGGAAACCCTGCCCGAACCCGGCGGCACCGGCGGGCCGGCCTACGAGTTCCTGCGCGAGGCGGCGCGCGGCGCGAAGGCCTGGGTGCATGGCGGCTCCATCATCGAGCGCGGCGCGGAAAAGCTGCACAACACCACGGTGGTCTTCGACCCCGAGGGGCGCGAGGTGGCGCGCTACCGCAAGATCCACCTGTTCGACATCACCGGCCCCGACGGCACCGGCTACCGCGAAAGCGCGCTGTACGGCGGCGGGCGCGACATCGTGACCTTCGACGCCGACGGCACGCGCTTCGGGCTGAGCATCTGCTACGACATGCGCTTCCCCGAGATGTTCCTGGCCCTGCGCCGCGCCGGCGCCGAGGCGATCCTCGTGCCCTCCAACTTCACGCTGATGACCGGCAAGGACCATTGGGAGGTGCTGCTGCGCGCCCGCGCGATCGAGACGCAGTGCTGGATCCTCGCCGCCGCCTCCCACGGCAGCTACGAGGAACGCGGGGCGACGCGACAGGTCTATGGCCATTCCCTGGTCGCCGACCCCTGGGGCCACGTCGTCGCGCGGGCTTCCGACGGCACCGGCTGGGCCACGGCGCGGCTGGACGAGGCGCTGACGGCGCGGGTGCGGCGCGACATGCCGGTGCTCGACCACCGGGTCCTCGCGTGATCCATTTCCTCGCCGCGCAGGGCGAGGCGGCGCAGAGGGCCAGGGAACGGCTGGTGGGCCTGTACGGCGAGACGCCGATGGGCGCGGCGCGCTTCATCGTGGCACTCGGCGGCGACGGCTTCATGATCGAGCTGCAGCACCGGCTGCTGGGCGCCAACCGCCCGGTCTACGGCATGAACCGCGGCTCCGTCGGCTTCCTGATGAACACGTACCGCGAGGAGGACCTGCCCGCGCGGCTGGAGGCGGCGCAGGCCGCCACGCTGCACCCGCTGCGCATGCGCGCCCACACCGCCGACAAGACCCACGCCGCGCTGGCGATCAACGAGGTGTCGCTGCTGCGCGAGACGCGGCAGGCCGCAAAGCTGCGCATCCTGGTGGACGGCAAGGAGCGCTTGGCCGAGCTGTCCTGCGACGGCATCCTGCTGGCCACGCCGGCGGGCAGCACCGCCTACAACCTGTCCGCCCACGGCCCGATCGTGCCGCTGGACGCGAACCTGCTGCCGCTGACGCCGATCAGCGCCTTCCGCCCGCGGCGCTGGCGGGGCGCGCTGCTGCCCTCCACCGCGCGGGTGACGCTGGAGGTGCTGGAGGCCGCCAAGCGCCCGGTGAGCGCCACCGCCGACCAGACCGAGGTGCGCGACGTGCGCCGGGTGGAGATCCGCGAGGACCGCTCCATCAGCATGACCATGCTGTTCGACCCCGACCACTCGCTGAGCGAGCGCATCATCGCCGAGCAGTTCACGGTGTAGCGTTCAAAGGCCGGCCGCCTGGCGCGGCGCAGCCTCGCGCGCATCCTCCATGAGAGCGGCGATGATGCGCGGCGCGGCGCGCCCGTCGCCGAAGGCGGTGGAGGGCCGCAGCGCGCGCGGCCGCGCGTCGAGCACGCGGTGCGCCGCCGCCAGCAGCCGCGCGCCCCCGGTGCCGACCACGCGCGCGCTGCCCGCCTCGATTCCTTCCGGCCGGTCCGTCTGCTCGCGCGTCACCAGCACGGGGATGCCGAGCGCGGAGGCCTCCTCCTGCACGCCGCCGCTGTCGGTCACCACCAGGGCCGCGCGGCAGAGCAGCGCCACGAAGTCGCGGTGCCCCTGCGGCGGCAGCAGCGCCACGTCGGGCAGGCCGTTGAGCGCCCGCTCCAGCGGGCCGGCGGCGAGCGGGTTGCGGTGCAGCGCCACCACCATCTGCACGTCCGCCCGACCGGCCAGCCGCACCAGCGCCGCCGCCACCCGGTCCAGCCCCCCGCCGAGGCTTTCGCGCCGGTGCGCCGTCACCAGCACCAGGCGCCGCGCGCGGTCCAGCGCCAGGGGCGGCGCGGGCCGGGCCAGCGCTACCGCCAGCAGCGCATCCACCCCGGTGTTGCCGACGACGCGGATGCCGCCGGGCGCCACCCCCTCGCGCAGCAGGTTCGCGCGGGCGGTGTCCGTCGGCGCGAAGTGCAGGCGCGCGATGCGGGCGATCAGGGAGCGGTTCATCTCCTCCGGAAAGGGCGAATCCGGGTCATGCGAGCGCAGCCCGGCCTCCACATGGGCCACGCGCAGGCCGGCGTGGAAGCCGGCCAGCGCGCCGGCCATGGCGGAGGTGGTGTCGCCCTGCACCACCACCCAGCCGGGCCGATGCAGCGCCAGCCAGGGGTCCAGCCCCGCCAGCACACCGGCGGCGACGGCCGAGAGCGTCTGCCCCGGCCGCATGAGCGCCAGGTCCAGCGTCGGCTCCAGCCCGAATCCGGCCAGCGCCTGGTCCAGCATCTCGCGGTGCTGGCCGGTGGACAGGATGTCGCAGCGCAGCCCCGCGGCGCGGGCCGCCAGAATGACGGGCGCGAGCTTGATGGCTTCCGGGCGCGTGCCCAGGACGCAGGCAAGATGCATCGGACCCCCTGCAAGGCTGCAAGGCCGCAGGCGTCAACAACCCGTGGTTGTTTCGCACCATGCCACAATCCGCGCCGCGGGCAAGGTGTTTATGCGCTGCAAGCGGCGCAGAGGCCCTCCACCTCCACCGTCGCCCGCGCGGGCCGGAAGCCCAGGCGGGCTGCCGCGTGCTCCAGCGCGTGGGCCACTCCGTGGTCGGCGATCTCGGCGGTGCGCCCGCAGCGCGTGCAGATGAGGAACTGGTGCGGGTGGTCATGCGCGCAGCCATCGGCGCAGGGCTCGTCGGGGTCCACGCAGGGCAGGAAGGCGTTCAGCCGCTCCAGCTTGTGGATCAGCCCGTGCTCCAGCAGGAAGTCCAGCGCGCGATAGACGGTGGGCGGGGCCGACGGCCCGCGCTCGCCCTTCAGCCGCTCCAGCAGGGCGTAGGCGCCGACAGGCTGGGGCGCCTCCAGCACCAGGCGCAGCACCTGGCGGCGCAGCGGCGTCAGGCTGGCGCCGCGCCCGGTGCAACGCCGCTCCGCCGCGGCCAGCGCCGCCTCGATTTCGCCCTGGGTCATGGCGGCACTATACTCGGTTTCCGATGGATGCCCCCCTCCCCCTGCCGGACCCCTCCCCCGTGCTCGACGCCGTGCGCTGGGACGGACGCGGCCTGGTGCCCGCCATCGCCCAGCAGCACGACACGGGCGAGGTGCTGATGATGGCGTGGATGAACCGCGAATCACTCGCCGAGACGCTGGCCACCGGGCAGGCCTGCTACTTCTCCCGCTCGCGCGGGGGGCTGTGGCGCAAGGGCGAGACCTCGGGCCAGGTGCAGCGCGTGCTGGACCTGCGGCTGGACTGCGACGGCGACACGGTGCTGCTGCTGGTGGACCAGGCGGGGGTGGCCTGCCACACCGGCCGCCGCTCGTGCTTCTTCCGCGCCCCGCGCGACGGCGCGCTGGCCGAGATCGCCGCACCCCTGGTGGACCCCGCGCGGCTCTACGGCGCATGAGCGTCCGCCTGGAAACCCTGCGCGGCGATGAACTGCTGCGCCACCTGCCGGCGCTGGGCGGCCTGCGCGGCGCGGTGTTCCGCGAATGGCCCTACCTGTACGAGGCGGATGCGGCGCACGAGGCCGCCTACCTGCGCCGCTACGCCGAGGGTGCGGGCGCCGCGGTGATCGTGGCGCTGGATGGCGAAGCCGCGGTCGGCGCCGCCACCTGCCAGCCGATGCCGCACGCCCACGCCCCGGTGCGCCAAGCCTTCCTCGCCGCGGGGCGCGACCCGGCGGAGCACTGCTACTTCGGTGAAAGCGTGCTGCTGCCGGCCTATCGCGGCCAGGGCATCGGCGTGGCCTTCCTGGCGGCGCGCGAGGCGGTGGCGCGCGAGGCCGGCCTGCGCGTCGCCACCTTCTGCGCGGTGGAGCGCGCGGCGGACGACCCGCGCCGCCCGCCCGGCCACGTGCCGCTGGACGGCTTCTGGCGCCGCCGCGGCTACGCCCATCACCCCGGGCTGGCCTGCACCTTCCACTGGCGCGAGGTCGGCGGCGAGGCGGAGGTGCCGCACCGCCTGTCCTTCTGGACGAAGGGACTTTGATGCGCCGCCGATTCACGCCTGCGCGCCCTGCGGCGCTTCGGCGATCGGGGGCGGCGTGAACCTCGCCACCCTCGCCTGGCCCGTGGAGCCGCTGCGCGACGTGCCCGCCTATGCCGCCAAGCTGGAAGCCTGGGCGCGCCGCGCCAAGGCTGGCGGCGCGGACATGGTGCTGTGCCCGGAATACGCCTGCGTGGAACTGGGCGCCGCACTCGCCGGCACCGCCGCCGACGAGGCCGCGGAGCTGCGCGCCATGGTCGCGGCCGCGCCCGCCATCCTGGACGCCATGCGCGGCGCGGCGACCGCGGCGGGACTGTGGCTCTGCCCCGGCACGCTGCCGATGCGCGTGGGCGAGGCGATCGTGAACCGCGCCCCCCTGATCCGCCCCGACGGCGCCGTGGCCTTCCAGGACAAGCGCATGATGACGCGCTTCGAGGCGGAGCGCTGGGGCGTCGAATCCGGCGCCCCGCCGCGCGTGTTCGACACGGAGTGGGGTCGCATCGGCATCGCCATCTGCTACGACGCGGAATTCCCGAAGCTGGTGCGCGCGCAGGTCGAGCAGGGCGCCTGGCTGGTGCTGGTGCCCTCCTGCACCGACAGCCTGCATGGCTTCCACCGCGTGCGCATCGGCGCGCGGGCGCGGGCGATGGAGAACCAGTGCTTCGTGGCCATGGCGCCCACGGTCGGCGGCTTCGCGGCGAGCGCGGCGCTGGACGAGAACCACGGCAGTGCCGCCGTCTTCGGCCCGGTGGACGGCCCCTTCCCGCAGGACGGCATCCTCGCCGAGGCCGCGCTCGACGCCCCCGGCCTGCTGCTCGCGGCGCTGGACCCGGCGCTGCTGGAGCGCGTGCGCGCCGAGGGCGCGGTGCGCAACCACCGCGACTGGCCGCGCGCCCCCGTGCCCGTGCCCGCCCCGGCGGCCTTCGCATGACCTTGGTCTGGATCGCCGCCGGCGAGGCTTCGGGCGACGTGCTGGGCGCGCGCCTCGTCGCCGCGCTGAGGCGGCGCGAGCCCACGCTGCGCTTCGCGGGCCTCGGCGGCGAGCACATGGCGGCCGAGGGCGTCCCAAGCCTGTTCCCCATCGCCGAACTCGCGGTGATGGGGCTGCTGGAGGTGCTGCCGCAGATCCGCAACCTGTCCCGCCGGTTGGACGAGGCGGCGGCCGCCATCGCCGCGGCGCGGCCGGCGCTTCTGGTCACGATCGACAGCCCGGGCTTCACCCTGCGCCTCGCCCGGCGCGTCAGGCCGCTCGGCATTCCGGTGGTGCACTACGTGGCGCCCCAGGTCTGGGCCTGGCGGCGCGGGCGGGTGCGCAAGATCGCGCAGGTGGTGGACCGCATCCTCGCCCTGCTGCCCTTCGAGGCGCCGTTCTTCGAGAGCGCCGGCATCCCGGTGGATTTCGTCGGCCACCCGATCCTGGAAAGCGAATCCGCGCGGGGGAACGCCGCGCGCTTCCCGCTGGACCGGCCGGGGCTGGCGGTGCTGCCCGGCTCGCGCCGCGGCGAGGTGGCGATCTTCCGCCAGGCGCTGCCCGAGGGCTACACGCCCGTCGTCGCCCTGGCCGGCACCGTGGCCGAGGAGGTGCGCGCCGGCACGGCGGACTGGGGCGCGCGCTACGTCCGCACGCCGCTGGAGAAGGCCGACGCGCTGGCCGCCTGCCATGCCGGCCTGATCAAGTCCGGCACGTCGAGCCTGGAGGCGGCGGTGGCGGCCCTGCCGCACGTCGTCGCCTACCGCATGAATCCCGTCACCGGCTGGCTGGCGCGGCGGCTGGTGAACCTGCGCCACGCATCCCTGGTGAACCTGCTGGCGGAGCGCGAGGTGGTGCCCGAATGCCTGCTGGAGGAATGCACCCCCGAACGCCTGCGCGCCGCGCTGCGCCCGCTGCTGGACGATGCGGCCGCGCGTGAACGCCAGCAGGCCGGCTTCCGGCAGGCGCTGGACCGCCTTTCCCCACCCCAGGGCCTGCCGAGCGAGGCGGCTGCCGAGGCCGTGCTGCGGATGCTAGGGTAGCCCCATGCTCGAACTCCGCGGCATCACCCGGCGCTTCCGCATCGGCCCGACCGAGCGGCAGGTGCTGCACGGCATCGACCTGGACCTGCATGGGGGGGAGCTGGTGTCCATCATGGGCGGCTCGGGCTCGGGCAAGACGACCTTCATGAACATCCTGGGCCTGCTGGACCGCCCCTCCGACGGCACCTACCGCATCAAGGGCGAGGACGTGCTGCGCGCCAACCCGGACGCGCAGAGCCTGATGCGCAACCGCATGATCGGCTTCGTATTCCAGCAGTTCTTCCTGATGCCCAGGCTCAGCGCCTGGCGCAACGTGGCGCTGCCGCTGATGTACCGCGGCACGCCGGAGGGCGAGGCGCGGCGGCGCTCGGAAGCCATGCTGGCCCGCGTCGGCCTGGCGCAGCACCTGGGCCACATGCCCAACATGCTTTCGGGCGGGCAGAAGCAGCGCGTGGCCATCGCGCGCTCGCTCGTCACCGAACCGGCGCTGCTGCTGGCCGACGAGCCGACCGGCGCGCTGGACCCCACGGTGAGCCGGGAGATCATGGCGTTGTTCGAGGAGATGAACCGCGAGCTGGGCGTGCTGGTCGTCATCATCACGCACGACCCCGGCGTGGCGGCGCGCTGCCGGCGGCGGCTGACCCTGGTGCAGGGCCGGCTGCTGGAGGAGCACCAGGTGGAGGCGGCATGATGCGCCCCGATACACGCCTCCGGGCATCCGCCGTCCAGCGACCGGGGCGGGCATGATCCGCCAGACGCTCATCGAGGCCGCCGGCAACCTGCTGGCCGTCTGGAGCCGCTCGGTGCTGGCGCTGATCGGCATCGTGGTCGGCGCGGGCGCCGTCATCGCCATGCTGCACGCGGGCGCCATGGCGCGGCAGGAAACCATCCGCCAGTTCCGCCAGATGGGCACCGACACGCTGGTGCTGCGCGCCGATTCAAACCAGGGCATGGGAAATTTCCGCCTGGGCGACATCGAATCCGTGCCCGCCCAGGTGCCCCTGGTGCGCGAGATCGCACCCTTCATGATCGGCGGCGGCACCATCGGCTACGAGGGGCGCAGCCGCAACGCCGGCTTCCTGGGCGTGACGGCGGATTTCGCCTCCGTCGCCCGCCTGCCCCTGGCCGAGGGCCGCTTCCTGTCCCCCTTCGACCGGTTCGAGCTGCTGGCCGTGGTGGGCAGCGACCTGGCGCGCCAGCTTTCCACCCCCTTCGCGCCGCTGCGCGTGGGCAGCGAGATCCGCGTCTCGCGCTACGTCTTCACCGTCGCCGGCATCCTGGAGCCGGCGATGATGAACCCCATGCTGCCGGTGGACGTGAACGGCACGCTGTTCCTGTCCCTGCCCAATGCGCGCCGCGTCATCTCCATGCCCTCGCTCTCCATGGCGGTGGCGCGCATGGCCCCGGACGCGGACCCGGAGGTGGTGACGCCCATGCTCCAGCAGCACCTCGGCCCGGGGCTGCGCGATTCGCGGCTGAGCATCATGTCGGCGCGCCAGCTCATCGCCGGCATGAACAGCCAGGTGCAGCTTGTGGCCATGCTGCTGGGCGCGGTCGGCTCCATCGCGCTGGTGCTGGGCGGCGTGGGCGTGATGAACATCATGCTGATGAGCGTGGCGGAGCGGCGGCGTGAGATCGGCATCCGCCTCGCCATCGGCGCGCGGCGGCGGGACGTGCGGCGGCTGTTCCTGGCCGAGGCGCTGATCCTGTCCCTGCTGGGCGCGCTGCTGGGCGTGGCGCTGGGCTACGCCGGCGGCGTGGGCTTCGCCTGGATGTCGGGGTGGGAGGTGTCCTTCTCGCCGGTCGCCGCGCCGCTCGGGGCGTCCGTGTCCATCGCGGTGGGGGTGTTCTTCGGCTTCTACCCGGCCGTCATGGCCGCGCGGCTGGATCCGATCGAGGCGCTGCGGGCGGAGTGACGGCGGGGTCCGGCAGGGCGATCGGCGGCTCGCCGGTGCGCTGCATCACCCGCGGCATGGGGGCGAAGCGCGTCTCCACCGGCTGGAAGGACGCGCCGCCCACCGGGTCGCGCAGCACCGCGGGCGGGGCGCAGGCGGCGAGCAGCAGCAGGGGCAGGAAGCGCATGGGCGGCAGGCTACCGCCATCGGGCCAGCCTGTCAGCGGCATCGGGATTTCCCTCCCTGGACGGTCCGGTCGAGCCGTCGGATAAGCGAGCCATGACACGGCGTGCACCATTGTGGGTTGTGCCGCTGGCCGGCCTCCTCCTGCCGGCCGGCGCCGCCGTCGCGCAGCCCGCGCCGCGCCCGGCGGCCGCGCCCCGCCCGGCCGCCCACCCCGGCATGCCGGCCAACGCGGTGCCGATGACCCTGCCGGAGGCCGTGTTCCTGGCCCTGCGGAACAACCGCTCGATTCGCTCGCAGTACCTTCAGCGCGTGGCGGACCGCTTCAACCTGCGGGTGGCGGAGGCGAGCTTCGACCCGCGCTTCGGCGTGCAGGGCAACACGACCTACGCGCGCACCGGGCGCACCACGGGGATGGCCACCACCATCGGGCCGGTGGTGAACATCGCCACGCCCATCGGCACGCAGTTCCAGTTCGGCTGGCTGGGCACGCAGACCAACAACCGCGCCGCGAACCCGCTGGCGACCTCGCGTGCCACCTTCACGGTGGTGCAGCCCCTGCTGGCCGGCGGCGGCACCGACTTCGCCATGGCCCCGCTGCGGATCGCCCGCATCCAGGAGGTGGGCTCGCGCCTCCAGCTGCGCTCGCTGGTGGCGGAGCAGGTGACGCAGACCATCACCGCCTACCGCGCCCTGATCCAGGCGCAGGAGCAGCTGCGGATCGCCGGCGAATCGCTGCGCCGGGCGCGCGACCTGGCCGGGGTGAACCAGGCGCTGGTGGCTGCGGGCCGCCTCGCCCAGGTGGAGCTGATCCAGGCCGAGACATCCATCGCCCAGCAGGAGCTCCAGCTCGCCTCGGCCGAGAACGCTTGGCGGCAGGCGCGCCTCGCCCTGCTGACGCTGCTGGCGGTGGACCAGGCCGCGCCGGTCTGGGCGGTGGAGCGCCCGGCCGCGGAGGCCGCGCGGGTGGACCCGCGCGCCGCGCTGGCCGTGGCCCTGGCCAACCAGCCCGACTACCTGCGCACGCTGCTGGGGGTGGAGATCGCGCGCATCAACCTCGACGTGGCGCGCAACCAGCGCCTGTGGGAGGTGAACGTGGTGGCCGGCAACGCGCTGGGGGCGCAGCGGGCGGACGTGTTCCGCTCGGCCGAGGCGCTCACCGGCGCGCGGTCGGACTTCAACGTCGGGCTCCAGCTCAACATCCCGCTGGGGCAGGTCGCGCGCGAGCAGCCGGAGGTGAACGCCACCGTCGCCCTGCGCCAGACCGAGCTGCAGATCGAGACGGCGCGCGACCGCCTGCGCCAGCAGGTGGAGGACACCGTCCGCGCCATCGACACGCTGAAGCGCCAGGCCGAGCTGGCGCGCCGCGCGCGCGAGCTGGCGGGCACGCAGCTGGAGCTGGAGCTGGTGAAGCTCCAGGCCGGGCGCTCGTCCAACTTCCAGGTGGTGTCCTTCCAGGGCAGCCTCCAGGCGGCGGAAAGCGCGGAGCTGTCCGCCGTGGTCGCCTACGCCAACGCGCTGTCCCAGCTGGACCAGACCCTCGGCACCACCCTAGACACTTGGCAGATCGGCGTGAATGACTGAGGCCGCCCCCGACTACGCCCACCTGCTCGACGCCGTCGCCGACGGCGTGCTGAGCGTGGGGCCCGACAGCCGCATCATGACGCTCAACCCCGCCGGCGCGGCCATGCTGGGCCTGTCGCGCGCGGAGGCGCTCGGCCAGTCGCTGGCGGTTGCGCTGGCCGAGCAGGACAACGCCGACGACTTCCTGGACGCGGTGCTGGCTCCCTTGCAGCCCGAGGCGCCGCAGGGCCGCCGGGTGGTGAGCGTGGGCCCGCGCCGCCTGTCGGTGGAAAGCCGGGCCTGGCGCGTGGATGGCCGCCCGGCGCTCGCCGCCGCCTTCGCCGACGTCACCGAGGTCGAGCGCCTCCAGGCCGAGCTGGCGGAGAACCTGGCGAGGCTCCAGGACGCCTTCGTGGCGCTGGAGCGCAAGGGAGCGGGCGAGGCGCGCTTCGCCCGGCGGGTGGCGCTGCTGCGGTCGGGCGCGATCGGCGCGGTACTGCTGGCGGTGGTCGGCGTCGCGGGCTGGACCTTCCTGGGCGCGTCCCAGCCGGCGTTCGATGCGCCCGCCGCGGTGCCGGGCGGCGTCGTCACCATGGTCGCGCAGGCGCAGCCGGTGTCCCAGCGCATCGCCGTTGTCGGCGTGCTGGAGCCCGGCGCCAACGTCTCCGTCGTCGGCCCCTATGACGGCACGGTGCGCGAGCGGCTGTTCCGCTACGGCGGGCAGGTGCAGCGCGGCGAGGTGCTGCTGCGGATGGACCGCAACGAGCTGGAGGCGCGCATCCGCGAGGCCCGCGCCGGCGAGATCCGGGCGCGGGCCAAGGTGGACGAGCTGAAGGGCTGGGCCGGGGGCTTCGAGGTGGCGCGCGCGCGCCGCCAGCTGGCAGCGGCCGAGCTCGAATCGGGCAACCTGCGCGCGCGCATCGCGCAATCCCAGATGCTGCTGGGCCGCGGCATCATCCCGGCGGAGGAGCACCGCAACCTCCTCCAGCAGGCGCGCAACCAGGAACTGCAACTGGAGGCGGCGCGGCAGGACCTCCAGGCCACGCTGGCCCGCGGCGACGGCACGCAGCTCGCCACCGCGGAGCTGGAGATGCTGAACGCCGAGGGCAAGCTGCGCGAGCTGGAGCAGGACCTCGCCAATGCCGAGGTGCGGGCACCCGTGAACGGCGTGGTGCTGATGCCGGTGGAGCGGCCGGGCGGCGGCGGCCAGGGCGGCGGGCCGCAGACGATCGAGGCAGGCTCGCGCGTCTCGCGCGGGCAGGCGATGTTCTCCATCGGCGACCTGGACAGCTTCCTGGTGCGCGGCCAGGTGGACGAGATCGACGTGAACCAGGTGCGCCCGGGGCAGAACGTGGTGGTGACGGGCGAGGCCTTCGCCGACACGCCGCTGCGCGGGCGGGTGCAGTCCGTCGCCGCGCAGGCCAGCGCGGATCGCGGCATGGGGATGGGCGGGGGCATGCCCTCCTTCGCCGTGTCCGTGCTGGTGGACGCTCTCTCGCCCGAGGCGCGGTCCCGGCTGGCCGTGGGCATGTCGGCCCAGCTCTCCATCCTGGTGCACGAGCGCGCGGATGCCGTGGTGCTGCCGCCGCAGGCGATCCGCAACGAGGGCGGGCAGCGCGTGGTGCGGGTGCGCGAGGGGGCGCGCTTCGTCTCGCGCCCCGTGGTGCTGGGCATCACCACGCCGGAGGGGGTGGAGATCCGCGAGGGCGTCGCACCGGGCGACGCCGTGGTGCTGCGCGGCGATTAGCTCCGGTAGCTCGGATCCTGACGGTCCAGCATCCGCAGCAGGGCGGGCCATTCCATCACGCCGTAGGGGCGCCGCGTGCCGGGCTGGTAGTTGTTCCACGTCTCCTCAAGCACCTCCTTCCGTACCTGCACCAGCGGCACCCCGCAGGCCATGGCGGCGAGCTGCGCCTTGCAGGAGAGCTCCAGCCGGTGCATCGCGTTGAAGGCCTCGCCGATGGTGCGCCCCACGGTCAGCAGCCCGTGGTTGCGCAGGATCATCGCGTTGCTGTCGCCCATGTCGGCCACCAGCTTGTCCTGCATCGCGGTGTCCAGCACCACGCCCTCGTAGTCGTGGTAGGCGATCTTCAGGAAGCGCATCGCCGTCTGGTTCATCGGCAGCAGGCCGCATTCCAGCGAGGAGACGGCCATGCCCGGCCAGGTGTGGGTGTGGATCACGCAGTGGCGCTCGTGGATCGCGCCGTGGATGACGTAGCCGGCGCGGTTGATGCCGTAGTCCAGGCCGCCGAAATCCGGCTTCAGCAGGACGTTGCCCTTCACGTCGATCTTGATGAGGGAGGAGGCGGTGATTTCCTCGTACATCAGCCCGTAGGCGTTGATGAGGAAGGCCCCTTCCTCGCCCGGCACGCGGCAGGAGATGTGGTTGGCGATCATGTCGCTCATCCCGTAATGGGCGACGAGGCGGTAGCAGGCGGCCAGGTCCACCCGCGCCTTCCATTCCTGCGGCGCGACCTGGTTGCGCAGGCTGGGGATGTCCAGCATCGGGCGCGCTTCTTCGAGCATGGGATGTTCCTCCGTTCCGTCCCCGGCATCCTAGGTGATGAACCGGAGGGGATGGAAGCCGGCCGCGGCTTGCGCGGCGGGGGCGGCGCAAATACTGTCCGCGCCTGCCGGGGTTGGGAAGGGTTCCACGAATGCGACACGTGCTGCTGGGTGCCCTCCTCCTCGCGCCCGGCCTGTCCATGGCGCAGGGCCTGGTGCCGCAGGTCCGCCAGACGCCGCCCTCCACCACCGTGCCGGCCTGCGACGAGGCGGCGGCGGCGTGGCGCGCCTGCATCAACGCCAGCCCGAAGACGCCGCAGGAACGCGCGGCCGGGCTGGCCGAGGTGGACCGCTTCGTGCGCGACGTGTTCGACAGCCGCGACGGCGGGCGGCGCTCGCTCTCCTCCGCCTGCCCCAACATGGCGCGCGGCTACGAGGACATGCTGCGCAACGGCGCCTGCGGGCGCAACGTCACCGGCGCCTTCGACGACACGCCGCGCCGCGGCGGGACGGACCAGACCCGCCGGCCCTGATCAGTCCCGCGCCGGGCCGAACTCCGCGTCGCGGTGCACCCAGGCGCTGATCAGCAGCCCGAAGCCCATCATCACCATCAGCATGGCCGAGCCGCCATGGCTGATCAGCGGCAGCGGCACGCCGCCCACGGGGATGGAGCCGGTCACCATCGCCACGTTCACGAAGATGTAGAGGAAGTAGTTGGTCCCCAGCCCGATGGCGAGCAGCCGCCCGAACTGGTGCTTGCAGCGCAGGGCGACGAGGAAGCAGAAGGCCACCACCAGCAGCAGCAGCGCCAGCGTGCCCATGGCGCCGACCAGGCCGAACTCCTCGGCGATCATGGTGAAGATGAAGTCGGTCTGCTTCTCGGGCAGGAAGTTCAGGTGGCCCTGGGTGCCCTGCATGAAGCCCTTGCCCCAGAAGCCGCCGGAGCCGAGCGCGATCTTGCTCTGGATGATGTTGTAGCCGGCGCCCAGGGGGTCGCTTTCCGGGTCCAGGAAGGTGTGGATGCGGGCGCGCTGGTATTCCTTCAGGTTCTCGTAGACGATGGGGGCGGCCGCCACCGCGCCGCCGATGGCCAGCGCGAACTTCCACCAGCGTACCCCTGCCGCCCAGAACATGGTGGCGCCGACGGCGGCGGTGATCAGCGCGGTGCCCAGGTTGGGCTGCCTGAAGATCAGCGCCACCGGCAGCAGGATCAGCAGCGCGGGCGGGATGAGGAAGAGCGGGTTGCCCACCCGCTCCCACGACGCGCGGTGGAACCAGGCGGCCAGCGCCAGCACCAGGATGATCTTCATCGCCTCGGAGGGCTGGAGCTGGAGCGGGCCAAGGTCGATCCAGCGCTGGGCGCCCTTGCCCACCTCCCCATGCATCGCCACCAGCACCAGCAGTCCGATGCCGGCGAGGTAGGCGAGCGGCGCCAGGCGCGCATGGACGCGGATGTCCACCAGCCCGATGCATAGCATCAGCACCAGCGAGAAGCCGAAGCGCAGCGCGTGCTTGGAGGCGTAGGCCTCCGGCCCGCCGCCGGCCGAGTACAGCGCCACGTAGCCCACGGCGGCGATGGCGCAGAGCAGCATGACGAAGGGCCAGGGCACCTGCCAGAACTTCTGCAGCAGGCCCGAGCCGCGCTCGCGCGTCAGCAGGCGCTTCTCGTAGACGGCGCTCATGGTTCCACGCCCTCAGGCGCCGGGCGCGGCCTCCGGCCGCTTGGCTCGCGCGCCGCCGCGGCCGTGCCGCTGGCCATGGCGTCCTGGGCGCGGCGGCCGCCGTGCGGCCGCGCTTCGCGTGGGGGCCGCATCATCCCCTTCCCTCCGCCACGCGCTGCGGCGGGGCCTGGCGGAAGCGGTTGAAGGTCTCCACCAGCACGTCGCGCGCCAGCGGCGCGGCGGCGCCGGAGCCGGAGGTGCCGTGCTCGACGATCACGCTCACCGCGTATTGCGGGTTGTCGTAGGGTGCGTAGGCGACGAACAGCGCGTGCGGCCGCCATTCGCGCGGCAGGCTTTCCACGCGGAAGCCGCGCTCGCGCTGCTCGCGACTCACGCGCCGCACCTGGGTGGTGCCGGTCTTGCCCGCCATCTGCCCGCCGATGCCGGCCGGCAGGCGCGAGGCCAGCGCCGTGCCGCCCGGCTCGTTCACCACCGCCCACATCGCCTCGCGCACCAGGCGCAGGTCGCGCTCGTTCAGGCCCAGGCTGGGCCAGTCGTCCGGCCGGGCGCCGCGCACCGGGCGGCCGCCGACCGCGCGCGTCAGGTGCGGCTGCACCGCGCGCCCGGTGGCCAATCGCGCGGTCATCACCGCGAGCGAGAGGGGGGTGAGTTGGTAGAAGCCCTGGCCGATGCCGTGCACCACCGTGTCGCCCAGCGCCCAGGGCTTGCCCTGGGATTCACGCCATTCGCGCGTCGGCACCAGGCCGGTGCGGGTGCCGGGCAGTTCGATTTCCAGCGGCACGCCCAGGCCCAGGCGGCGCGACATGGCGGCGATGCGGTTGATGCCCAGCCGCCGCGCCATCTCGTAGAAATAAACGTCGCAGGAATTCTTGATGGCGGCGCGCGCGTCCATGCCGCCATGGCCGTTGCGGTTCCAGCAGTGGAAGCGGCTCTCGCCCAGGTCGAAATGGCCCGGGCAGGTCACGCGCTCGCCAGGCGTCGTCACCCGCGCCTCCAGCGCGGCCAGGGTGACGACCATCTTGAAGGTGGAGCCGGGCGCGTAGAGGCCGTTGGTGGTCTTGTTGATCAGCGGCGTGGCGCGCTGGCTGGTCCATTGCCGCCACTGCGCGTTGGACACGCCGGCGTTGAAGACGTTCGGGTCGAAGGAGGGCTGCGAGGCGAGCGACAGCACCTCGCCGTTGCGCGCGTTCATCACGACGACGGAGGTGCCCTCCTCGATTCGCCCGCGGAGCGCGCGCTGCAGCTCGGCATCGACGCTGATCTCGATGTCCTGGCCGGGCACGCCCTCGCGCCGGTCCAGCTCGCGGATGATGCGGCCCACCGCGTTGACCTCCAGCTGCACCGCCCCTGCCCGGCCGCGCAGCGTGATGTCGTGGTGCCGCTCGATGCCCGCGCGCCCGACCCGCACGCCGGGGAGCTGGAGCAGCGGGTCGCCGTCCATGTCGCGCTCGGCGGGAGGCGCCACGTAGCCCACGATGTGCGCCAGGTGCTCGCCCTCGGGGTAGAGGCGCGTGGTGCCGACGTCGATCAGGATGCCGGGCAGGTCGGGCGCGTTGACCTCGATGCGCGCCATCTCCTCCCAGGCCAGGAACTCGCGCACGATGACGGGCACGAAGCGGCGGCGGCGGCGCAGCTCGCGCTCCACGCGGGCGCGCTCGTGCTCGGCCAGCGGCACGATGCGGTGGAAGGTGTCCAGCGTCGCGCCGATGTCCTGGGTCTGCTCGGCCACCAGCAAGGCGCGCCAGTTCAGCCGGTTGCCGGCGACGACCTTGCCGTTGCGGTCCAGCACGCGGCCGCGCGGCGGGGATAGCAGGCGGGCGGAAAGCCGGTTCTCCTCGGCCAGGGTGGCATAGCGTTCCCCCTGCTCGACCTGGAGCAGGTGCAGCCGCCAGCCCAGGAAGCCGAAGGCCCCGGCCTGGAGGCCGCCCAGCAGCAGGGCGCGGCGGGTGAAGACGGAGCGGCGCCGCTCCTCCTCGCGCTTCACGCCCTTCATGGTGAAGTTCTCGATGCCGCCCTTGGCACGGCGGCGGTGGAGGAAGGGAATCCTCACACCCCCTCCTCCGCGCGCGCCATCGCCATGTGCAGCCGGCCCAGCGCCCAGCCCAGCGCCGGGTAGATGCCCGCCGCCACGCCGGCCTGGAAGATGGCCGGCATGCGCGGCGGCACCTGCATCATCAGCAGCGCCTGCAGCGCGAAACCCAGCACCGCCGCGCCCGCGGCGAAGACGCAGAAGGACAGCCAAACCAGCAGGAAACTCTGCTTCACCAGCCAGTCGCGCAGCCGCATCGCCACGCCGTGCGCCACCAGCAGCACCAGCACGCCGATGCCCGGGGGCGCGAAGGACACCAGGTCCAGCAGCAGGCCCAGCGCGAAGACCGCCGGCGGCGGCATGGCGGCGGGGCGGAAGATCGTCCAGAAGAACACGGGCGGCAGGGCCACCGCGGCGGCCAGGCCCGGCACGCCGACCGGCACCGCGGCCACCGCGATCAGCAGCGCGGTGAACAGCGCCGGAAAACCGGCTCGGGCGCCGGCATCCAGCCGGCGCAGCACGCCCATGGGCGGCTCCGGGCGCCCCTTGCGGGCCATCTCACCGGCGCGCCGCGCGCGGCTCGGGGCGGGCGACCGCCTCGGGCGGCAGGATGCCGGACAGGCCGTAGTCGAACAGGCGCAGCAGGTCCATGCGGTCCATGCGGGCGAACAGCTCCACCTCGGCCGCCCCGCTCTCGCTCCAGCGCACCACGCCGACGGGCAGGCCGGCCGGGAAGGCGCCCGCCTCGGCGCTGGTCACCACGCGGTCGCCCTCGCGCGGGACCACGCCTTCGGGCCAGTGCTGCAGGCGCGGGCGGGCGGCGTTGTTGCCCACCATGATGGCCCGCGCGCGCGAGCCCTCCAGCACCACCGGGATGCGGCTGTTGATGTCGGTCGCCAGCAGCACGCGGGCGGAGCGGCTCCCCACCTCGGTCACCCGGCCGACGAAGCCGCGCTCGTCCAGCGCGATCTGGCCCTTGCGGAGCTGGTGGTTGGGGCCGGCGGCCAGCAGCACGGCGCGGGCGTAGGTGCCGCCGGCATCGGCCACCACGCGGGCGGTGCGGAAGGCGGGCGCGGGGTCGGGCACCCAGGAAAGCTGCCGGCGCAGCAAGGCGTTCTCCGCCTCCAGCGCAAGCGCCGTGGCCTGCCAGCGGTGCAGGCGGTCATTTTCCTCGCGCAGGCGGGCGTTCTCGGCGCGCAGGTTCCACAGGGACCGCGCCTCGGCCGCCGCGTCCTGCGTGGCCTGGACCGGCTGCTGCACCATGGACCAGATGGGCGAGAGCATGTCGGCCAGCAGCATCCGCGCGCGCTCGGCCAGCAGCGCGTCGGCCTTGCCGAGCAGCATGATGCCGAAGGCGGCGGCGATCAGCACCGGCAGGGACAGCCGGGCCAGCGCCTGGCGCAGCGGGATGGACAGACGGATCACGAAGGGCCCCCGGACCCCTTAATACATGGAGGACAGCACCTGGCGAAGCCTCTTGATCTCCTCCAGGGCGCGCCCGGTGCCGAGCGCCACGCAGTTCAGCGGCTCCTCCGCCACCACCACCGGCAGGCCGGTGGCGTCGCGCAGCACCTCGTCCAGCCGGTGCAGCTGGGCGCCGCCACCGGTCAGCACGATGCCCTTGTCCACGATGTCGGCCGCCAGCTCGGGGGGCGTGTTCTCCAGCGCCACCTTCACCGCGTCCACGATCTGGGTGACGGGCTCGCTCAGCGCGTAGGCGATCTCGCGCTGGCTCACCACCACCTCGCGCGGGACGCCGTTCATCAGGTCGCGGCCCTTCACCTCGCGCAGCGGGCCGTCCTCCTCGTTGTTCGGCTGGGCGGCGGCGCCGATCTCCATCTTGATGCGCTCGGCACTGCTCTCGCCCACCAGCAGGTTGTGGGTGCGGCGGATGTAGGAGATCACCGCCTCGTCCATCTTGTCGCCGCCCACGCGCACGCTGCGCGCATAGACGATGCCGCCGAGGCTGATGACGGCCACCTCAGTCGTCCCGCCGCCGATGTCCACCACCATGGAGCCCGAGGGCTCCGTCACCGGCAGGCCGGCGCCGATCGCGGCCGCCATCGGCTCCTCGATCAGCAGCACCTTGCGCGCGCCGGCGGATTCCGCGCTTTCCTGGATGGCGCGGCGCTCGACGGCGGTGGAGCCCGAGGG
>LNFM01000223.1_pt1 | contig 145854 bp, 132 predicted proteins | sample 596031 | NCBI WGS metagenome assembly LNFM01 (sample SAMN04254537, study PRJNA301005) | activated carbon metagenome | isolation source: dual media filters at the Ann Arbor, Michigan drinking water treatment plant | place: USA: Ann Arbor
CAATAAACTCAACCGTCTTCGTCGGCTTCCATTCCGCCGAAGCAGGCCCGGCAACAACAAAGCCCGCCGCGACAATCGCCGCAACGCAAGACAAGCCCCGAGTCTGAGTATAATTCATCGCGTCTCTCTCCCTTTCGCCTCGTCCGCTTATTGGTCGCTTATGTCGTGCGAGGCGGTATCGAGTTGCCGTCGGCAGAAGGCCGACCGCTGGCATGCACTATATGATCTGCCACAGATAAGGCAACAATTGAATCGAAAGGCGGCCATCCCGTGGCGCCGCAAAGCCCTCCGATTTCAGATGCTTAACAGGCATCGGGACAAACGGTCACTGCACAATGCCCGCCCGCGGACAACGCGGGCAGGCCCATTTTCCGTCTCAAGACTCAGCGCACCTGAAGGGCGATCTTGCCGATATGCTCGCTCGATTCCATCAGGGCATGGGCCTTTTCGGCCTCGGCCAGCGGAAAGGTCTTGTAGATGAGCGGCGCGATCTTCTTCTGAGACAGCAGCGGCCAGACCTTTTCCTTCAGCGCCTCGGCGATGGCCTTCTTGTCGGCGACCGGACGCGCGCGCAGCGTCGACGCGGTGAGCGTCAGGCGCTTTGTCATGACGGGGAAAAGGTTCAGCGACACTTTCGGGCTCTGCAGGAACGCGATGGACACATGGCGGCCTTCCATCGCCATGATCGAGATCGTGCGCGGGATATAATCGCCGCCGACCATGTCGAGCACGACATCGACGCCCTTGCCGCCGGTCTCGGCCTTGATGACCTCGACGAAATCCTCGGTCTTGTAATTGATGGCGCGGTCGGCGCCGAGCTTCACGCAGGCGGCGCATTTCTCGTCGCTGCCGGCGGTCGTGAAGACCTTCGCACCGAAAGCCTTGGCGAGCGGAATGGCCGTCGTGCCGATGCCGGAGGAGCCACCGTGGACGAGGAAGGTCTCGCCCTCTTTCAGGCGGCCACGGTCGAACACATTGCTCCAGACGGTGAAGAAGGTTTCCGGCAGGCAGGCCGCCTCGATCATGGACAGGCCGTCCGGAATCGGCAGCACCTGTGCATCCGGGACGGTCGCGTATTCGGCATAGCCGCCGCCTGCGAGCAGTGCACATACTTTGTCGCCGACCTTGAAACTCGCCACGCCATCGCCGAGCGCCGCGACGACGCCCGCAACTTCGAGGCCGGGAATGTCGGTCGCGCCGGGCGGCGGCTCGTACTTGCCCATGCGCTGCAGCACATCCGGACGATTGATGCCCGCGGCGTGCACTTCGATCAGAAGTTCTCCTTTGCCGGGCTGCGGCACGGGCCGTTCCGTCGGCTTCAACGCCTCCGGGCCGCCCGGGGCGGTGATCTCGATTGCGGTCATGGTGGCGGGAATGGCCATTAGCGTGCTCCGGCATCAGAATGTGCGTCGATCCGCTAACCTGATTTCGTCGCGATGGGAACCCCGCTCAGGAGCCATCCGGCCCATAACCCGCCCGGCAATAAATCAAGCCGATCCAGGGCATACGATCAGTCGATGCGGATGGTGGACGACGCGCTCTGGCCGGTTGCATCGACCACCGTGAGACGCGCGAAGCCGCGCCCTTCGGGTGTCCAAAAGGCATCCCGGCGGCGGTTCGACGCGGCCACGGGCTTGCCGTCGACGATCCAGGTGAACGGCGCGGCCCCGCCCGCGACCTTCAGCGCCAGCGCCTGCGGAGTGCCCTGCCCGATGCCGAGATCGACGCGCACGCCATCCGCCGGAAAGGCAATGGCGAGCGGCATCTCGCCGGCATCCAGCACAGGCGCCGCCGCACCACGCGGCTGAAAGCGCTTCAGCGCGGGCGGCAGTTCCGCGAGTGTCTGACGTGCCTCAGGAGGTCCGGCCGGGAGTTTTTCCGTACGTGGGGCGATCCGGGCGAAGGCATCGAACAGGATCGGTGCCGCGTTGTCACGGCCGACAAGGCCGGGGCTCGATGCGCCATCCGGCCGTCCCGCCCATACAGCAACAACATGGCGGCCGTCGAAGCCGACCGCCCAGGCATCGCGAAAGCCGTAGGATGTGCCGGTCTTGTAGGCGATGCGGCCGGACACGGCGCTCCGGGGTGCGGGAGAGCCGAGCAGAGCCGATGCGATCTGCCATGCGGCCACCGGGTCCAGCAGACGGCGCACGGGAACATCCGGCGGCGCGCCCGTCTCGAAAAGAGGCACCGCCTCCCCGCCGCGCGCAAGCGCGGTGTAAAGCGTGGCGAGATCGAACAGGCTCGTACCGACGCCGCCGAGCCCGATCGCAAGACCCGGCACTTCCCCCTGCGGAAGCTTCAGCTCTGCTCCCGCATGCTTGAGGCGCGCCGCGAGACGGGCGGGGCCGACGGCATCGAGCACGGCGACCGCCGGCACGTTCAGCGAAAGCTGAAGCGCCTTTTCCATCGTGACCGAACCTTTGTAGTCCTCCCCGAAATTCTTCGGCGCATAGAAGCCGAAACGCGTCGGACGATCCTCGATCAGCGTCTGCGGTTGCGCGATGCCATCCTCGAACGCCATGCCATAGATGAAGGGCTTGAGGGTCGAGCCCGGTGAGCGCACCGCGCGCGCCTGATCGACATGACCGGCGCGGCGGGTGTCGAAATAATCGGACGAGCCGACATGCGCACGCACCGCGCCGCTTGTGTGATCGACGGCCAGAATGGCGAGCGAATGACCGTCGCCGAGCGTAATCGCGCGTTCGCGCGCGAGGTTCTCAAGCCGCGCCTGAAGATCGCGATCGAAACTCGTTTTGATTACAGGACTTTCCGGCGTCTGGACACGAAGGCTTTCAGCGGCGTGCGCCGCAAAAGCCGGAAACGGTTTGCGGCCGTTCGGCACGGGTTCCGTCTTTGCGAACTCACCTTCATATTTTTCGATAACGCCTTGTCCGACCAGACGATCGATCACGCGATTGCGGGCGCGCAGCGCCGTTTCGGGGTCGCGGTCGGGGCGGCGCGTTTCCGGCGATTGAGGAAGCGCCACAAGCAACGCGGCCTGCGCCGTCGTCAATCGCGACGGCTCCTTGCCGAAATAGGCCAAAGATGCCGCGCGTACGCCCTCAAGATTTCCACCGAACGGCGCAAGCGTCAGATAAAGATCGAGAACCCGCGCCTTGCCGACCTTGCGCTCGAGCGCGAGCGCCGCACCGACTTCCCAGATCTTGCGCGCCAGATTGCGCCCGCGCTCCGGCTCCAGAAGACGCGACGTCTGCATGGACAATGTCGACCCGCCGGAGACGATCCGTGTAGACGTCGCGGCCTGCCACCCGGCACGGGCAAAGGCGAACACATCGGCACCCGGATGAGCGTCGAACCTCTTGTCCTCATAGGCTTTGAGAAAGGACAAATATTTGGGATCGACATCCGGCGCCGTCACCGGCAGACGCCAGATGCCTTCCTCCGTTGTGAACGGACGCAGAAGCCGGCCCTTCGCATCGACGACGAGCGTCGAGACACGTTGTGCGCGATCGAGAGAAGGCGGCGCGGCATTCGCAAGAAAAAGGGCGGCTGCTCCAGCCAGGGCAGCGGCGGCCCCTGCGCCTGCGAAAAGGGACCGGCGAATCCATGTACGTCCCGACCGCGATCCATCGCCTCCCCTCGTCGAAGCTGCGGAGTACGGGTTCCGGACGGGCACTTGGCGCTTTCCGGAATCCACATCCTGATCCGTTTCTCCGTTCAATTCGTCGTCACCTCGACCACCCCCACGCCTGTCCGCGCGAAGCGGTCCGGGCGGTACATATCTTCGACCGTGGCCGGCGGGTGAACATACTTGCCCGGCGCCACCGCACGCACGACATAGGCCGCGATCATCTGCGTGTCCGTATCCTCCGTCCGGTCGAAGGCGCCGACGAAGCGATCGTCCCTGAACTCCGAATGCTGGGGCGCCGACTGTTGATCGAGCCAGGCGAAATTCTTGACCTCGGCGCTGGTCACGATGCGCGGATTGTCGATTTCGAAACCGGCCGGCAGATGATCGACGACAAGGAAGCGGCTCGCCTGTGCATCCGCCTGCTGCGCCGTCAGAACGACGACAAGACGCGTGTTCTGCGCGACAGTCGATGGATCGACCTCATTGCCCGCAAGCGTGTAATAGACGCGCTTCAGCGAAACGCCCTGCTCCGCCGCTTCGGGCATCACGTTCGGCGATCCGCGCAACGTGATCGCGGCGCTGACCTCGGTGCCGCCGGCATTGCCAAGCTTGATCGGGGTGGAAAGCGCGCTGCCATCGAGCGTGCGGTTGAACACGCCTTTCTGCAGCGCGCCGTTCACCGTCAGCGTCAGGGTTTCGGCCTCGGCCTTGAGCGCGCGGCTTGCACGCAGAAGCCAGGCATTTTCCTGTGTCGAGAAGCTGATGCGCGAACCGCGCACGTCCTCGAACTTGCGCGACACAGCCGGAATGACGGACGCGATCGAGGTTTCGGCCGCAAGCGCCAGCACGCCCGCGCCATCGCGCAAACGCGATCCGAAGTCCAGACGCGAGGCCTCGTCCACCGTCTCGGCGCCGAGAGCGGTGTCGGCGGCGGCGAATGCCTTCACGGCACGCGTGTGATCGCCCGCGAGGGCAAGCGCCGCGCCGATCTGCGCGCGGGCCAGAGGAGACGCGATCTCATTGATGCGCGAATCCGCGAGATAACGCAGATCGCCGACGATCGGCCGTCCGTTGCGGGCCAGCACGTAATGGGCGTAGGCGAAATCCTGCGCCTGTTTCTCGTCGTCGAACTCGCCCTGATAGCCGAGCACGTTTTTCAACCGCGCGAGAGCCTGCGAGATCGCACGCTCCGGCACCTGATAATTCTTTTCGCGGGCACGCGTCAGTACGTCCGTGACATAGGCATCGAGCCACAGATCATCGCCACCTGCCGACCACAGTCCGAACCCGCCGGAGGAGGATTGACGCGCGAGCACGCGACCGATCATTTCCTGAGCGCGATCACGGACATCGTCCGAGAGCTTCACGCCGAAATCCTCGGCGTAGAGGATAGCAACGAGGCGGCTGGAGAGCTGCTCGGAGCAGCCATAGGCATAGGTCTCCAGCGCGCCGATGAACGCCGCGGGCTCGAACGCCGCGTTCGGCCCGACAGACAGCGCGACCGACCCGGTGCCGGGCACGAAATCCTTCAAGAGATCGGACGAGACGGTGATGCTCCCGGCTTTCGGCGCAAGACGCGCAACCGTTCGCGTCGTAATGACCGGCGCGGCCGGCTTGACCGGCAGAACAAGATTCTGCGCGAAGCTCGTTCCGTCCGGTGCCGTCAGGGTGACGCTAAATGCGGCATGTCCGACGCTCTTTGCCGCAAGCGCGAGATCGAGTGACGAGCGCTCACCCTCCTTCAGAACGAGATTGCGATCGGCAGCGGCAAACGAAACCGCCTCGCCCTCCGCCGCAACGTTCAGCGCATAATTGCCGGCCGGGCCGGACACGTTGTGAATATCGAGGCGCAGGCGCGATGTGTCTCCGGCCGACAGGAAGCGCGGCAGCGAAGCTGTCACGACAACGGGATCGGCAACGACGACATCCTTTTCCGCATGGCCGAGCTTGTCCTTGGTCCAGGCCATGGCCATGAGTTTCACGGTTCCGTTGAAAGCCGGAATGTCGAAGGCCACCTCCGCCGTTCCGTCCGCCACGACGGGCACCACACCCGAGAACAGAGCCAGAGGTGCCTGCGTGGGCGGCTCGCCCATGCCCATGCCGCCCATTTCGTCGCCGCCGGTGCGCACCGTGCCGCGCGCGGCGCGCATGCCGTCGATGAGCTGGCCGTACAGATCGCGGACCTCCGTCGAGAGCCTGCGCTGCGCGAATGCGTCTTCGTCCGGCGCCGGAACCGTGAAGCCCGTGAGATTGAGGATGCCGACATCGACGGCGGCAACGACCACATGCGCCTTCTCGCCGGGGGCGAGATTGGCGAGCTTGATCGGCACGCGGAGCGTGCCGCGCGGCGCGGCCTTTTCGGGAGCATCAAGAGCGATGCCGAGCGTCTGCGGCGCGGGATCGATCTGCGCATGAGCGAGGCCGATGGCGCGGCCGGGCATGCGGCTTGCGGCGGCATCGAGCGGGCGGTGCAGGAACGCCATGACATAGGCGCCGGGACGCCAGTCCTCGGTGACATCGAGTTCGGTCTCGTTGACGCCCTCAGTCACGTCGAGCACACGGCTTGCCACAAGACCGTTGCCGACCACCGTGACGGTGGCCTTTCCGGCAAATGGCGCGTCAATACGCAGAGTGGCCTTGTCGCCCGGCGCATAGAGCGGCTTGTCGAGCGCGACATCGAGCTTGTCCGGCGTCTCCGCATTCTCGGCGGAGACATTCCAGCCGGAATTGAAGATCACGCTGGTTGCCGGGCCGTTCGGCTCGTCGCTCATGATGTCGAGGCGGTAGCGGCCATAGCCGAGCTTCGCCTCGATCCTTGCCGCAGCATCCGCGCCGACATCGACCACGCCGTCGGCTTCGCGTGTTGTCGTCGTGACCGTCTCGTAATTCCAGCTTGAACCTTCAGAATACCATTGATAGCGCGTGTTGAGGCGCGAGATTTCCCAGCGCAGCCCCTTCATCGCCGTGAAGGAGGCGTCGGCGCCAAGCGCGCGGACGTCGAACTGCGCCACCTCGCCTTCGCCAAGCCGCGTGCCGAAGAGCGGCTTCACGCCGATGCGCGGCTGTGTGCCCGCCACGGGCAGCGTGATCGAACGCTCGATGGCGCGGCCACCCGGCTCGCGCAGGCGGATTGCGATATCCGCTTCGAGCGGCTTTCCGGTCGAAGGCAGCGACGGGCGCGCGATGGCGACGGCGGCCTTGCCGTCAGCGTCCGTGCGGGCGATCTCGCCGAGATCGGAGCGGACCGGCGCGACGTCCTCATCAGCAAAGCCGAATGTGTAGCCCGTGAGACCGGCCAGCGGCGCGTCGGATGTCCTGATCGTCACCCCCGCCTCGACCGCAAGATCGGCGGCTGCGGCGCCATAGAGCCAGCGCCCGTCGATGCTCACAGGAATACCAGGCGCTGCCATTTCTTTCGCATCGGATGAGACATCGAGCGCAAGCCGTTCGGGGACGTAATCCTCGACGAGAAAGCTTGCTTCGCCGATGGCGGGCTGCTTGACCTCGGCGTGGATCTTGACGCGCCAGGTGCCGGTGGTGGCATCCGAGACAAGCGGCAAAGCGAATGTGCGTCCGCCCGCGCCGGCATCGGCAACGACTTCGCGGCGCTCTTCCGCTCCGTCCGGACGCTCGAAAATAAAGGTGAGAGGCAGATTCTCGACGCCGCGGCCATCGGCATCGCGCAGCAATGCCGTGACATGCACCGTTTCACCCGGACGGTAGACGCCGCGTTCCGTATAGACGAGCGCATCCAGCGGACCCGGCGCCGTGCGGCCCTCGACGCCGCGATCGGACAGATCAAAGCCTGCAGCCGTCAGCACAAGGAAACCGTAATCGTCGCCCGCCGCCGCGGTGATCAGCGCGGGCGCAAGGCCGTCCTCACCGCGCGTGAGACCCCCATCGAACCGCACATACCCGCTGTCATCGGTCGTCGACGTGGCAAGCACTTCGTTGTTGCGCGCAACGAGCTTCAACTCGACGCCGGACAGGGGTTCGGCGCTGGCAAGTGATCGCACAAACGCGTGCACGCCATCGCCGCCCGAAAGGGCCGTCAGGCCGAGATCCGACACGACGAACCATTGCGTCGCCTGCGCGTCGTAATAGTCCGGCTCCTTGTCGGAGGGGCGCGCAACCATGACATAGGCGCCGGGTTCGAGCGTCTTCACCGTTTCATCGAGCGGAACGGCGGTCGTAATCTCGGTGTTCAGCCTCTTCGCGACATCGACCTCGCCTTCGAAAACCCGGGCGGCGGAATTGCGGCGCAGGGTATTGATGTCGTCGCGGTCGAACTGACGCTGGAATTTGTTGTCGGTGATCTGGCTGCTTAAGGCACGGTCGCCGACGCGGAATACCTCCACCGCAACACGGTCCACATTGACCGAAACGAAGGGAATGCCCTGCTGGCCGGTGCGCGGCAGAACGTAATTACGACCCGTGAAACGGACCGAAGGCGTGCGGTCGCGGACATAGACGGTCGCGATCGCGGGCTTGAGGCTCGGCTCGTCCGGAATGGAAGACGGCACGCCCGCGCGCACGGTGATCTCATAGGTCTCGCCATGCTTAAGGCCGTCGACGCAGAGCTTGTCGCCGTCGGCGGTGACGGCAGGCCTGTCCATCCCGACGACAGACACATAGGGCGAAAAATCGACCCGGCCCGACGCCAGCGGCTCGGAAAATTCGATGCAGGCGCGCGGCGACGCCGTGTCGGCATCCACCTTGTCGTCGGTGACGCGGAACCCGTGCTCCTCGCGTGTCTGCATATAGGCCTGCTCGACCTCGGGATTGGGGGCAAGGCGCAGGCTTTCCTTGTAGGCGGTGAGCGCGGAACGGTATTCTCTGGCACGGTCATAGGCTTCGGCCAGAAGCGCGAGCGCCCGGCCTTCCGCCTTCGCGTCCTTCGACAGGGCATAGGCGCGGTAGGCCGCCGCTTTCGCCCGATCGGGGAAGAGATAGGTCTCCTCGTTCTTGGCCTCCATACGCAGCAGCGCCACGGCATAATTGCGCCAGGCCTGCTCGCTCTGCGGATCGAGCGCGATCGCATTGCCGAACGCCGCATAGGCCGCGCGCCAGTCCCCCGTTTTCGCAGCGTCGACACCCTGTTTCAGCCATTCCGCAAGGGAAGTCTGCCCTGCGGACGATGTGCGCCCGATGTCCCGCTCATAGCGCAGCGCGTCTTTGGCCAGAGTGGGCCGGTCGAAGCTCTTGGCCTCGGCAAGCCCCGGAAGAGCGGACAGGCCAAGCGCCAGGGCGCCGAACAGGAAAAGGTGCGCGGGTTTCATCGGGTGCATCTCCGGCCGTGGGGCGGCTCTTCAGGGTCACAGGTCTGCATCTGGGCGATTGTGTGCCGCCCGGGAGGCGTCTCGCAACCTGCATACCCGGTTCAGATTTCGCCTGTATTTCGTCGGCGATAATGGCCGGGCCTGCCACCGAGGCAAACAGCAAACACCTGCCGCCAGCCCATCCCGGCTTTAGATTGGGCTTTGACAGGCTGAAGTTAGGGTTGCGGCCAGACGCGGCCCCGTCTATATCGGCGGTCCGCTGGTGACGGAGTGTAGCGCAGCCTGGTAGCGCACCTCGTTCGGGACGAGGGGGTCGTAGGTTCAAATCCTATCACTCCGACCAGTGCTTAGCCGGTTCCCGACCGCCTCCGTCGAAAGCTTCGTCGAAAAACATATGCCGAGCCTGTCGCGCGCGAACCGTGGCGCAGACCCGATCTATTGTGCGAGACTGTTCGTGGGGGTCGAAGGAGATCGACATGACCTTCTCATACCTGCGACGTTCACTGGTGCTGGCGGCGTGTGTGTCTCCTCTGCTCGCCGGAGACCTTCAGGCGCAGACGGCCGATGCGGTTTTGTTCAGCAATGTCCGGGTGTTTGACGGGAAGACCCCGTCCCTGTCGGAGCCGGTCAATGTGCTCGTCCGCGGCAATCTGATCGACGAGATTTCAACGACACCGATCAGCGTCGAACCCGCAGCATCTCCTCGCACGATCGACGGCAGCGGACGCACCCTGATGCCGGGCCTGATCGACATGCACTGGCACGCAATGTTCGCGCGGCCGACACCGGCGGTCATGCTTGCCAGCGATGTCGGCTACACGACCCTTCTCGCCGGCGCCGAAGCCACCGCCACATTGATGCGCGGCTTCACGACCGTCCGCGATCTGGGCGGACCGTCCTTCTCGCTGAAGCGCGCAATCGATGAAGGCGTGCTGCCCGGCCCGCGCATTTATCCGTCCGGCGCCATGATCACGGTCACCAGCGGCCACGGCGATTTTCGCCAGTTGACGGAACTCCCGCGGGCCATCGGCGGCACACCGAGCCGCATCGAGCAACTCGGCGCGAGTGCCATCGCCGACAGTCCCGACGAGGTGCGCGTGCGTGTCCGCGAACAGCTCATGCAGGGGGCTTCGCAGGTGAAGCTGACGGCAGGCGGCGGCGTGGCCTCCCCCTTCAGCCCGCTCGATGTCGCCACCTTCACCGAGGACGAACTCCGAGCCGCGGTGGAGGCCGCCGAAAACTGGGGCACCTATGTCTGCACGCACGCCTATACAACCGTTGCGATCCAGCGTTCGATCGCCGCCGGCGTGACATGCATCGAGCACGGCCATCTGATGGACGAGGCCACGGCGAGACTCATGGCCGAAAAGGGGATCTGGCTGAGCACGCAGCCTTTCGTCGATCTCGGCGGCGCCGCGGCCCTTCCTGCTCCCCAGCAGGCCCAGAAGCGGCAGGTGATCGCCGGCACCGACAGAGTTTACGCCCTTGCGAAGAAATACGGGATCAAGACCGCCTTCGGTACGGACATCCTGTTCTCGCAGGAACTGGCGCAACGCCAAGGACACGCTCTGGTCGATCTGACACGCTGGTTCACTCCAGCCGAAGCACTGATCATGGCGACCTCGACAAACGGCGATCTGCTCGCGATGTCCGGCGCCCGCAACCCGTATCCCGGCAGACTGGGCGTGATAGAAAAAGGCGCGCTTGCCGATCTTCTCCTGGTCGACGGTGACCCCTTGAACGACCTTGCGCTCGTCACAGACCCGGAGCGGAATTTTCGCGTCATCATGAAAGACGGGAAGATCTACAAAGACACGCTTTCGAACTGAGCCCGGTCACCGCCCGTGTCTCCACAAGGATGCGGGTGCGCTCTCCCGATAAGCACGCGGGCAACGCATCGTAAGTCGGCATTCCTGTTCCAAAGGCCCGCGTCGGCCCTATGGCCGCGAAACTTGCCAACCGGCTATCCCCTCTGCTGCCTGCCGAGAGTGGGCCGTTGGGGAACAGTTCAACGGTAGAACAGAGGCTTTGACTCGGTTAATCTTGGCTCGAATCCAGGCTCCCGAGCCAACCGGCTCTTCAAACATGAAGAGTACTTACTATAAACCTTGATCTCCGGCGTTGCACCAGGCTCAATATTTAGTTAGCATACTGACTTATTTAATTGCGCGGTGCTCGCATGGAAATTCGCAACAGCTTTGATGTTCCCCTACCCCCAGCGCAGGCGTGGGCCGTGTTGATGGACGTGCCGCGCATAGCGCCCTGCATGCCGGGCGCGGAGCTTATCGAATCCATCGACGAGCGGACCCATAAGGGCAAGGTTTCGGTGAAACTTGGTCCTGTCGCTCTTGCCTTCACCGGCACGGCGAACTTCGAGGAAATCGACAACGACGCCAAACGGGCGCGCCTTAAGGCACAAGGCTCGGACACGAAGGGACGCGGCCGGGCCGAAGCCGGCGTTTCCTTTCACCTTGAAGAAATCCCGGAAGGCAGTCGCGTCAATGTCGTGACAGATGTCACGCTAAGCGGCGCCGTCGCCCAGTATGGTCGTGGTGCAGGCCTGATCCAGAACGTGGCGACCCAGCTCGTCGGTCAGTTCGCCGGTTGCCTGCGCGACATGCTCGAGCAGGAAAAGCGAGCCGCCAGCCCTTCGGCTGAAGAAGGCACGACCGGCGCGGGAGCATCGGCTCCCGAATCGCCGCGCCCCGTCGCGGCCAAGCCGATTTCCGGTTTCTCTCTCGTTTTCAGCGCAATCTGGAACATGATCGTCGGTCTCTTCCGTCCGGCGCGCTAGACACGCCGGCTTTCGATCACGTCCCAGACAACAAAAAGGCCACGCCCGGCATCAGGAGCCGAGCGTGGCCTCAATTTTCTGTAACGTCCAAGCAGTGCCCCGCGTGCTTACACGCGGGGCAGTTCAGTTCAGGAATCCATCTTCATAAGGCGGCGCGCGTTGCCGCCCATGATCTTGTCGAGATCCTCTTTCGGAAGGCCGAGATCCTCGAGCACCTTGATGGTCTCGCGGATGAACATGTAGCCGCCCTCGGGATCGAAAGGACAGTCGCTGGCGAACACCACCTGGTCGGCGCCGAAGAAGTCGAGGCCGCATTTGGTGCCGGAGACCGAGCCGAACAGAGCCGTGTCGGCATAAAACATCTTGAAGTAATCCAGCGGGCGCTTCTTCATGCTCTTGAGAAGGCCCTCGTAATCCTCATCGGCGGTGCGGGTTCCGAGCTGGTCCCAGCCCGGGCCGACGCGGCCTTCGAAGAACGGGATCATCGCACCCATATGGTGCGTGATGACCTTCATGTTCGGCAGCTTCTCGAACATTTTCGAGAACACGATGTGGGACATGGCGGCGCTCGTCTCGTAGGGCCAGCCCAAGGTCCACCAGATCTCGTATTTGGACTTCTCTTCATCCTTGTAATCGGCGAAATCCGCACCGCGCACCGGGTGCAGCCAGAGCGGCAGGTCGTGATGCACCATGCGCTCGAAGATCGGGAAATATTCCGGTCGGTCGAGCGGCGCTCCCTTCACGTTCGAGAAGATCTGCACGCCACGCGCGCCCAGTTGCGTCACCGCGCGATCGATTTCCTCGACCGCAGCATCCGGATTGTTCATCGGCAGCGAGGCGATGAAGGTTGGGAAATGATCGGGATATTTCGCGCAGAGCTCGGCAAAACCGTCATTGGCGATCCGCGCCAGTTCCGGCGACACATCCGGGCCGGCCACCACTTCGAGCGGCGGCATCGAGTTCGACAGGACCTGCTGATAATCGCCGAAACTGTCGATCATGCGAAGGCGCTCCTCGACGTTCCAGAGCGTCGGGATGTTGAGCCACCTCTTGATCGGGCCCTTGTTCGGGATGAGTTCCTGCATGCGCTCGAAGTAGCGCGGCGGGAACAGATGCGTGAAAGCGTCAAGACGCATATTGGACCTCATCTATCGGTAGCTTGCGTTGATCCCCTGGCGTCGCGGTCACTCGACCTCGTTCGCCATGCGCAGGCTGTCGAAGAGCGAGCTTCGATAGATGAACTGCTTGTGGAGATTGATGTCCTCCGACATGCGCCGGAGATTGTCGAGGTTCTTGCGGCGGATCGCCGGATCCTTCTCCTCGAGGCTCTTCTTGTTCGCGATCGACTGCGCCTGCACGAAATCGATCTGCGCCTTGCGGCGCTGGCGCGAATAGCGGTCGAACACATTGTCGTCCGCACGCTTGAACCAAACATCAGCGAGCTTCTCGGCAAGGTTGACGGCATCGTGGATGCCGCCGTTCATGCCCATGCCGCCGATCGGGTTGTTCACATGGGCGCTGTCGCCCGCGAGAAACACCCGGCCCTTGTTGTATGTCGCGGCGACACGCTGATGGACCTGATAAAGGGCGTGGTAGGCGATGTCGTAATCGCCGCTCTTCGGATAGAGGTTCTGCAGGCGGCGCTGCACGCCCTCGACGCTCATCGCGCTCTCGTCGGGCTCGTCGGCCGGAACCGGGAAGATGCCGCGCCAGATGCCCTTGCCGCCATTTCCCTTCACCTGAAACAGGTTCAGCCACTCGTCGGGATCCGAGAAGTAGTTACGCGTGCAATAGCCGCGATCGGTGTCGAGATAATCGAACGTCGTGCCGATCTTGATGAAGCGCTCCGGCCATGTGAAGCCTTCGAGCTCGATGTCCGCGAGGCGGCGCACCGAGCTGCGGAAGCCGTCCGTGCCGATGACATAGCGTCCGCGCAGGATTTCGCTCTCGCCAGCAGCGTTCGTGACCGTCAGTTGGACCTCGTCTTCGGTCTGCTTGAGATCGGTGAGGCGCGTCGAGAAGCGGACCTCGGCGTTCGGGTCCCCTTCCATCTTCTTCAGGGCCGCCCGGACAAGCTTGTACTGCTCCCACTGAAGCACAAACGGATAGGCGACTTCGCCTTTCAACACGTTCACGTCGAAGACAGCGACCAGCTCGTTGTCGATGCGGTTGCGGTAGTGAAAGATCGGGGACTGGAGGCCGCCAGACGGCTCGTCCGAGAACGCCTCCTCTTCAAGACCGAGCTCGGCCAGCATTTCGACCGTCGGCGGATGCACGGTTGCCGCGCGCTGGTCTTCGATCGGCTCTTTCTCGGACTCGATCAGCGTGACTGGTATGTTTCGGCGGCTCAGCGCCAGCGCCATGACGGCTCCGACCGGCCCGGCCCCGACCACGAAAACCCGATCCAAACTGGACATCCACAACTCCCGCATAAGGCAATATTGTCAGTATACATACAATAATGCGGACGGCATCACAACGGTTTTGTTCGTATACTAACACTTTGTGCGGAATCGGCGTCTCTGGCGAGGGAAAAACGATATAAATTAACACCTTAATGCAACCGGCTCGATCCCGGCGTGGGCACGCGAAGCGTTCTGTCGCTCATCAAACGCGGCCACTCCGCCATCACCGTGGGTCGGAGACCAGGGCCCACAACCGCGCCCTTGCGAGATTCAGGCCTTCTGAAAGTAGCGTCCCGGCGTTACGCCAAACCCGGCCTTGAACATGGCGATGAAAGTGCTGGGCGCTTCGAAGCCGAGCGCATCGGAAATGTCGTTGATCGACATATCCTGACTGAGCATTTCAAGAGCGCGAAACAATTTCGCCTGATTTCGGAAGGCGCGCATGGTCATGCCCGTTTCCTTCTTGAAAGAGCGCTCGAGCGTGCGCGTCGAGTACCCCAGACGCCCGGCCCACAGACCGAGCGACAGATGTGCCGCAGGGTTTCGGAGGATGCCCTCGGCCATATCGCGAAGCGGCCCATGGCCGGGCAGAGGTATATGCAACGGCAATTCATTCGACGCGGCGATCTGGTCCAGCAGAACGCCCATAAGACGCCCTTCGGCACCCTCCTCGTCATAATCGCGCGGCAACGTCATGCAGGCATCGATCAGACAGCGCAGGAGATGGCCGACATGAACGACCCCCGTCCGCGACGGGAGATCGGGCGCCGCGTCCTTGTCTATATAAAGAGTGCGCAGCCGCGTCGCCGCGAGATGCCGCGTTTCATGCTCCACGCCGGCCGGAATCCAGAGGGCGCGCTCGGGAGGCACGACATAGGTACCCGCCTGCGTCGTGACGGCGATCGAGCCGGCGACCGTCGCCAGCAATTGCGCCCGCTCGTGGCTGTGCGGCGCAACCCCGCCTCCCCGTGGAAGCTCGGCCGCATAAGCGATGACGCGCCTCGCCGCAGGCACGTCGGGCTGGTGCAGCACGTCGGGGTGGACGCGGTCCAGGAAAGGTTGTCGCTTCACCGACATTATCTGGCAATTTAGCAGTAACGCGTCCTCCGCGAAAGTGGTTAGCCTACTGACAATCCAGCCGCCTGCGCGGCACTATCAGGAGGCCCCACATGCAATCGACGGTCATCGGCGGAGCCATGCTTCCGCATGCCCCGCAATTCTTCACGCTGCCCGACACCGAGGACAAGGACACGGTGATGCGCGTCAAGAAAGCGGCGGCCGATATCGGCGCAAAGCTGAACGCGCTGAACCCCGATCTGTGGATCATCTTCTCGAATGACCACGCCGAGCAGTTCTTCCACAATTCAGCGCCGCCCTTCACCATCCATGTCGGTGGCGAGGCCTCCGGCGATTTCGCCGGCCACAAATTCCATTGGCAGGTGCCGAGCCAGATCGGTTTCGAGCTTGTCCGCGAAATGTACAAGCAGGGCTTTGACCCCGCCTTCACCTCGACCGCGCACATCGATTATGCGATCGGCATTCCGCTGACCCATCTCGGCGTGACCGCGCCTGTCCTGCCGATCTACGTCAACGCCTATCTGCCGCCGCAGCCGAGCATGGAACGCTGCTATGCGTTCGGCCAGGCGATCGCGCGCGCGGTCACGTCCATGGGTCTGCGCACCGCCGTCATTTCGAGTGGCGGCATGTCCCATTTCCCCGGCACCGACCGTTACGGCAATCCGGAACTCAGCTGGGATGAAAAGGCGCTCACAAAGCTTGCCGACGGCAATCTCAAATCCTTGATCGGCTATGACGAGGCCGAACTCGACGACACCGGAAACATCGAACTGCGCTGCTGGGCCTGCGGCGCTGGGGCTCTGGGCGAGCGCAAGCCGGATCTCGTGTCGATGGAGCCAAGCTGGCATCATAATTACGCATCGCTCGGCTGGTTCGAGCCGAAGAGCGCGGACCGCGAGGCGCATTACCCGAGCATCAAGCCCGAACTTGTCGCACTGACGAGTGCACTTCACGCCCTCGCGCACGATGCCGACAAGCGCCAGAGCTATGTCGAGAACCCGGCAGACTATTCATCCAGGCTCGATCTTTCGCCGGAGCACAAGGCGGCCCTCGTCGCGCTGGACGTTCCCGCGCTCGTCGAGATGGGCGTGCACCCGCTCGTTCCGTTCCTTGCCAATATGCACATACAGCGCATCCGCAAGTCGAAAGCAACCGCATGAGCGAGGACCGGCTGGAACAGCTTGTGCCTTTCGTCGGTGGAAAGCCCCTTCCCCCCCGGGAAGCGGGTTTTCCGCTCGTCCGCCCGGAAGACGGCAAAACGACGGCGTTTCTTGTCGAAGCGGGAGCCGAGGGCGTTGCAGCAGCGGTCGAGAGCGCCAAACCGGCCGCCCGCATCGCGCGCAAGGCGACATTGCATCAGCGGAGCCAATGGCTGACCGCCGCCGCGAACGCGCTGAAAGAGCAAGCGGACGCGATTGCCGAGCTGATCTCGGAGGATGTCGGCAAGCCGATCCGTGCGGCGCGTTTTGAGACGCGGCGCGGCGTCGAATTCATCGAAGCCTGCGCGGGAGCGGTCCTGCATCTGTCCGGCGGCGAGGTTGTCCCGGTCGATGCCGCACCGAACGGTGCAGGCCATTTCGGGTTCACCCGGCGTGTTCCCTACGGCGTGGTCGGTGCCATTACGCCCTTCAACGCGCCGATCAATCTTCTTGTCCAGAAAGTGGCACCGGCGATCGCGGCCGGCAATGCCGTGGTCGTCAAGCCCGCGCCGGCCGGCACGCGCGCCGCGCTTGCGTTGGCGCAGCTTTGCCTTGAGGCCGGCTGGCCGGAAGGCCTGTTCAATGTGGTAACAGGCGACCGCGAGACGGCGCTCGCTCTCGCCTCTCATCCGGACGTCGCGCTTGTGACGTTCACCGGAGGCACGACGGCGGGCGAGGCACTCGTGCGTGCGGCAGGCGTCAAGAAATTCGTCTCCGAGCTCGGGTCCAACGCGGCCAATATCGTGTTCAAGGATGCCGACATCGAAGACGCCGCGAAGAAGATCGCGGCGGCGGCCTTCGAGGCAAGCGGGCAGCAATGCATTTCCGCCCAGCGTGTCCTCGTCGAAAAAGACGTGCTCGATGCCTTCCTCGCCGCCTTCAAGACCGCCGCATCGGCGCTGAAGGTCGGTGCGGCCGGAGATCCGTCCACCGATGTCGGCCCGATGGTCCATCGGGCATCCGCAGACCGCGTCATGGCGATGAGCAAGGATGCCATCGACCACGGTGCGCGTTACGTGCTCGAACCGGTACAGAATGCGTGCGTGCTTTCCCCGGCGATCCTGACGGATGTCCCCAAAGAGGCGCGGCTGTGGACCGAGGAAGTGTTCGGCCCCGTTGCCATCGTCGTGCCGTTCGAGGGCATCGAAGAGGCCCTCGCGCTTGCCAATGACAGCCCGTTCGGGCTTCAGGGCGCCGTCTTTACAACCTCGCTTTCGGCCGCGATGCGCTGTTCGGAAGACTTCGATGTCGGCGCGCTCTGGGTCAACGAAGCAAGCCGTTTCCGGCTCGATATGTATCCGTTTGGCGGCATGAAGCTGAGCGGAACGGGCCGCGAGGGCGTGCGCTACGCCATCGAGGAAATGGGACAGATAAAGTTCACCGGCCTGAAGGTCTGAGCGGATGTCGGCTTTTGACAGATTAAAGGAGAATGCCGTTGCCGTCGGGCCGAAGGTCATCTCGGCGGGGCACGCTGCCGCAGCATCGGCGGGCGCAACGGCCTATGCGAAAGGCGGCAATGCCTTCGACGCGGCGCTTGCCGCCTGCTTCATGGAGCACATCGTGCTGCCGATGAAGTGCGGGCTTGCCGGCGATCTCGTCGCGCTGTTCCGCACCAATGGCGGTGAATTCCAGTCTCTCGTCAGCATCGGCGCCGGAGCGCGGGGGCTCGCGAAAGGTGCAAGCATCGAGCGCACGGGCCCGAATTCGGTCGGCGTTCCCGGCGCGCCGCACGGTTACGCCATTCTTCAGGCCTACGGGCGGCTGGCGCTCGGAGACCTCGCGCGGCCCGCGATACGTGCGGCGTCCGAAGGGGTGCCGTGGACGCGCGTTGCCCGTTCCTATGTTGTCGAAGGCGCGGCGCTTCTCGCGCGCCACAGCCCCTACAATCCTTACGCGCCCGGCGGCCGGATTCCGGAGATCGGTGAAGTCCGTCGTCTGCCGGGGCTTGGCAGCCTTCTCGAAGCATTTATCGACATGCGCGAGGCCGTTCTCGAAAGCGAGATCGGGGATCGCATCGCCGCACGCGTGCAGGAGCTCGGCGGCTTTCTCACGCGGGAGGATTTCGCCCAGCGTCCGGGCCGGATCGCCGAAGCCGTGAGCGGAAGCATCGCTGCGGGCCTGACCCTGCGCGTTCCCTCTGCCCCGACCCATGGCCCCCAGCTGATCGACATCGCGCGCCGCTTCCTTGCGCGCGAGGCGGATCTTCCGTCCATCGTCCGCGCGGCGCGGGTGGACGCCAAGGCGCGCGGACGCGAGACCGCCGATGGTGGCACATCCGTGGTGACGGCGGCCGACGACGAGGGCAATGCGGTCGTGATCCTGCATTCGAATTCGTTCCCGCAATTTGCCTCGGGCGTCGTGCTCGACGACGGCCTTATTCTCAACAACCGCCCCGGCCGCGGTTTCGATCTGCAAGCCCCGCCCGATGCCGCCAATGCGCCGGGCGCCGGCAAAGTGCCGTGGACGACGCTTCATGCATGGTCGCTGGCTTATGAAAGCGGGGAAACGCTCCTCGGCGCGACGCCGGGCGGCGTCAATCAATTGCCCTGGAACGCGCAGACCGTCACGGAACTCGCGCGCGGCCCGGACATCGCCGCTGCGATGACCAATCCGCGGTGGTCGCTTGATGCTGAAAACATGTTGTCCGCCGAGGACGGCGTCGACCCCGCAATTGTTGCGGACAAGCGTATCGAGGCCCTCAGCCTGCGGTCGGCGCAGCAGGTGATCCATCTGGCGAAGAACGGTCCGCACCGGATCGCGGCCGATCCGCGAACCGGCGCCACCGCAATTTCGGTGTACTGATATGAGCATTCTGAAAGTCGGCATCATAGGCTATGGCGCCATTGGGCCGACACTCCACACGCTTCTGAAAAAGCATGCGCGGAATGTGCAGGTCGTCGCCATCCTCGATCGCGAGGCGTCGGTCGAAGCGGCCCGTGCGCGCGCGGGCGAAACACCCGTCACCCATCAGCTCGCCGACTTCCTCGCCTTCGAACCTGATATTGTTGTTGAATGCGCGGGCCACGCCGCCCTCCGCGCCCACGGCATCGCCGTCCTCGATGGCGGGTGCGACCTGATCGTATCTTCCGTCGGCGCGCTCGCCGACACTGAGATCGAAGCCGCACTGCGCAGCGCCGCCCAGCGCACACGCAACCGGCTTGTGATCCCTTCAGGAGCCGTCGGTGGCCTCGACGCTCTTGCGGCGGCCCGCCCATCCGGCATCGACGAAGTATCGTACACGTCGCGCAAGAAGCCGATTGCCTGGACCGGTACGCCTGCCGAGAAGATGATCGATCTCTCCGCGATAGCCGAACCGACGCCTTTCTTTTCCGGCAACGCCCGGGAGGCGTGCCTCACCTTCCCGCAGAACGCAAACGTCGTTGCCGCCATTGCCATTGCCGGCATCGGTTTCGAGAAAACGCGCGTTACCCTGATGGCCGATCCTGACACGCCTGGAAATCGCCACGACATTGTCGCTCATGGCACTTTCGGGACCATTTCGAGCTCAGTGGTGACGCGCACTTTGCCTGAAAACCCCAAAACCTCCATGCTCGCTCCCTACAGCGTGATGCGGTCCATCCTGAACATGGCCGGACCGGTCATCATCTAAAAAGAACCCAGAGAACACGTGAAACCGGCCGATCTCGATCTCTCCGTGAACCACCCTGCCCTCGATCAGGCGCGCGGCGACTGGCCAGGTTTCGGTCTGAGCGACGACATCCGGCCGGCCCTCGCTGCCGCTCGCGACGCGGGCGAAACCTGTGCGCTGGCGACACTCTTCGATGCGCGTGGCGGCACGCCACGCGGCGTTGGCGCGCAGATGCTGGTGCGGCGCGCCTGCGTCTCAGGTTTTCTGTCCGGTGGATGCATCGAAGCCGACGTTACCCTCAACGCCCTCGCCGTTCTCGATGGTGGACAAGCCCGCCGTCTCGTCTATGGCGAAGGTGGACCCATCGACATCCGGCTGCCGTGCGGCGGTTGCGTCAACATACTCGTCGAGAGGATACTGCCGGACGATCCGGCCGTGGGCGAGTTGCTGAAGGCATGGCATGAACGCCGGCCTGCAATCTGGCTGAGCGATGGCGATGCCCGATCCTGCCAAGACGGCACATCGTCAAACCCCGCGTTTCCGGAAATGGCCGGCATGTCTGCTGCCGATCCACAAATGACGATCTATCGTCGGTACTTCCCTCAGCCACGGCTGATCGTGTTCGGTTCCGATCCGATGGTTCTCGCCCTGTCCAGCATGGCCGCGCAGAGCGGTATCGACACCGCGATCGCGCGCCCGAAAGGCCCACTCGCCGCCCCGCCTGTGGCCGGTATCCGTTATCTTCGCGGCATGCCTGCCGACAATCTGACGAAGATCGGCGTCGACCGATGGACCGGTATTGTGGTCGCGGCCCACGACGATATCGACGATCGGGACGCGTTGTTCGCGGCCCTGCAGTCGGACGCGGGCTATGTCGGCCTTCTTGGGGCAAAACGGCATCTGCAGCGCAAGCTTGAGCATCTTCGCCTCAAAGGTGTCGACGACGCTTTTCTTGCGCGGCTCAGGGCACCTGTCGGACTTCCTGGAGGCGGGCGCTCACCTTGGCAGATTGCCATTTCCATTCTCGCCGAATTCGCACAGTGGTCGAATGCCGAACAGAATAGTTACGTCGGTGTAGCGCCGCACCTGCCTGATTCAGCTTCCCGCACCGCCAGCTAACTCCTCGGCTTAAAAACATGCCGCCAAGCGCCGATACAATGACCAGCCCTCAAATTTATGTTAGTATACTTACATTATTCAGGAGGTGGCATCATGGTCAGTGTCGAAGACAAACTCGCCGCAATGGGTCTGAAACTGCCGACGGAAATTCCTCCCGCCGGTAATTACCTGCGTTATTATCAGGCGGGCAATCTGCTGTTCCTGTCCGGCCATTTGCCCGATTCCGATGGCACGCCGCGCTATATGGGGCGGCTTGGCGAGAACCTCACGACCGAGCAGGGTTACGAGGCGGCGCGGGCGGCAACGCTGAACGCGCTCGGCTCGGTCCGCAACGCAATCGGCGATTTCGGGCGGGTACGCCATTTCGTGAAGCTGCTCGGCATGGTCAACAGCACGCCGGACTTCATCGAACAGCCGCGCGTCATGAATGGCGCGTCGGATCTTCTGGCTGAACTCTTTGGCCCCAAAATCGCGCCGCATGCGCGCTCAGCTGTCGGCATGGCGGTTCTGCCTCGCGGGAACTCGGTCGAGATCGAAATGATCCTCGACATCGCCTGACGTCGAATGAATGCCCGCGTCGGTACCGACGCGGGCGGTGCATGTCAGGTGCGGAACACGCCGCGCTTGCGGCCCTGTGACGTGCTCATGAACAACTCTTCGAGCGGAATCTTCCGGCTGATAAGCCCCTGCTCGTGGGAATATCCGACCAGCGTCTCGAAATTGTGCCGGTTACGCTCTCCAAGTCCGTACTCCCACGGATCCTCGCCGAGAATCTGCTCCTGCTCTTCCCACGCCTCCTGATACCAGGCGAGCGGGACGAGACGCGGATTGCGCATGCGCTTCATCGCAATCGTCTTCGACCGCTGAAACGCATCGTAGAGGTTCGGCACAATCCAGGGATGTTCCTCGACCAGTTCCTGCTTGAAACCGAGCACGTGCATGATCGGGAAGATGCCGGTCTTGGCGTAGTATTTCTCTTCCTCTTCCTTGTAGTTCGGAAACAGGCGCCCGACGCGCGGATCTTTGTTCAAGAAAGGTTCGATGATGTCGGGATGCAGAAGAGCGTCGATCTCACCCTCGGCCAGCATGGTCTCGATCGATTTGTCCTGCGCAATCTTGGTCAGCTTCAGGCCTTCCGGAGGCGTGAACTCGATGTCCTCGTCAAGCTCCGCAAACCATTCGATGGATTTGTGCGGCACGCCATAATCGTGTTCGAGAATGCCACGCAGCCACAGGACGGCGGTCACCTGATAGGATTTCACACCGATCTTCTTTCCGATGAGATCGGTTGGTTTCGAAATACCTTTTGTCGTGTTCGTAAAGATAAAGCCGTGGCGGAAGCGTCGGTGCAGGAAGACCGGCAGCGCACGGAACGGAAGGTCGCGGTCGCGCGCGACGATGTATGACGAGCCGGAGCATTCCGCGACGTCGTATTCGCGTCCGCGCAAGAAGCGCCAATGGCGCGTTGCCGAATCCGCCCCCGTCAGAATGTTCAGATCGATACCGTCCGGCTTGACGATGCCTTCCTTAAGCGGGCGTATGATTTCGTAATCACCGCAGGCAAGCGTCAGATGCAGTTTCTTGGTCATGAGATGGCTTCCCCCCGGGCCGCCATTTCCGCGCGGCCTTTCTGAATGAGATTGAACAGAGTTTCCGGAACGATCGGTGTCTGCGAAATGCGTACAGCGAACGGCTTCAGCGCGTCCTCCACCGCTGAGATGATCGCAGCGGCGGCGGGAATCGTGCCCGCTTCGCCGACGCCCTTGGCGCCGAGCGGGTTCATCGGAGACGGCGTTTCAAGATAGATGGTTTCGAATCGAGGCAGCTCCGTCGCCGTGACAAGGAGGTATTCGGCAAAGGTTGTGGTCAGCGGCTGTCCGGATTCGTCGTATCCCATGACTTCGAACAGCGCATTGCCGATGCCGTGAGCGATGCCGCCATGGATCTGCCCGTCGACAATCATCGGATTGATCAGCTTCCCGGAATCGTGCAGCGCGACATAGCGATTGATGGTCACATGTCCGACTTCGACATCCACCTCGACTTCGACGACATGGCATGCATTCGCGTAGGCGAGCGCATCCGTCTTCCACTGGATGCTGGATTCGAGACCGGGATCCACGTCCGCCGGAAACGCATAGCCGGGTGCGCCGCGCAGCCGCGTCGCGACCTCGGCGAGGCTCATACCTCTGTTCGAGTTGCCTTTGACGCGGACGTGACCGCCCGAGAGCTCAAGCTCCTCTTCCGGAACGTCGAGCATATGGCTCGCCGCCTTGATCGCCTTGGCCGCCACCGCTTTCGAGGCGATATGCACAGACGAGCCTGCCGTCACGAGCTGGCGGCTCGCAAATCCACCAAGACCAAGCGGCGAGAAAGCCGTGTCTCCCGCGATCACCGTCACCTGCTCGGCTTCGATGCCGAGTTCCTCGGCACAGATCTGTGCCAGCGCGGTCGCAAGGCCCTGCCCCATCGCGGTCGCGCCCGTAAATACGCTGACACGGCCGGATGGCGCAATACGAACGGTGCCGCTCTCGAACGGCCCACGCCCGGTTCCCTTGACCGCGTTTGCCATGCCGATACCGATATGGCGGCCTTCGGCCAGTGCCGCAGCCTGCCGCTGCGGAAAGTCAGTCCAGCCCGCAGCGGCCAGCGCTTCCGCCTGCGAGGCGGGATAGTCGCCGGAATCGTAGACCATAGCAGCGCCCGAACGCGCCTTGAGCGGCTTTGTGTAGGGCATTTTCGACGGCGGAATGAGATTGCGGGCGCGAACCTCCGCGCGGTCGATGCCAAGCTCTGTCGCAATAAGGTCCATCATGCGCTCCATCGCGAAAGCGGCCTGAGGATAACCCGCACCTCGCACCGAGGAGACCGGAACCTTGTTGGTGTGCACGATCGAAACATCGACCGAATAGGCCGGAACGATATAGGGACCCGTCGCGGCCGTCGCCGAATTATAGGGCAGGTTCACGGGCTTCGGGGCGTAGGCTCCCTGATCGTGGATCAGGCTCCCTTTCATCCCGAGCACGCGGCCGTCTGCATCCGTGGCGACATCGAGCGACCAGTACTGGTCGCGCTCCTGGATGGCCGCAAGGAAGTTTTCGCGGCGGTCCTCGATCCATTTGAGATTGCGCCCCAGGATCGTCGCTGCGGCAGGCAGCGCGAACTCCTCGGGATAGAGACAATATTTTGGGCCGAACCCGCCGCCGACGTCGGGTGTAATAACACGAAGCCGGTTCTCGTCGAGATCGAGCATCGCAGACAACGCATGAAAGAGATCGTGCGGCATCTGTGTCGAAGACCAGACGCAAAGCGAATTCCCACCGGGCCGAACTTCGACGAGAACTCCGCGTCCTTCCATCGGATGCCCGCAGCCGCGGTGCTGCAGAAGATCGTCGTGGAAGACATGAGCCGCATCGGAAAAGGCGGCTTCGATATCGCCGAATTCGACCTTGAGCTTGTTGAGGACATTGGAAGCAAGTTCCGTACGGACGACTGGCGCTCCCACCACCGCTCCCACGCGTGCGTCGGTGACCACCGGTAGCGTATCGTAATCCACGATCACCGCAGCCACGGCGTCCTCTGCTTCATAACGCGAGTGTGCTACGACCATGGCGATGGGTTCGCCGACATAGGCCACTTCCTTGTCGGAAAGAACAAAGGGTGTGCTCGAATTCTGCGCCGAGCTCGGGCTCGCCCCCAGCGGCATTCGCAACGACATCAACGCAGGCTTGAGATCTTTTGCCTGCATCACCGCGTGGACGCCGGGCATGTCTTTGGCGATTTCAACGTCGACACCGATTATACGCGCATGCGCGACGGTGCTTCGCACGAACGCGACGTGCAGGAGATCCGGCAAAGCGATGTCATCGACAAAACGTCCATTACCCCTCAGCAGCGCCGGATCTTCAATGCGGTGTTTCGGGTGCCCGACAACTCGGCTCATGCGCGGCGTCCCTTGCGCAGCTCTGCCGCTGCCTGCATCGCCGCGGCGACGATGCTCTGATAGCCGGTACAGCGGCAGATGTTGCCCGAAATCGCGTCGCGCACATCCGCTTCTGTTGGGTCGGGTTGCTCATCGAGCAGCTCCATCAACGTCATCAGAATTCCGGGCGTGCAGAAGCCGCACTGAAGGCCGTGATTGTCTCGGAACGCCGTCTGAAGCGGGTGCAAATCTCCGTTCGGTTCCGCCAATCCCTCGATCGTGCGGACATCCGATCCTTCGGCCTGCACCGCGAGCATGAGGCAACTGCGCGCGCTTACCCCATCGACAAGGATCGTGCAGGCACCACAAACGCCGTGCTCACAGCCCAGATGCGTGCCGGTCAATCCGAGACCATGGCGCAGAAAGTCTGCCAATGTGGTGCGCACGTCTGCCGTGCCGCTGTAGCTACGGCCATTGACAGTGAGTTCGATGCTGCGCTCCGACATCAGTTGAGCCCTCCTAGGCGGTCTCTGGCTCGAGAGATCGCGGTCTTCAACGTCTTGCGGAGCACCGAACGCGCGACATGCTTGCGGTAATCGGCGCTCCCGTGGAAATCGCCGAGCACATCCAAACCGTCGCAGAATGAGAGCGCTGCCTCGACGGTTGCATCGTCGCCAGACGTGCCGGAGAGGACCTCTTCGGCCTCGACGCCGCGCAGCGGAACCGTGCTGACGCCGCCAACAGCTATCGCGATCTTATCGATTGTCCCCGACGCGTCGCAGGTCACCAGGCAGCCAGCAGATGCAACGGCAAAATCGCCATGACGGCGAGTGAATTCGTGGAAGCAATAGCCGTGGCCGTCCTGCCAGAGCGGGATTTCCACCGCGACGACAACCTCATTCGGTTCGATGCCCGGCGTCATGTAATCGACGATAAAATCGGCGATCGGCAGAGTTCGCCGTCCGCCCTCTTTGGCAATCTCGATTTCGGCATCGTGCAGCAACGCGATGGTCGGAAGCTCGGCTGCCGGATCGAGATGGCAAAGGCTACCGCCGATCGTGCCACGATTGCGAGTCTGCCGGTGGCCGACGAGATGCAGCGCCTCCGCAACGATGGGAGCGCGCTCGTTGACGAGCGGATCCAGTTCGATCTTACGCTGCCGGGTCATCGCCCCAATCCTGAGCCGGTCACGCTTGATTTCGATACCTGCAAGGCCGGGCACGCGGTTGATGTCGATCAGCACATCCGGGAAGACATAACGCAAATTGAGCATCGCCATCAAAGACTGGCCGCCCGCGAGAATCTTGGCATTTTCCGTTCCCGCCAGCATGACACACAGCTCGTCGAGGCTTTCGGGACGCAGATACTCAAACGGTGGCGGCTTCATCTTGACCTTTGAAACTAGAAACTCGTGTGATGCGGCAATCCAGCAGCACGAGTGGAAGGTCCACTCTTATCCGCCCGGCGGTTGCGCTTGCCAATTCGTCGGGACGGCTCTCTCACTCGCCTGAGAACAGGATTCCTTCCGGCAGGGGCAGGTGCAGGAACAGTTCGAAGACGGCGTACATGACGCCCGCCGTTCCAATCACATAGATGATGCAGACACGCCAGGGCGCCTTCGCCACGACCCTCAGATAGGCAATGATGAACACCGGCAGGATGACGAGCAGCCCGACGAGATACATCCCGCCGAAGAACATCACGACCCAACCCATGACTTCCGCCCAGGTGCGCCTGTCGGCACGGGCGAAGACTTTGTGGAACTCGTCTTCGTTGCCCTGATCCTCGTCTCCCTCGGCCGCGAGGGCCACCTCCCCGTTGCTGTGCGCCGCCTTCGACGCCGATGCGCCTCCGAGAGCGGCACGGCCGCCGAACGTTGTCCAGGCGAGCGAAGCCAACTTCATCAGAAGGAAGAGGATGCCTGCGATGCTGAGCAGTTCGGGAAAGAAAGCAGTGCTGGCCGGCCAGTTGAACGTCATCACATAGGCCGCGATCATCACACCAAGCAGCGCAAGCGTGAATATCCAGTCGCCGAGCTCGGCGCGCTTTTGCGGCTTTGTTGCCATAGGTGCGTTTGTCATGCCCGAACCTCCGAGGAACGGCGGATGCTTTTGCGTACATCCCACACCGTCTTGAAAAGAATGGCGACGATGATCATGCCGAGAAGGATGACCAGCGGACGCTGAATCCACGACCAGCCATAGAGAGAAGTCGAAAGGAACAGATAACGTTCGCACAGATCTCCAAGCACCGCACCGAGAAGAAGCGGAACGCGCGGCCAGTTGAAGCGAAGGCAGACGATGCCGACCGCCGCCGCGCCGAGCATGACCCATACATCGAACATGCTGTTGTTTTCGGCGTAAGCGCCGAGGACGGTGAGCACAAGAAGGAAAGGTACGAGAATTGGCCCCTCGGTGAAGGTCAGCCGCGCGAGCGGCTTCAGGAGAGGCAAAGCGAGAATGACCACGATGATGTTGGCGATGATCATGATCCAGACCATCGAGAACGTGACATCGAGATGTGTCGTAAGCATTTCCGGACCTGGGTTGAGCCCCGAAATCAGGAAGGCGTTGAGCAGAATCGCGGTGCTGACGCTGCCGGGCAAACCAATCGCGATCATCGGAACCAGCGAACCGCCGTCTTTGGCATTGTTGTTACCGCCGGCAGCCAGAAGACCTTCGATGCTTCCCTTGCCGAACTCCTCCGGCGTTTTCGACATCTGCTTGGCCTGTCCATAGGCGATAAACTGGGAGACAGAGCCGCCGACGCCGGGGATGACGCCAATCGCCGAACCGATGGCACCCGCCCATGCAACCACTTTCCAGTGGCGGAATGTGTCCAGCATACCTTGCCAGACGCCGTCGATATTTCGGCTCACGGCCTTTCCGGCGATGCTTTCCTTGCTCAGCATCAATTGTACAATTTCCGGGCCGCCGAAAAGGCCGATAACGATCGGCACGAGACCAAGCCCTTCCCAAAGCTCAAGCTGGCCGAACACATAGCGCGGAACGCCAGCCTGCGGATCGATGCCGATCAGCGCGATCAGGAGCCCGGCGCAGCCCATGATCATGCCCTTCAGCATCTGCCCCCGCGACAGCGAGGCCATGAAGATGAGGCCGACGACCGTCAGCATGAAGAATTCCGGCGGACCGAACGCGAGAACAATGGGACGAATGATCGGGATCGAGAGCGCGAGCACGACTGCGCCGATGATCGCGCCGACGAGCGAACTCATGAGCACCGCTCCAAGCGCCCTGCCCGCCTGCCCTTTGCGTGCCATGGGATGGCCATCGAGCACGGTCGCGGCCGATGTTGCCTCTCCCGGTATGCCGAACAGGACTGCGGTAATATCGCCGGTCGTCGATGTAACGACTTTCATGCCGAGCAGAAAAGCGAAGACGTGGATGGGTTCCATACCGAACGTAAACGGCAGCATAAGCGCCATCGCGACGGGGCCGCCTATCCCGGGCAGAACGCCGACAACAAATCCGATCAAGATTCCAATGAGCATCAGACCCATCGAATGCGGGCTGAGGACGTCGAGAAGCCCGGTCATCGCGGCGTCAAACATTGGGCACTATCCTATCGCGTTTACCACCAGCTCGGCCAAAGAACGCGGCTGGTGGGGTGCTTTTCGTTTCCAGTCTATTGCGCGAATGAACTGCGCAGCAGATCAAGATATTCTTTTTGGGCCTCGCTTGCGCCCCGAACCAGATCTGCGACCGCCGCTCCTGAAAGAGGCTCAACCGGCCTGTTCAACTGCCTAGATTCCGCCAGGAATTCCGGGCTTGAAATCGTCCGGTCGAACACGTCGCGCAGGCATTTCAGGCGATCTTCCGACAATCCGGGTGGCGCGGCGATGGCGCGTCCAGCTGCCACGGCGCTCGCATGCGCCTTGATCAGAGGAAGAAACTTTGCATCGACCATTTCTGAAATCGGACGGATTTCCGGACGTCCGGCAACGGCCTCGGTGCCGAGCAGCCAGATGGTCTGGCCGGTCTGCGCTTTCTCGGCCGCGTCCGCAGCACTTAGCGAGGACGAGAACAGATCGAGTTCTCCGCGCCCGAGCGAGGCATAGACTTCGGGCGACCCGCTAAACCCCGTAATGACGTTTGCGTTGGTCTCGATAACCGTTTCGAGGAGCTTCGCACTGATGTACTGCGGCGATCCCAGGCCCGTCGAACCGATGCGCACAGCACGCTCCGCACCGAGCTTCTGCGCATCGTCCACGGTTTTGATCGTTCCGCCCGGATTCGTGGCCACGACATCGGGTTCGCCGGAAACGCGGCCGACCCACGAAAATTCGTTGGTTTTAAAACGGACGCCGGGCGCGTCGCCGAGTTCGGCGGCGAGCATGCCACTGACGGCAATCAGTTGAAGCTTCAGACCGTCGGGTTTTTCTGTCCAAGTCTGGTTGGTTGCCAGCAAGCCGCCCGCGCCAGGCTGATTGCGCACGATCATGCTCGCTGCACCGAGCTGCGGCCCCATATACTTCGCGACCATTCGCCCATACACGTCGAAGCCGCCACCGGCCGAGAACGGAATGACAAGTTCGACGGTCTCATTTTCAAAGAAAGCGCAAGTCTTGTCCATCTGGGCTGATGCGGACGACGCGATCATGATTGCGATCGATGCACTCAAAAGCCTGGAAAATATCGAGGTTCTGCTCATCTTTAATCATCCCGCATTCGAAAGGGGCTGACCGCAACAAGAGTTACCGCCAGCCCGGACAATGACGGCCCGAAAATATCCCGTTACTTTCCGAAGGATTTGCGGAGAACATCCACATATTCTTGCGGAGCGCGCGTCGCTTCTTCAACGACAGCGGCCATCTCAGCCCCCGTCAGCGGCTGCACCGGACGATTCAATTGCTTGGATTCAGCGACGAACGCTTCGCTCGCGACCGTGCGGTCGTAGGCGTCGCGCAGGCACTTCAACCTGTCTTCCGGCAGTTTCGGCGGACCGGCGATCGCACGCCCGGCAGCAACTACCGCTTCCTGTACCTTGATGAGAGGCAGGAACTTGGCGTCGACGAAGTCGGCCAAAGGCTTGATCTCGGGCATTCCCTCGACACCCTTCGTCGAGAACGTCCAGAGCATATTGGCCGTTTCCGCCTTCTGCGCAGAGATGGCAGACGACAACGAGGTCGAGAACAGATCGAGCTCGCCGCGACCGAGCGACGAATAGACTTCCGAGGAATTGCTGAAGCCCGTAACGACATCCACCTTGTCGTCAAGCATCATGCTCATGAGGTTTCCTTCGATGTAGTCGATGTCGCCGACCCCGGAGGAGCCGTAACGGATCTTCCGTTCGGCACCGATCTTCTTCAGGTCATCGATGGTCCTGATCGATCCCGTTGGCGAGACGGAAATAACATCGGGCTCTCCCGTGATGCGGCCGATCCACGAGAACTCTCCGGTCTTGAACGAAACGCCCTCGGCGCCGCCAAGCTCGGACGTGACCATGCCGGAGACCGACATCACCTGGATACGCAGGCCATCGGGCTTTGCCGCCCAGGTCTGGTTCGTACCGAGAAGGCCGCCGGCTCCGGGCTGGTTGCGGACGATCATGTTCGCAGCGCCGAGCTCGGGGCCCATGTGTTTGGCGACCATTCGCCCATAAATGTCGAACCCACCGCCCGGCGAGAACGGGACGATCAGTTCGACCGTCTTGTTCTTGAAGAACTCGCAGCTGGCGGCGTCCTGCGCATACACAGGGGATGCTGCGGCGACAACCAACGCCATCGAAGCCGGAAGTGCGAGTTTCTGCATCCGAGGTCCCTTGGCCGTCACGATTGCGCGCGACACGCCAGTCCTGCCCGAGAAAAATTTGCTCATTTTCTGCTCCCCACGAACGCGTTGACTTCAGTCAACGATGGCTCGGAAATAGACAGTATACTGACTATTTGGACTGTCAACGCGCCCCCGTGCGGACAAACACTTTAGAGCCACCTGGAAAGTCTATGTTTTAAGCAGCAGGTCAGGCAGTTGCTGGTATTTCAGTCGAAATATCGGGAGCTTGGCTCGTCAGCAGCCAAGTACATGCCGTCGAATTGAGCAGAAAATAAAATTTGACGGACCGCTATACAGCCGGCTCAGAGCGCGGATCGAGCCGCAATTCCGCCCGCCCGAGGGAGTTGTTTCCTTCGATCAGACGCACGAGGAGATCCAGGAAAACTTCGCGCTCCTCGCCCGAAAGAGGGCCGAGAAGTCGACGGTGAACCCGGCTAAAGCAGGCGCTGGCCTGCTTGAGGTGCTCATCGCCCGACAGCGTCATTCGCAGGCTCTTGGCGCGACGATCGCGCAAGGATGGTCGGCGCTCGATGTGGCCTGCGGCGGACAAGCGCGCGACGACATCTGCCACATTTGCACGGTCGATTCCCAGCTCGCGCGCGAGCGCGGACTGGTCGATCCCGGGATTGGCGGAGATCACACTCAGAGCGCCGAACTGGACGGGCGTGATATCCAGATCACCCATCTCGTCCATGAAGATCGCAACGCTGATCTGGTGCAGACGGCGGACCAGAAAACCCGGTCTGTCCCAGAGCGAAAGCGCCTCTGAACGTCGACGATCCTTCGGCACACTACATCTCCCAGTTAACCCGTTGCAGCAATCAGCAATTGCGGACGGGCGCGTCAACGTCAAAGTGCCAGCATACCAACAAGGAAAGGCTCTAAGGCCTTTCAACGTCCAACCCGCTAGCGCCTCAAAGAATGGCAGAAAGAGCCGAATAAATGAGATTCGCGGCGATCAACGCCAGGATGGCGATGAACAGTTTGTCGAAAGCCGAAGGGCTTATCACCCGGCCCAGCCAGTTTCCCACCGGCATCATGAGTGTCACGGGAATGAGCGCGAGCAAGCCCTCGACGAAGAAACGCATTTCGTAGAGACCTGCGAAGATCAGCGAAAACAGTTGCACAAGCGAGAAGGCGAGAAACATCGCCGAGACTGAAAAAACGAGATCGTCCCGCGACAGCCGCATCGCGTGGATGAACGGAACACCGACAGGACTCGACAATCCCGTGGCACCCTGCACCGTTCCGGCCACGAAGCCGACAGGCTTCGCCAGGCGTCGCCCCCTGTCCATACTCAGAACGAATGACGGGCTGAAGAGCCGCAGAGCTATATAGCCCGCAAGCATGAGCCCCAGGAAAAGTGAGCTCCACGACGACGGGAGAATTTTCAAAAGGAAAGTCCCCGCGACGATCCCGACGGCCCCGAGCAGAAGCATCGGGCCGAGAAAGGGTGTCCGGTGACGGCTCTCGCGCAGTTGCCAGACCTGCCAGATGTTCGTGACAATGATAGGAAGCGCAAGGATCGCGATGGCGTGAGGCACACCGAGGAAACTGGCAAGGACGGGCATCGCGACGATCGGAAGCCCAAGCCCCGTCGCTCCTTTGACGACCGCGCCCACGCCAAGCGCAAACGAGACGAGCATCAGGAGCTGAATGCTCATGCCGTAAACCAAGATTTCCCCCTGAATTTTCACGCGACAGAGTTTGCAGATCCATGCATCCCCGTTCGCCACGGGATCCGCATGACCGATCAGCCGCCGCCCGCAGCCTGAAGGTTTCGGCCGCGCGTGGCCCACCCCGTCATGCGCTTTTCGATATAGGCGAAGACAAGAAAAGTGGCGATCCCCATCAGAGCGATGACGAACACACCCGCGAACATCAGCGGGATCCGAAACTGCGAAGACGCCTGCAGCATCAGATAGCCGATGCCATCGTTCGACGCGATCGTTTCAGCAATGACCGCACCAATAAACGCAAGCGTAATCGACACCTTCAGCGAAGCGAAGAAGTAGGGCATGGCGCGCGGCAAACCGACCTTGAACAGCAGATCGCGCTTGGTCGCGCCGAGTGAACGGAGCACGTCCTCCAGTTCCGGCTCGACCGTCGCAAGGCCAGTCGCCACATTAACCGCAATCGGGAAGAAACTGAGAAGGAATGCCGTCGCGATTGCTGTCGGCTGGCCGATGCCGAGCCACAGGACGAGGATCGGCACGACTGCCACTTTCGGGATCGAGTTGAAGCCAATCAGAACGGGATAGAGGCCGACATAAATCAGCCGGGAGGATCCGATTACGACACCGAGCGTAACCCCGAAGAGAATGCCACAGGCAAATCCGATCATCGTGTTCATCAGCGTGAACGATGCGTGCTGCAGGATTGGATCGTGATATTGGATGAGTGCACCGAAGATCGCGACCGGTGACGGCAGAACGAATGGCCGAATTCCGAACAGCATGACGGCGAGCTGCCAGACGATCAGGATCCCGGCGATGACGAGCCAAGGCATCACCAGTTCAAGCCGACGCTGAGAAGACGCGTTCATCTCATGCCACCTTCAGGTTTTTTTCGGCTTGCACTTTGCTTTCATTGCGGATTTGCGCGATCTCGTTTCGGATCGCATGTACAATCTCGATGAACTTCGGATCGAATGTGGTTTCGATCGTGCGCGGCCGCGGGAGATCGACCTTGTGGGTTGCGATCACCTTTCCCGGGCGGGCGCTCATGACAAAGATCACATCGGCAAGATATGCTGCTTCGCGAAGATCGTGTGTCACCAGAATGGTCGTGAACTGGCGTGTCATCCAGATCGACTGCAAGACGCCCCAGAGTTCTTCGCGCGTAAAGGCATCGAGAGCTCCGAACGGCTCGTCGAGCATCAGAAGTTCGGGCTCATGAATAAGCGAACGGCACAGATTTGCACGCTGCTGCATGCCGCCCGACAGCATCCAGGGATGCTTGTCCTCGAAGTCTTCAAGGCCGACGGTGCGCAGAAGATTGCGCGCCCTGGCCGTGTATTCGGCGATGTGCGAACGCAGGCGCCCACGGTGCGGCTCGACGATTTCAAGCGGCAGCATGACATTGGACAGCAGCGGCCGCCACGGCAGAAGGGTCGGGTTCTGGAACGCCATACCGACTATTTTGAGCGGGCCGGAAACCTTCTCGCCTGCGACCGAGACAGATCCCTCCGAAACCGGATTGAGACCGGTTACCAGCTTCATCAGGGAGGACTTTCCACATCCCGAAGGACCGACGACCGCGGCGAACTGCCCCTTTTCGATCGACATGGATGTACCCTGCAGCGCCAGCGTCCCTTCAGGACCGCCATAACGCAGCGCAACATCGTCCAGCCTTACAAACTCGGTCATCCCAATCTCCGGCGCAAAAACGCCTGCGATTTTCATCGCAGGCGCCAGGCATTCAGATCATTTTTAGTTCGGAAGCCGCCGGCAGAAAACGATCATCGTAATAGAGAGAAAGCTCGGGAACCTCGTCCAGCTCGAAGCCCTCCTTGATGATCTGGCTGCCTTTTTCCATGCGCGCCGGATCGACATAACCCAGACCATTCTGTTTCACGTTTTCCGTCATGATGTGCTTGTCCAGCACCCACTGGAAACGCGGGAGTTCAACCTTTTCCTGCAGAAGGGATTCGCGCTTCACCACCGCGGCAACAGCTGCCGCCGGATCCTTGTATGCAGCTTTCCACGCGCGGGCTGCACCGAGCGCCATCGCCTTGCAAAGATCCGGCTGTTCCTCCAGCATTCTCTGGCTGGCGATCAGGGACTGGGCCGGGAAATTGAAACCGTAGTCCGAATAATACAGCAGGCCGATATCGTCCTGATTTGCACCGGCCTCAACAAGATTGAAGATCGAGGTGTAGTCGAAGCCGATGATGGCATCGATCTCGTTGCGCAGCAGAAGGCTGTCGCGAAGCTTTACGTCGACCGTAACGTATTCGATCTTGCTTTCGTCCACATCATTCAGCTTCAGCAAGGCGGGAAGCAGCTTGGTCGCGCCGGATGCCGCACCGACACCGATACGCGCACCTTCAAGGTCCTTCGGCTTTTCAATGGGCCTTTTGTTCATGCTGATGAGGCAGGCCGGAAAATGATCGAAGATGGACAGAATGGCCTTCGGCGCGGCCTTCGGATTACGCGCCGCGAATTCCACGAGGGTTGATATATCGGCAAAGCCGAAATCGTGGGTTCCTGTCGCAACACGCCGCACCGACTCCGCGGACCCCGGCGAGCCGTCGATCGCTAGCGAGTAGCCCAACTCCTTGTAAATGCCCTGCTCTTCGCCAAGCAGGAAGGGACAGTTCCCGCCATAAATGCGGATATCCAGAGTGAACGGAATTGTCTTTTCCTGCGCTCTCACGATAGCAGGCATGCCGATAGCCGCCGCCCCCGTCATCGCCGCGCCTCCGAGAAGCGCCGCACGACGCGTCACGAAACTGTTTCGAATGCCGCTCTCCATCTTACGCCTCCTGGGGCCGGATCCGACCATCCACTCGCTGCATTATTGGCAGAAAATTTTCCACGTATGCACAGTAATACGTACATTTTCATCGAGATCCTGGAACGTCGATGAAAGCCTACCAACCAAATTAGTTAGCACGCTAACAAATTATTGGACGAGCGCAAGTGGCTATAAATCTATCCCCTCGACCTCGACTGCATGTTGGAAAAGTATTGAGCAAAAAGGAGCCTTTCTGGGTAATGAGCAGCCCCAAATTACGAGCGTAGAGAGCGCGTTATGAAAAGCTTTTGGGCATATGCCAAAATTGTTTGCAGCAACTGCATCTACCGCTGGCAAGCGCCGGTGCGCTTCGAAGGCGCGATTGCGGGTTGCGTTCGCCTTTTTTGTAAGTGTACTAATAATTGACACGTGACGCGACTGAATCCGGAACGAATTGCAGGCGACGCAGACGGAGCCGTTCATGAGCATCTCACCCGAGACCGAAACCTGGATCGGGAAAAGTTTGCTGCGAAAAGAGGATATCCGGCATCTTGCGGGTGCGGGCATGTTCGTCGCCGACATTCGCATGCCGAACATGCAGGATGTGGCTTTTGTCCGTAGTCCGATCGCACACGGACACCTTCTCGGCATCGAGAAGCCGGCGGGGCGCGAGGCCAGCGTTTTTACACTCGTCGATCTTGGTGCCGTGCGGTGCATCGATGCCGGCCCGGAACTCGCAAGTTTTCGTACGACCCCCTACCCTCCCCTTGCCGGAGACCGGGTGCGCTTTGTCGGCCAGACAGTCGCGGCCTGCATCGCACCAACCCGGGCCGAGGCCGAAGACATAGCGGAACAGGTCATCGTCAATACGGATGATCTCCCCACCGTCGTCGATGCCGTCGCCGCACTGCAGCCCGGGACCGCAACCCTGTACGACGGCTGGTCCAACAACGCCTTTATTCACGCGACCATTGCCGAAGGCGATATTGCGAGCGTGGCGAACGCGCCGGTCCAGATGCACCGCACCCTGAAGATGAACCGGCAGGCGACGGTAGCCCTCGAAGCACGAGGCGTTCTTGCCTATTGGGATCACCGGCTCGACGAACTGGTCGTCTACACGTCGACGCAAGGGCCGCATGTCATGCGGCTCGGGATCGCGCAATCGCTTGGGCTCCCCGAGCACAAGCTGCGCGTCATCGCTCCGGATGTCGGTGGCGGCTTCGGCGGCAAGAATCGGCTTATGCCGGAGGAAATCGCGATTGCTGCGCTTGCGCTCAAGCTCGGCCATCCCGTCCGCTGGATCGAAGATCGGCGCGAGCATCTCATCGCGTCCGTCCACGCGCGCGAGCACCACTATGACCTGACGCTGTTCGCAGAGACCGATGGACGTGTGCTGGGCATCAAGGGCGCGCTGCATGTCGATGCCGGCGCTTACGCGCTCTGGCCTTCGGGACCGTTCATGGAATCGAGCATGGCAGCGCGGAACCTGCCTGGTCCCTACCGAATCAAACACCTGCACATCGACACGCACACGGTCGCCACCAACAAGGCGCCGCTCGGCCCTTATCGTGGCGTCGCCCGTCCGGGCGCATGCTTCGCGATTGAGCGCGCGATGGATGAACTTGCGCATGAGCTCGGCATGGACCCATCGGAACTCCGTCGCATCAATCTCGTGTCGGCGGCGGATATGCCTTACCGCACGGCGGGTGGGCTTCTTCTCGACACAGGCGATTATCCGACGGCGCTCGAAGCTGCCGTGGAGATGATCGATCTTCCTGCCATCCGTGAGCGCCAGAAAACGCCGGAGCCCGACGGACGGAAGATCGGTGTCGGCTTTGCCGTCTACACCGAGCAAAGCGGGCACGGAACGGTCGAATGGACGAAGCGAAAATCGCGTGTCGTGCCTGGCTATGAATCGGCCACGGTCCGCATGCTGCCGGACGGGACCGTGCACTTGATGGTCGGCATACTCAATCACGGCCAGGGCCTCGAAACCTCGCTCGCGCAGATCGCGGCGTCGGAACTTGGAATGCACCCCGACAACATCTCGGTTCGACACGGCGACACCGGATCGACGCCCTACGGCTTCGGCACCTTCGCTTCCCGCAGCATTGTTTTCTCGGGTGGCGCGGTCGCCAAGGCCTGCCGGCAACTCGCCATCAAGATATGTAGGATCGGCGCGCATCTGATGCAGACGGACACAGCCGAAACCGCCTTGCGCGACAATGCGGTCCACGGCCCATCCGGCAGCGTCTCTTTGGCCGAAATTGCCCGCGCCGCGAACACGCGTCCCGAACTCCTTCCGCAGGGCACAGAGCCCGGCCTCGAAGTCACAGCAACCTACGAGCCGCCGGATTCAGGAGGCGTGTTTTCCTATGGCGTTCATGCCGCGCTCGTTGCCGCGGACCCGAAAACGGGGATCGTCGAAATTCTGAAATACGCTGTCGCCGAAGACTGCGGAACCATGATCAATCCGCTGATCGTCGACGGCCAGATCATCGGTGGCGTCGCACAGGGGATCGGTACCGCACTTTATGAGGAACTTCCCTACGACGAGGCCGGACAACCTCTCGCGACGACATTCGGCGATTATATGATGCCGTGCGCGACGGAGATCCCTCACTTCGAAATCCGGCACTTCGTCACGCCCGCGCGGAATACCGAATATGGCGTGAAAGGTATGGGCGAAGGCGGCGCGATTGCCCCGCCGGCAACCATCGCAAATGCGTTGACAGATGCGTTTCGCGATATCGGGGCAAAGTTTCTCGAGACCCCTATGACGCCCCGCCGCGTTTCCGAGGCGGTTGCACGCGCTCACGGAGAGAACGGGTGAAAGCCTCCGCCTTCCAGTACGTGCGTCCGGAAAATCTGACGGAAGCAATTGAGCTTCTTTCGGGTGATCCCGATGGCGGCGCGATGGCAATTTCGGGCGGTCAGTCGCTGCTCGTGCTGATGGGGCTGCGCTTTGCAATGGCGAACACACTGGTAGATATTTCGCGCCTTCCCGAATTGCACAGGGTTTCGGAATCCGCAGATCGTGTTTTTCTCGGCGCGGCCACCACGCATGCGATGATCGAGGACCGCAAAGTGCCCGATCCGTCCTCCGGGCTCATGCCGCGGGTTGCGAGCAAGATTGCCTATCGGTCTGTTCGCAATCTCGGCACTATCGGCGGCAGCATGGCGCTTGCGGACAGCGCCGCCGATTGGCCGGCCTGCCTGATCGCGCTGGACGCCGACATCGTCATCATGGGGGCTCACGGAGAGCGCCGCGAAAAGGCCGAAGACTTCGTGCGCGGTCCCTACGAAACCGCGCTTCTTCCTGCGGAGTTGGTCGTGGGTATCGACATTCCACATCGGAGAACGGCGCGCTGGGGAACCAACAAGGTTGCGCGCAAAAGTGGAGCTTTTGCGGATTCATTGGCGGTGTTTGTCGATTCATCGAATGACGGCCCAGCCCGTCTTGCGCTGACGGGAACGGCCTCACATGCCCGCCTTCTCCCCAGAACGAGCACTTACGCTCATGAGAACCGGATATTAGACAACGCCGATCTGCGAGCGACCATTCTGGCCGATCTGGAGGACGTGGATCCTCTTGCCGACGCCTATCGCCAACGATGCCACGTCGCCACCGCAATGCGGGCGATCGCCGAGGCCAGACTATGACCAGCACTTCCTTTTGCCTGAACGGTCGCGAAATCGCTCAGGAGATCGATTCGCGCCAGAGCCTCGCCGATTATGTGCGTGAGACGCTCAACCTGACGGGCACCCATCTCGGCTGCGAACACGGAGCATGCGGTGCCTGTACCGTCGAGGTCGACGGCACGCCAGTGCGCTCGTGCCTGGTTCTTGCGGTCATGTGCGACGGCAAGAATGTCGAAACGATCGAAGGAACGCGCACGGACGAGGCGATGAACATCATCCGCCGGAATTTCCGCGAGAAGCACGCCCTCCAATGCGGTTTCTGTACGCCCGGAATGCTCCTGACCGCCCGCGACATCATCCGCCGCCATCGGGCGCCAAACGACGCTGAGATACGCGCCGAACTGAGCGGCCAGATATGCCGGTGTACGGGCTATATGGGAATTGTGGCTGCGATAAAGTCCGCAGCTGTTGAGATCAACGGTTAGCGGCGTCAGATGTCAGGCTGCGACCGCATCGTCGAGCCTCGTCAGTGTCTGCCGTGCATAGGCCATCAGCCAGGCCTTGAATTCCAGCACCGCCGGATGCGATGCATTGCTTTCGTGCATCAGCAGATAATAGTTTCCGTCGCTGTCGATCCGACGCGACGACAGGGCGACGAGGTCACGATCTCTCGGATCGACAAGAACATCCGGCACGAGCGCAATGCCGAGCCCGTCCTTTGCCGCCGAGATCGACATGAACATATGGCTGAAGACAAGTTCGGGACGCGGCATGATCATGCCCTGAACGCCAAGCCAGTCCTCCCAAGCCGTCATCCTGGTTCCCGTATGGATCAAGGGATAACGCAAGATATCTTCAATGTTTTGGGGAATTCTTCCATCAAACAACCACCGGGACGCAATCGGCACCAGCCGGTCCCGTAACAGAAAGTCGGCCGAAATTCCGTCCCAGTTTTCGATCATCCGCAGAGTAAGCCGTGGCCCATCAGACTGGCCGATGTGACCAGGCAGCCGTCCGACCCGAAGCGCAACCGCGCCTTCGGTGCGCAATTCACGCGCCGGCTCAGTCGACGTTTTGAACCGAAGCTCGATATTCTTGTGCTGGCTCGAAAACTCGGTCAGCCGTGGCATCAGCCACATGGATGCCAATGTCGGCAGAATTGATATTTTCAGAATGTGCCTTTCGGACGCTGTCTTTACCCGCTCTCCCGCGACGGCCAGAGATCGCAATGCGGGACGAATGGCGGTGACATACTGAACTCCAGCAGGGGTAAGCTCGATCTGCCGGGTTCCACGTAAAAAAAGCTCAGTGCCGAGCATATCCTCAAGCTCGCGTATCTGCCGGCTGATCGCGCCCTGGGTCAGATGCAGCTCGTTGGCGGCGGCCGTAAACGATTTCAATCGCGCGGCAGCCTCGAACCCCCTCAGAGTTGACGTTGACGGTAGCCTTTCAACCATCCTCGGAACTCCGTTGACCGGATCGACAAGCCGATCGAACACACAGGTTTCCAAAGCAATAGTCGTGCCTGAGAAGGCTCACATGTCAATAGTATTACAGCGTCCACCCTGCAGCATGTCCGCGCAATCTTATCGATTGCATTTGGAACTGAAGCTCCATCCTTGAACCGGAAAGCTAAATGCCAGCCACCAGCCCGCCGTCGACGCGGATTATGGAGCCCGTGACATAGGAAGCGCGTTCGCTTGCCAGAAACGTCACGACATCGGCAAACTCTTCCGGGTCGCCATAGCGCCCGGCCGGTATCGCAGATGTGCTTTCCCGCTGTACCTCGGAAACATCCCTGCCCTCCCGCTCTGCCCTTTTTTGATCGAGAAAGCTTATCCTGTCGGTCGCGATACGTCCGGGAGCAACAACATTTGCCGTGACGCCATCGCCTGCGACCTCGCGCGCGAGAGTTTTAGACCACCCAACCAGAGACAGCCGCAAGGCATTGGAAATGGCCAGATTCGGAATGGGTGCGACAACGCCCGAAGACGTGAGAGTGAGAATGCGTCCCCATTTCCGCTCACGCATGCCGGGTAGAACGCGATCGCTTATCGCAAGAACCGAGAGCACCATGGTACGAAAATTCTCTTCCCACACGGCAAGGTTTGCGCCGGCCGCAGCGGTAGGAGGCGGACCTCCGGTGTTGTTGATCAGGACCTCCACCGGGCCGAGTTGCTTTTCGATCTCCGCAATATTGCGATCAATCAATGAAAGATCACCAAGATCCCACTGCAAAGCGATGCACCGCGCACCCTGTGCGGACAGAAGTTCATACGTTTTTTCGAGCCTGTCCGCCGACCGGTTTGCCACGGCGACATGAGCGCCCTCCCGCGCAAGCGAGAGGGCGACTGCACGTCCGAGACCACCGCCGGCCCCCAGCACCAGAGCCGTCTTGTTCTTCAACCCCAAATCCATAGACTGCTCCGATGCCGGTGACGCTCGACCTTACTGGAAGATCTCAGCGAATTTTTTCTTGGTCGCCTGATTGTTCTCTTTGACGTACTTATAGTCGATCTGGCGCACTTTCATGTCCGCGAGGCGCGGGCTGTTCGGCGGAGGTTCGACATCGGTGCGTGCCGCGTAATTGCCGCTCGCTGGGAACACATCCTGCGCCTCCTTGCTCACAAGGAATTCTGCAAGCAATTTTGCGGCGTTCGGGCTCTTGGCCTTGGCAAGCACCGCCGAAGGTGCCGGAACGACGAATACGCCGTCATCCGGATAGATCACTTCGAGCGGCTCTCCTGCCATTTTGGCGGCATTCGCATACGACATGTCGGTGCCTCCGGCGACCTGCCGTTCTCCGCGCTTGACCGTATCGAACGCCTGCTGACCGCCGCGGACAATCATGACGCCATTGTCATTCAGCTTCTCGAAATAGTCCCATCCGAATTCCTTGGCTATCATTGCCACCGTGTAGAGCTGCAGCACGGTGCTCGCCGGATCTGTAATAACGATCTGTCCCTTATAATCGTCCTTGAGCAAATCTGACCAAGCTTTCGGAGCCTTGTCGACCGGAAGGATTTTCGTGTTCGTATAGAAGGCAACGATGTTCAACCGCTGCGCGACATACATCCCATCCGGATCTTTGAGATAATCCGGAATGTTGGCGCTGCCCTCCGGAACAAACTTCGTGAAGATTCCACGCTCGCCGAAATCACCCATCGCCTCGGGATCGGACGTCGTCAAAACATCCGCCGCAACCTGCCCCGCATCCAGCTCGGTATTGAAGCGACGCAGGAGCTCGCTACCGCTTGCGCGAAACAGCTCGACCGTCACGCCATACTTCTGTTCGAAGATCGCTACGATCTTGTTGGCCTGGTCGATCGGCGTCGAGGAATACCACACGACCCGGCCTTCCTTCTTGGCCGCCTCGACATCCACCGCGTCCGCGGCCGATGCGAGGGATGGGATGCACAGCATTGCCGCCGCGATTCCCGTGCAGGCAATTCGCCTGGTAAGACCTGTTCCTATGGCACTCATGGCAGACCCCTTTGTAATGTTACAAGCCGCACTCCTGCAAACTCATGCAGATGTGAAGATCGAGCCGCGTTCGTTCGCGATCTTCAAGAAAACCTCTTTACCCGTCGGGAATAGATCGCGTGGATGGGTCTGAACCCGAATGGATTGGCCATCTTCCAGCGTGACGACGTATTCGCACATGTTTCCGAGGAAGGTGACATCCGCGATCACACCGGGCAGTCCCTGCCCGGACAGCTGAATCGCGACGTCTTCCGGGCGCACCGCAAGATCGACCTTCGACCCGATCGGGAGATCGGTCGAGGACGGCAGCATGATTTTCGTTCCCGACACATCGAGTGTAACGTCAGAGGCTGTACGTGCCGTTACGCGACAGCTGATGAAATTGATAAGCCCCATGAAGTCAGCAACAATCCGGTTGCTCGGCCGGTCGTAGACGTCAAGAGGAGATCCGTACTGCTGAAGAATGCCGCTGTTCATCACGGCAATACGATCCGACAACGCAAGCGCCTCGGCCTGATCGTGCGTCACGTAGACGAAAGTGATGCCGGTGCGCCGTTGCAGCTGCTTCAGTTCGGCGCGCATCTTCTCGCGCAGTTTGGCATCGAGATTGCTGAGCGGCTCATCAAGCATGAGGATCGCGGGCTCGACGACGAGGCTGCGTGCGAGCGCGACACGCTGCTGCTGGCCGCCCGACAACTGCGAGGGATAGCGTTCCCCAAAACCGCCGAGGCCGGTAAGTTCGAGCATGCTCTCGACGCGCCGCCGCTGCTCGGTGGCCGATACGCGCCTGATCTTGAGCCCGAACACAACGTTCTCGTACACGGTCTTGTGCGGCCACACGGCGTAGTTCTGGAACACCATGCCCATGCCGCGATCTTCAGGAAGAACAACCCCGCCGCTGGACGAAATGACACGCCCCTTCACCGAAATTGTTCCCTGATCCGGCGTGATATAGCCGGCGAGCATGCGCAGTGTGGTGGTCTTCCCGCAGCCGCTTGGCCCCAGCAGGGTGACGAACTGGTTCTCCTCGATCGTCAGACTGAGATCGTTGACGGCAGCGGCGTTGGCCTTCGACGCGAAGTTTTTGGTAAGATTGCGAATTTCAATAAGAGCCATTGCCGCCGCCCTGGTCAGGTCACTATGTCCGTACCCGGCCGGCGCGCGCCGAACCAACGTACAACGAGAATTGCCAATCCGATCACCGCCATGTTGACCATTGCGAGCGCCGCGACGGGCTCAGGCCTCCCCACCTCGTAGAGATTGTAGACAGCCACCGCGAGCGTGATCGAATTCGAACTGAAGAGCAGAATCGAGGCACTCAGTTCCTGGATAACGGGAACGAAGACGAGTAACCAACCGGCAAACAGCCCGGGCCGAATAAGCGGCACCACGATCTCGCGCATGGTACGCCCCCAACCCGCACCGAGAATGCGGGACGCCTCCTCAAGGGACGGATCGATCTGCCGGAAGGAGGCGTTTGCTGCGCGAACACCGAGAGGTATGTACCTTCCGACATACGCCAGAAGAAGAATACCGAGCGTTCCGTAAAGCGCGACCGGCATCCGTAGCCAGAACTGCACAAGCGCAACCGCCATGACGATGCCCGGGAGCCCAAGCGGGATCAACGACACGTAGTCGAGGATCTGACGGCTCTTCAGTTTCGTGCGAAGTTCGACCCAGCTGATCCCCGTTCCGAGAATGATGGTGATCGTCGCCGCCGCCGTCGCCAGAATAAGGCTATTGAAGATCGCGCGGCGGGTGATGGAATAGTCGAACAGGATGAAACGGTAATGTTCGAGCGAAAGACCGAACATGCCAGGCTCGCTCGTCGCGCGGAACGACATCAGAATCAGCGTGCTGAAGGGCAGTACGACAGCGAGCATGAACGCCACGACCACAAAACCGATGACAAGCCATCGCCATCCGCCAAGATCGATGAGTTGCGGCCGCGCGCCTTTCCCCGACAGCGTAACAAAGGAGCGGCGGGCAAGGTAGGCACGCTGCAGATAGAGCGCGAGCACGGTGATTGCGATGAACACCAGAGACAATGCGGATGCGAGACCGAACTGCGGCGGATAATCGAACAACGTGTAGATGCGCGTCGGCAACGTGTAGATGCGGCCTGGCATACCGATGATCGCCTGCGATCCGAACAGGGCTATCGCGTTGACAAACGACATCAGGGTGCCCGACAGGATCGCGGGAGCAACCAGCGGCGCCGTTATGACAAGTGCCGTGCGCAATTTGCGCGCACCGAGGATCTGCGCCGCTTCCTCATAGGACGAGTCGATGGATTCGAATGCCGATGCCGCGAGCAGGTACACGAAGGGGAACGTGTGCAACACTGTCACGAAGACAAGCCCGGTCATCGTGTAGATGTCGAAAGGTGAGAAGCTTAAACCCAGCAGATCGCGCAGAAAGACATTGATGATGCCTGCATTGGGGCTAAACAGATTCACGAAGGCGATCGCTGTCAGGAACGGCGGCGCGAGATAGGAAAGCGCCACCGTGATGCGGATCAGCCATTTGCCCGGCACATTTGTACGCCCCACCGCCCAAGCCAACGGCACACCGAGCACGACGCTGAACAGCGCCGTAAAGAAGCCGAGGATCAGGGAATTCTGCAGGGCGCGAAGATAAAGCCGCCCCGTCAATGCCTCCTCGAAATATTCGAGGCTGAACCCAGTCTCAGACAGAATGCTGCCGAGCAGCAGCGATCCGACAGGAAGTACGACGAGAATGAGCAGGCTCAGAAACGCGAGCGCTGTGACGCCTCGCTCGATCCACGAGCTCCCGGAACGAACGGGACGCAGATCGCTCGCCAGCGCCATCAACGCAGCTCCAGAATTTCGAGCCCGATTTCGCGGTCGATTAGGTAGATCAGGCCGCGATCATCAATATCAACATCATTGCTCTGGGGAGCCGGGAACCCTTGTGCGGGTTCGGGCAGATAGGATGCGATCTCGGTTGGCGCCGCGGGATTGGAGATGTCCACGACACGCAGGCCCGCTGAGAACCACGCGCAGTACAGAAGATTGTCCGGACCGAATTTCTCCTGGAACTGATGAAGCCCCGGTCCGTAGACGTCGTGGCCGTAATCGCCGTTCTCATCCAGATGCGCCCGCCGCCAGGGCGCGTCGAAATCCGTGACATGAAACTGAGAGATCGGCTTTATGTTGCTGTAGTCGCTGACATCGAAGACCCACATAAAAGCATGCGGCTGCCCGTTGGCGTGCGGATGCTCCTCATCGGCGACGACCGCGATGTCCTTGCCGTCCAGCCGATGCGGCACGCGCAGCGCCGTGTGAGTGCCTTCCGGATAGGGCGGATGGTAATTATAATGCCCGATTGTTTTCGGCTTCGAGATATCGCTGACATCGATGATGTAGAACCCGCCATGCCAGCATGCAGCCCACATCTCGTCTTTGTAGCGAAGGGCGTGGTGGAGGCGATGCTGCATCGCGGGCCATGACGGCTTCTCTCCGGCGGCAAGGTTCTGGCCCGGCATCCACCACCGGGAGACTTCCTTGACGTCCGACACATCTGCAAGGTCGTAGATGACGAGGATGTTGCCGATATATCCTTCCATCTCGGTCGAGATGTACGCATAGCGGTCGCAGACATCGAACCGGTGAACACCCACACCGCCCGTCTTCTGGTAATGAACCAGCTTCGGATTTCCAGGGTCCTTGATGTCGTAGACCTTGAAGCCGCCTTCGTCATATCCGTTGTCGCCGAAATAGCGGAGCTCACTCACCCGCTCCACCGGGACCTTCAGTTCCGTAGCGATTTCGTCATCCGTAATCGGGCGACCTTCCTTCGCGAGAACGGCCGCGTTCAGCGCGGGAATCTGGAAGCCCTTGCGTCGAAAATGCCGATCGTGCATCTCGACATTGACGACCATCAGATCGCCCATGACACGCACTTTGTGCGTATGGGAGCGATCGTTGTCGAGCATGATCTGCGACAGGATCCGGGGGTTCTTCGGATCCGCGATGTCGATGATCGTCGTTCCGTAAGGCGGCGAAAGATGGCCGACGAAAGCAAGATTGCCTTCGACGCGCACCTGTCCGCCGCCGGGAATGTCAAGGCGCGCGAGGGAGACGATCTCACGGCGCGGACGTGATTTCGCGTGCGCCATGAATCACACATGTCCATATTTGGCGAGGGCTTCGGCAAGCGTGAGACCGCTCTTCAATTCCTTGCGGATCGCGACCTCCGTCGCCGTCAGCTTTTCGGCTTCGACGAGAACCTGAACCGAAATGTCTCTCGGCACGACGATGGCGCCGTCGATATCGGCGAGGATAAAATCGCCGGGTTCGATGCTTACCAGACGCGACGTCGCTCCGTTGAGCGTGACGGGAACCTGCCAGGCATTCACCTTCCAGCGGCTGATCGACTGGGTCGGCGTCCTGTACCGGGCGAAAACCGGGAAATTGTGCTCGGCCATCCAGCGGATGTCCCGGATGCCGCCGTCGATCATCGCACCGACGCACCCCTGCTCCTGCATGCCGATGGCGATGAGTTCGCCGAAATAGCAGATCCCCTCTCCGTCTCCGCTCCACACGGAGATTTCGCCGGCGGACAATCCCTGGCAGGCCTTCATCTTTTCCGGATCGCCGCCGAGCGGATAGGGCGTCATCTGCCCGCGGATCGTGTAGGCCCAGCCGGCAAGCCGCTCCATGTCGTTCGGAAACGGACGAAATTCACCCGAGAGCGCCTGATCGGGAAAACCGAGATTGTCGAGCACATCCGCGACATTCGACGTGTCGACCGCAAGATAACGTTGCCGTATCCCTTCGCGCGCTTCGGCGCTGGTGAGGTCGATCGTGCTCTCGCTCATATGTACGTCTCTCGTTCAGGTTCCGACACGCAGCGGCGCGCCGATTTTTCGCAGGGACGCGATGACGGACAGTGCCGTGATGCGTCCGGTTTTGGGGTTTTCGGTCGGAATGTTCTCGATCGACATCGAGAACCGCGCGGAATCGGATTCGACTTCGATGCGATGCGTGTTCCTGTCGATGCCGGGATCGGCCCAGATTTCCAGCGTCGTCCTGTCGGGACCGATGCCCGCCAGCGACAGCGCCACCGCAACGTTGAGGTTGGCCGGGAAGCCCTTGATGGCCTCGCGCGGGCTGCCGGAAAACAAAAGAAGCGGCTTCTCGATGTCCGATATCGAAATCCGGTTCTGCGTCAGGAACGGCGCCCCCTGAAGGCCTTTGACCGGCTTTCGCGTGACCATACGCACGGACTTGATCTCGCCCTCGGCGGCAGCAGACACCGCATCGAGACCGAGCAGCGCGCCGCTCGGGACGATGATCTGCCCACCGTTCTTCTTCGCCGTTTCGACAAGCTCGGGATGTTCGAGAAGAGCGCCGACACTGAGGACGATCGCGATTTTGCCCGCCTCGAGAAACGGAATGCAGATGTCCGGCAGAAGGTTCGACGGCGCGCTTTCGATGACGATGTCGGCGAGCGGTTCAAGATCCTTGATGTCGACGACCGGCGTGCCGGCCAGACGCGCCGGAAGGCGATGTGCGGCTCTTGCCTTGTCGTTGGCGGAGACGGCTGCGAGTTCGCATCCCTCGATCCCTGCATCGAGTGCTTCGACGACCTTCAGGCCGACCGTACCGAGACCTGCTATTGCAACTCGCCTGACAGACATGACGCCGATCCGAAGTGTGAGCCTTCTGGCAATGCACGTGAATGCACGCGCTCATCACACCCGCAGCCGTCCGCCCCGACAAACGATTTTCATGACATGGGCGCATGAGTGCAGCTCATGCGTTCCCGCTTACCCGATTGCCGCCGTGTATATTTCAGCACTGAGCGATCCGGCCGCCCTTCAGCGGTTCCCGTAAAGGGCGAAGCATTGCCGGATATCCTGCATCCCGGTGCCGCGCATCAAAAGCAGGATGAGAAGCAAGCGGGCCTTCAGGGCCGACAGGCTGCCCGCCGGTATCAACCCCTTGGCGAGGAGATCCATCTCGGACCCAGCAAATCCATATGTGCGCTCGAAGACCGGCCCGGAAGGGACACGGCTTGCCAGGACGACCGGCATGCTGCGGGCCAGCTCCTCGAGCATTGCAACCTGGACGGCGGGAACATGGCCAGCCCCCATGCCTGCAATGACGAGGCCACGATATCCAAGCCCCTCCAGACTCCCCAGAACGCGACCGTCATCGCCAAGCCCCGGCAGGTGCAGCGCAACCGGAGCATCGGCATCCGACAAGGCCCCTTCGGGAAGAGGCCTTTGCTCACAGCGCAGAAGAATGCGCGCACGCCCCTCGACCACATATCCGACAGGTCCCGCTTCCGGTGAAGCGAAGGCGGATGGCAAGCTGGTGCTCTGCTTCGCCGCATAGCGTGCTGCATGGATCTGATCGTTGAGGACAACGAGCGTCCCGAGGCCTGCGGCCTGCGGGCTTGCCGCGGTAATAACGGCCGCCAGCATGTTCGCAGGACCATCCGCACCTGTCGCATCGGCTCCCCGCATCGCTCCCGTCACCACAACAGGTTTGCGGGCGCGGACCAGAAGATCGAGGACGAACGCGGTCTCTTCGATCGTGTCGGTTCCCTGAACGACGACGGCCCCGTCAAAATCGCCCGCCAGCTCCCGGTTTAGAAGGTCGGCAACGGAAACGAGATGCCCCAACGTCAGCGAGGCGCTGGGCAAACTCAACGGCGAGCGCGGGTGAATCTCGGCGATGTCCTGAAGCCCGGGAACGCCAGCCATGAGGTCCGCAGCATCAAGCGATGGCGTTATGCCTCCCGCCTCGGAACGTGTCATCGTGATCGTCCCGCCCAGCGAGACAATGAGAATATCTGGTTTCGTCACAGCAGCCTCGGATCAAACCCTTCACCGATTTCGCGGTGATCTGATTTCTAGTGTGCGAGGCATGGATAGCATCGAACGTTCTGTTTCGCGATCTCGCCCGAGGCCAGGTGTCTCAGTGCGGAACCTGCGCGCCTGCTGCCTCCGACGGCCCGATCTCGACCGGCGTACCATGCTGTGCCAGAGGACGATTGCCGCTAAGCAGACGCATCAGCACATAGAAGACGGGCGTCAGGAACAGGCCGAACAGGGTCACGCCGATCATGCCGGAGAAAACCGCGACCCCCATGGCATGGCGCATTTCCGCGCCCGCTCCGCTCGACAGAACCAGCGGCAGAACGCCCATGATGAAGGCAAGCGATGTCATGAGAATCGGCCGCAATCTCAGCCGGCTTGCCTCGATGGCCGCCTGAACCGGCGTGCGGCCGTTGAACTCGAGCTCGCGGGCGAATTCGACGATCAGGATCGCGTTTTTTGCCGACAGGCCGACAAGAACGATGAGGCCGATCTGCGTAAATACGTTGTTGTCGCCCGCCGTCAGCCAGACGCCGAACATGGCGGCGAGAAGCGCCATCGGCACGATGAGAAGGATCGCGACCGGCAGCGCAAGGCTTTCATATTGCGCGGCGAGAACCAGGAAAACCAGGAGCAGCGCGAGCGGAAAAACCACCAGCGAGGAATTGCCCGCAATGATCTGCTGGTAGGTCAGTTCCGTCCATTCGTAGGCGATGCCTTTCGGCAGCGTTTCGGCAGCGATGCGCGCAACGGCATCCTGCGCCTGCCCGGTGGAAAATCCGGGAGCTGCGCCGCCGTTGATGTCCGCCGAGAGATAGCCGTTGTAACGCATCGCCCTTTCCGGACCAGCGCTCCAGTCGACGTTCAGCACAGCCGACAGCGGGATCATCTCGCCGCGCGCGGAGCGCACTTTCAGCCGCCCGACATCCTCGGCGCGCGCCCTGTATTCGGCATCGGCCTGCACGCGGACGGAATAGGTACGCCCGAATTTGTTGAAGTCGTTGACGTAGAGCGAACCGAGATAGATCTGCATCGTCTCGAAGACGTCCGTGACCCGCACTCCGAGCTGGCGCGCCTTCGTGCGATCGATGTCGGCGTAAAGCTGCGGCACGTTGATCTGCAGGCTCGAGAACAGGCCGGCAAGCTCCGGTGCCTGGGAGGCCCCTGCGAGGAAGGCTTTGACGGCCTCATCCAGCGCCTGATAACCGAGGCCCGCGCGATCCTCGATCTGCAGCTTGAAGCCGCCGATCGTGCCGAGGCCCTGCACGGGCGGCGGCGGGAACATCGCGATGAACGCCTCGCCAATGCCGGCAAACTTCTTGTTGAGTTCCAGCGCAATCGCACCGCCGCTGAGTTCGGGGGTTGTGCGCTCATCGAACGGCTTCAGGCCGACAAAGACGATGCCGGAATTGGACGAGTTCGTGAAACCGTTGATGGAAAGACCGGGAAACTGGATCGCGTTTTCGACGCCCGGCTGCGCGAGCGTGATCTCGCCCATTTTCCGGATGACGTCTTCCGTACGGTCGAGCGTCGCACCATCGGGAAGCTGCGCGAAGCCGACAAGATATTGCTTGTCCTGACCGGGCACGAAACCGCCCGGAACGCGGTTGAAGAGCACGACCGTGAGGCCGACAAGCCCGACATAGACGATCATCATGATCGTCTTGCGGCCGAGGAGACCCGACACGCTGCGGCTGTATCCTTCCGATCCCCGCGCGAACATGCGGTTGAACCCGCGGAACAGCCAGCCGAACGCCTTGTCCATACCGCGTGTCAGCAGATCCTTCGGCGCATCGTGGCCGCGCAGAAGCAGCGCGGCGAGAGCCGGCGACAGGGTCAGCGAATTGATCGCCGAGATGACGGTGGAGATCGCGATCGTCAGCGCAAACTGCCGATAGAACTGGCCCGTGAGACCCGAGATGAAGGCCAGCGGCACGAACACCGCGACCAGAACGAGCGCGATCGCGATGATGGGACCGGAAACCTCTCGCATGGCCTGATAGGTCGCCATGCGCGGCGACAGGCCGTTTTCGATGTTGCGCTCGACGTTCTCGACCACAACGATGGCGTCGTCGACCACGATGCCGATGGCCAGAACGAGCCCGAAGAGACTGAGCGCGTTCACCGAAAAGCCCAGCAGATACATCACGGCGAATGTGCCGACGATGGAAACGGGCACCGCCAGAAGCGGGATGATCGAGGCGCGCCATGTCTGCAGGAACAGCACGACAACGACGACGACGAGCGCGATCGCCTCGAGCAATGTATGGATGACGGCTTCGATCGAGGCGCGCACGAACTGCGTCGTGTCGTAGATGATGTCGTAGTCCATGCCGTCCGGCATGTTCTCCTTGATCTCCTCCATCGCGCTTCGGGCATTGTCGGCGATCTCGATCGCATTCGAGCCGGGCGCGGCGAAGATGGGAACGGCGACAGCGTCCTTGTTGTTCAAGAGCGAGCGAAGCGCGTAATCGGATGCGCCCATCTCGATGCGCGCCACATCGCGCAGACGCGTGATCTCGCCGTTTTCGCCGGTTTTCACGACGATGTCGCCGAACTCCTCTTCACTCGTAAGGCGGCCCTGCGCGTTTACCGACAACTGCAGGTCGAGATCGGGAAGCCCAGGAGAGGCGCCGACCACCCCCGCCGCCGCCTGCACGTTCTGGGCGCGGATTTCAGCAACGATGTCGCTTGCGGACAGGCCATGCTCGGCGACTTTCGGCGCATCGAGCCAGATGCGCATGGAATAATCGCCCGAACCGAACAACTGGACATCGCCGACGCCGTCGATGCGTTTCAGCCGGTCGCGGACGTTGAGCACGGCGTAATTTCGTAGATAGGTCATGTCGTAGCGCCCGTTGGGCGAGACGAGATGCACGACGAGCGTCAGATCGGGAGAGCTCTTGATCGTCGTGACGCCGAGGCGCTGCACTTCTTCGGGCAGCCGGGGAAGCGCCTGCGACACGCGGTTCTGGACGAGCTGCTGGGCCTGGTCGGGATCGGTGCCGAGGCGGAATGTGACCGTCAGCGTCATCAGGCCGTCGGTCGTCGCCTGGCTGGCCATATAGAGCATGCCCTCGACACCGTTGACCTGCTCCTCGATGGGCGTCGCGACGGTCTCAATGTTCACCTTCGGATTGGCCCCGGGATAATTTGCGCGCACCACGACCTGCGGCGGCACGACTTCGGGATATTCCGAGATCGGCATCGCGAACATCGAGATCAGTCCGGCCACGAAAATGAGGACGGACAGGACGCCGGCGAAGATCGGCCGGTCGATGAAGAATCGGGAGAGGTTCACGTATGCACCCGCTGGGAAGGAAAGCGCCGCGCCTTAGCGCGCGGCGGAGATTGAGGAGACGTCGTTCATGGCGGAGCGGTCCATCGACACCGGGCGAGGCTCGACGAGTGCGCCGGGCCGGATGTGCTGGAGCCCGTTCACGACGATGCGTTCGCCGGGATTGAGGCCCGTTGTCACGACACGCAGACCATCGGCGGCCTTGCCGATCTGGATTTCCCGGTAGACGGCCTTGTTGTCGTCGCCGACGACCAGAACGAACTTCTTGTTCTGGTCGGTCCCGATCGCCCGTTCGCTGATCGCGATCGCATCCTCGGCTTTTGCACGGCCGAGGCGGACACGCGCGAACTGTCCGGCCATGAGGCGGCCATGGGGGTTGTCGAAGATGGCGCGCATGCGCACCGTGCCGCTGTCTGGATCGACCTGATTGTCGACGAAGTGCAGTCTGCCCTGCGCCTGGTAGCCGGTGCCGGTCGTGATCTCGACCGGGATCTGCGCCAGATCGATGCCATCATCTCCGATGGGCGTTGTTTCCAGCGCGCTCGCGAGAACATTCTCGTCGGCATTGAACTGAACATAGATCGGATCGACGGAAACGAGATCGGTCAGGACAGGCGATCCGGGCCCCGCCGCGACGAGATTTCCAGTGGTGATTTCGAGCCTGCCCACGCGCCCGGAGACAGGCGCACGGACTTCGGTGTAATCGAGATTGAGCTGAGCGGCTTTCAGCGCGGCAGAAGCCGCTTCAAGGCTCGCGTCCGCCTCGCTGTAATTGTTCGTCCGCTGGTCGAGATCGCTCTTGGAGAGATAGCTGTTGCCGCTGAGCTGCTTGCCGCGCTCAAGCTCGCTGCGTGTCAGCGCCACCCGCGCCCGCGCAGCGGAAACGGCAGCTTTCTGGCGCGCGACCTCGGCGGCATAGGGATCGGGATCGATGGACACCAGCAGGTCGCCCGCCTTGACGAGCGCGCCTTCGCGGAAATGGGCGGCAAGCACGGCCCCCGAGACCCGCGAGCGCACCTCGACACGTTCGATGGCTTCGAGGCGGCCCGAGAAGTCGTCCCAGGCCGTTGTCTCCTTCGGCTGGACAGAAGCGACCGAGACCGGCACGGCGGCCACAGGAGCGGGATCGCTGGCCTTTGCACCTCCCCCCGTGAATGCAAAAAAGCCCCAGGCGCTCACCAGGGCCAGCACGGAAGCGCTCGCGACAATAATGACCCGGCGACGCCCGCCTTTGCTAACAGTGTCGTCCATGAACCCAGACCCTTCAATTTTGTATCGAGCGACACAGATGTGGGTCTGGCAAGCGGCGTTCAAGGACTTATGTAACAAATAATATAAAAGACAGAGGAGAGACGCAAAATGGCAATTGGTCGCCCCCGGGAGTTCGACACCGACGAAGCGCTGGAGCGAGCGCAGAAGGTTTTCTGCGCCAAAGGCTATGACGCGGCCTCCATTGCCGAACTCACCAAGGCCATGGGGATCAGCTCGCCGAGCCTCTATGCCGCGTTCGAGAGCAAGGAGGGACTTTTCCGCGCCGTCCTCGACCACTACGGCCAGCAGCGCGTGCAATATCTCGAGGAGGCGCTGAACGCGCCGACGGCCCGCGAGACGGTCAAGCGCGTGCTTGAGACGGCGGCCCGCCTCTACAGCGAAGACAAGGATCAGGCGTCCTGGCTGGTCATGCGGGGCGGGGTCGCCTGCGGCTGCGAGGCCATCGCCGACGATTTGTCCAAGCGACGCGAGCGGATCGAGCTTGCCCTCCGCGACCGCTTTCAGAAGGCGGCCGATGAGGGCGAGTTTTCCGGCCGGGAGGTCAATCCGACAGCCTTGGCCCGCTACGTTCTGTCCGTCCTGACAGGGATGGGCATTCAGGCCGCCTCCGGCGCGGGCCGCGCGGAACTGGAGGAAATCGCGGGCATTGCGACAAGCAGCTTTCCGGCAGGCGCCTGAAACGTCGCAACATCTCCGGTAGACGCCGGTCGGCTTTTCCCGATCAGGCGCTCAATGCGGACCATATGAAGGATATGCCGCTGAACGTGACCATCACCTCGATCAGCACCGTATGTGCACGCACATGCAGGCGGTCGATCAGCCAACGGGCGCCGTAGGCACCCGGCACCATGCACAGGCCGACGAGCAGGCCCGCAAGCAGAATATCGAGATCGACAAGATCGAGCGTTCCGAACATCGCGACTTTCAGCATGTTCACGGCGATGCCGATCACGGCATCCGTCCCGACCAGACCGCCCCCCGAAAGCCCCATTCCGAGGAGAAGCGGCATCAGAACGACGCCCCCGCCGGGAAGCGCCCCGGAGATGAGACCGAACACCGTCGAAAAGCCGATCACCGAGCCCGGCGTCGGCGTGACCTTGCGATGAGCCAGCCAGCGGCGAAGCGGAATCGACATAAGCAGAAAAACGCCGATGCAGGCAGCAAGCGGCCGCTGCGGCAGCAGATCGTAGAGGATCGTGCCGAGGATCACGCACGGGATCGCCGGAATGAGGATCTTCGCGATGACGCTGCGATCGAGCCGTGCGCGATAGACCCACAGTCGCGACAGATTCCCCAACAGCATCGCAATCGACATCACCGGAATGACGGCCTTCACGCCGACGACCGGGAGCAGAAAGGGCGTGACGATGAGCCCTGCCCCAAAGCCGCTGAGGCCGCCGAAAACCGCGCCCACACAGGCGATGAGCCCGATCAGCAGGAACTGGAGAGGCTCCAGTCCCTGCACGCCGTTCGCCACAAAATCCATGTTCGCTCAGACCCTCCCGAACACCCGCTCGGCAGAGGATGCGACGGCGAACAGCTTCTCGTCCTCGAAACGCCTGCCGACAAGCTGCACACCAAGGGGCATACCCGCTGGCCCGACACCGTAGGGCAGGGTGATGCACGGCGTATAGGTGAGCGTCCAGAGGGAGTTGAACGTGGCGCTGCCGGTGTTCGCAAGCCCGATAGGCGCTTCGCCGGCGGTGGACAGAGTCAGGATGGCATCGAAACCTTCAAACGCCTCGTCGACGAACGCGCGCATCGCCTCCCCGCGCCTTTGGGCGGCGATGTAATCCTCGACGCTGCATTTTTCGCCGTCGAGGATGTGCCCTTCGTACAGGTCCTTGCTGATCTTGTCCCTGAAATGCGTTTTCTCGTGTGCGAAATTGCGCGACGTCTCGAAGTTGGCAATGCGGCGATGATCCGTAATCCAGCCAGCGAAAAACTCGTCCGGAAGGACGAATTCGCTGACGACCACGCCCGCGTGCGCGAGGTCCTGCGCTGCCTTCTCCACAGCGTCGCGCGCACAGGCTTCCGCCTGATCCCATTCCGGCGGGCGGCACAGCGCGATGCGCATCGCCGAGGCCGGTTCCTCGGGCTTGTAATCGACGCCGACAAGCGCCGCGCGGAAGAGTTCCGCATCGCCCACCGTGCGTGCGAACAGGCCGAGCGTGTCGAGTGTCCCCGATTGCTGCTTCACGCCGACACGGCTCATTTCGCCGAAGCTCGGCTTGTAGCCGACCACGCCACAATACGCCGCCGGCCGGATGATCGAGCCGCCGGTCTGCGTACCGATCGACACCGGAACCTGCCCGTCGGCAACCGCCGCCGCAGAGCCTTGCGAGGAGCCTCCCGGCGTGCGCGCCGGATCGTGCGGATTGCGCGTGGACCCCGGATGACGGTTTGCGAATTCCGTCGTGACTGTCTTGCCGAGAACGAAGCCTCCGGCCTTGCGGATCATCGCAACGCAGGCCGCGTCGGCATCGGGAACATATCCGGGGTAGATCGGCGAATTGAACCCGGTCGGCATTCCGGCGACATCGATGATGTCCTTGATGCCGACCGGAATTCCGTGGAGCACGCCGGAGGGCGTTGCTGCATCCGCGGACCGCGCTTCGGCCATGGCCTGCTCGGTATCGATATAGGCCCACGCCTTTACATCGTCGTCCCGCTCGGCGATGCGCTCAAGCAGGCTTGCCACAAGATCCTGCGACGTCAATTCGCCGCGCGCGATTGCCGAGGCGGCTTCGACCACCGGAAGATCGCAGGGAGGCGTCGCCGCGTTCAATACATTGCTCATCGTGATTGCCTGTCTCATCGGGCGGCCAGAGCCCTGTCGGCCCATGCGGAGAAACTCAGATGCCGGTCGTCCTCATAGCGGCGTCCGACAAACTGCACGCCCACCGGAAGCCCGTTCGGGCCCTGGAAGTGAGGCAGAGTGACCGCGGGCATGTGCAGATGGGTCCATGTGAAGTTGAAGATTGCGCTGCCGGTCTCGGCAAGCCCCAGCGGGGCCTCGCCCGGCGCGCTCGGTGTCAGCACGGCATCCACGCCGGCGGCCATTTTCGCATCCATCCAGGCGCGCGCGCGGATGCCCAGTCTGAGCGCGTCCCTGAAATCCTGAAGACTGGATGCATGCCCGACATCGACGCGCTCCTCGATGAAATCAAGGCTCACCAGATCGGGATAACGGCGCAGTTCGTCCGCGTAATTGCGGACCGATTCAAAACCGCAGACCACGCGGTGGGCCTTGTTGAGACCCGCGAAGAAATCCGGCAGGTCGAGATCGAAAAGCTCTGCCCCCGCTTTCGTCAATGCCCGGCAGCTCTCCTCGATGGCCGCGCGCGTTTCCGGCTGCGCGCTGTCCCAATGGTGGGTGCGAACGATTGCGATGCGCGGGCGCGCAATCTTCTCCGGCTCGGCAGGCGTGTAGGGCAGTTCCGACAGCGCCGCCTTGAACATCGCCAGATCGTCCACGGAGCGGGCCATCACGCCGACCGTATCGTACTGCTCCGTGTTTGTGCGTACGCCCGCATTTCCGAACAGCTGGAAGCTCGGCTTGTAGCCATAGGCGCCGCAATAGGACGACGGACGCAGCACGGAGCCGCCCGTCTGCGTGCCGATCGCAAGCGGCACATGGCAATCGGCAACCGCCGCCGCCGACCCGGACGAAGAACCGCCCGGCGTGTGCGCGGCGTTGTTGGGGTTGCGGGTCTTGCCGGCATGGCGGTTCGCAAATTCCGTCGTGACAGTCTTGCCGACCAGAATGCCGCCCTGCGCGCGCGGCAGAGCCGCCGTCGAGCCGTCCCATGGCGGGCGGTGGTCCTTGTAGATCGGCGACCCATAGCCCGACGGCTGGTCGGCGGTGTCGATGATGTCTTTCACACCGAACGGAATGCCGTGCAGGATGCCGCGCGCGGGACCGGCATCGAGCGCGCGCGCCGTGGCCCGCGCCCCCTCCCGGTCGATGAATTCCCATGCCTGGACGTCCGGCTCGCGCATGTCGATGCGCTCGAAGCAGGCTTCGAGCAATTGTGTTGCCGTCAGCGTGCCCGCGTCCATGCGCTTGCGCGCGTCGAGCGCCGTGAGACTGGCAATCTCGTTTCGAACGACGATGTTCACATCACACCTTTCCGATTAAATTCCGCGCTCATGCCACTTTCCACGTCGTGATATGACCTGTGCACGACACGTCGTGTCAATGCGGCGTGCAGGGATGCTCGGGATGGACAGGCACAGGCGCGGCCGGCCCCGTCTCGACGATGCGACCGTCATAGTCGCAAGTTGATGATTCAAGCAGGCGCGATGAAATTTCACGCAGGCGCAGATACTTAAAGGCCAGCGCCCACTTTGGTTGCGGCTTCCGGCTTCCGCGCCCAGAGCGCGGATACGGGTTTGCGAAGCATGAGAACAATCGCAAGGCATGACAGCACGACGAAGAACAGGCTGAGCGGGCGCGTGACGAATGTGGTGGGATCGCCCTGCGACAGGAGCATCGCGCGACGTAGGTACTCCTCGACCATCGGTCCGAGCACGAAGGCAAGGATCAGCGGGGCGGGTTCGATCGAGCATTTGAGAAGCAGATATCCGAACAGCCCAAACCCCAGCATCACGTAGACATCGAAAACGCTGTTGTTCACGCTGTAGGCGCCAATACAGCAGAAGACGAGAATGGCCTGATAGAAGTAGCGGTACGGCACCCGCAACAGCACGATCCAGAAGCGGATCAGTGGAAGATTGATGATGACGAGCAGCACATTGCCGACGAACATGCTTGCGATCAGACCCCAGAAAAGATCCGGATTGTTCGTCATGATCTGTGGTCCGGGTTGAATTCCCTGGATCATCATTGCGCCCGCCATCATCGCGATGGTCGGATTTGCGGGAAGCCCGAGCGTCAACAGAGGAATGAACGAGGTCTGCGCGCTGGCATTGTTTGCGGCCTCGGGGGCGGCCACTCCTTCGGGAATGCCGGTGCCGAACTCCTCCGGCCGTTTGGAGATCTTCTTTTCGAACATATAGGCCGCAAAAGAGCCAAGCGTCGGCCCGCCACCCGGCAACAGTCCGAGCACCGAACCGATGAGCGTGCCGCGCGCCGTTGCCGGTATCGAACGGCGCACCTCTTCCTTGTTCGGCCAAAGGGATCCCACGGTCCCCGTCATGACAACGCGCGACTCGGGAAGTTCGAGGTTCCGCAGGATTTCGGCAACCGCGTAAAGCCCCATCGCAACGGGAACGAAATCAAACCCGTCTCCGAGTCGAAAGCTGCCGAATGTGAGACGCGCGACCCCTGTCGACACGTCATTGCCGACAAGCGAGAGCGCAAATCCCAGAAGAACAAGCGCCAGCCCGATCAGGAGCGAACCCTCCGACAGCATGATGGCCGCGATCAGACCGAGCATCATCAGCGAAAAATACTCGGCCGGGCCGAAGAACATGCTGAGCTCGAGCAGCGAGATGGCGAACATCCCCATGAGGAACGTTGCGAAAATACCGGCCGCCAACGAGCCGAGCGCGGCGATCGAGAGTGCCGCACCTGCCCTTCCCTTCCTCGCCATCTTGTAGCCGTCGAGGCACGTAATGACGGATGAACTTTCGCCCGGCAGGTTCACAAGGATGGCGGTGGTCGAGCCGCCATATTGCGCTCCGTAATAGATGCCCGCCAGCATGACGAGGGCGGGAATGGGTTCGAGCTGGAACGTGATCGGCATCAGGATCGCGATGGTCGCAACCGGGCCAAGACCCGGAAGCACCCCGATCAGGGTGCCGATCAGGGCACCGACAAAACAGTAAAAAAGATTCTCCCACTGAAGAGCGACCTCAAGACCGCCAGCGAGTTGGGTGAGGGAATCAAGCATTCAGTTTCCAAACTTCCAAAGCGGGAGCGGAAGCCCGAGCAGGTACACAAAAAGCACCGACGAAAAGATCGTCAGTGCGATGGCAACGGCAAGGATCGGAACCGGCCTCAGGTCCCTGTCGCCTAGGCTGACAAGCACGACCAGAACGGGAATGGCGATGAGCAGTCCCGCATGGCTCACAAGGAGCGCGAACGCGAGGAGCCCCGAGACGATCGCCGCAAGCGCACGGTAGGGAACGGCCCCGACCGGCTCCCCCTCCATCACGAAGGATCTGGCCAGCATCGCAACGCCAACGAAGGCAATCGCCATTGCGACAAGACGGGGCATATACCCGGGACCCATGCGGGCCGCGCGCCCGACCGAAAGGTCTCCCGATCCCCACCAAAGCGTGATCGCGACAGCGAGGAGGAGGACCGCCAGGATTGCTGACGCGGGATGCCTTATCGTGATCACAGATCTCTCCCCGCACGCGCCAACGCCATTACGTTTTTATGAGAAGAAAACCCTGTGGAAGGGATAAAGCCATCGGGATCGAAGAGAATCCGCGCATCGATATCCCTTGTTGATCCGACCCCCGACAGGATCATTGCGCGGACGAATTCGCTTCTCAGGATGTCAATAGCTGTATTGACGCCGTCTGGCCCACCGGCGGCGAGGCCATAAAGCATCGCGCGGCCTGAAAGAACGCCATCCGCGCCCCGCGCGAGGGCCTTCAGAATGTCCGAGCCACGGCGAACGCCGCTGTCCATGAGCAACGCGCAATCGCCTCCCACACGGCTCCGCACCTGATCAAGAACCCGCAAAGGGCTCGGTGCACCATCGAGCTGACGCCCGCCATGATTGGAAACGACGATGGCATCCGCTCCCAACCGGACGGCATCGGCGGCTTCCTCCGGGTGCAACAGCCCCTTGACGACAAGGCGATGCGGCCAGATATCCCGCAGCCATTCGATGTCCCGCCACGAGAGCGCGCCCTGCATTTCTCGCGCGATGTACGTCGCGCCATCCAGCGCCCCTGCCCCCTTCGGCAGAAACTCCCTCAAATTACCGAAATCCGGCAAGCCCGGCAGCGCGACATTGAGACACCAGTGAAAACGCCGCGCGATGTCCAGACGCGCACGAAGAGACAACACCTGGGGACGGACGAAGTGCCGCTTGTCCCGCTCGCGATTGCCCAGCGCCGCCACATCGGTCGTAACGACAAGAGCCTCGCACCCTGCTTGTCTCGCACGCTCGACAAGCGTGCGCGTCGCCTCGCGATCCTTCAGGACATACAGCTGAAACCAATGCCGCAATCCGGGAGCCGCCTCGGCGACGTCCTCGACGGAGCTGCTGGACATCGTGCTTTGCGTGAATATCAAGCCGGAATTCGCAGCCTGCCGGGCAAGCACGACATCGCCTTTGCGCCAGAGAAGGCCGTTATAGCCCGTCGGCGCAATGGCCAGAGGAAACGCCCATTCCTTTCCGAACAGGCTCGTCGACGGGTCCGCTTCGGATATTCCCGTCAACTGCCGCGGGACGATCTTCGCGTCGTCGAACGCCCGCCGATTGTCCGCGCCGGAAATTTCATCCTCCGCCGACCCATCCACGTAATCGAACGAGAAGGCAGGCAGGCGCCTTTTCGCCAGGCGACGAAGCCCGGCGATGTTGACGGCCCTGTCCACCCCTCGTGTCATGGTCAGACCGTGCTGATCACATAGCCCTTGCCGACCTCGTCATGAGGATCAAGGTGCCATTTCGTGAAGCCGATCAGAGTGGAGCGCCCCTTGATCGTCGGGACGACGGCGCGATGCTCGCCGATGGTCGTTTCCCGAACGATGCAGCCCTCGAACGTGCCCGAGCCAAGAAGGCCCTCCGCCAGAATGGGCTGGCCGATCTTGATCCGTCCTTTTGCCTCCAGCATTGCGAGCATCGCCGACGTTCCCGTGCCGCCCGGAGAGCGGTCCATCTTGCCTTGCCGGTATGTATGGACGCAGCGATAAAAGGCTTCCGGTCGCGTCGGCTTCTGGTAGAAGGTGACGAGATCGATCTCGGTGATGTGCGGCTTGGTCGGATGCTGCAGCGTGATCTTCTCGTTGATCTGCTGCTTGGCGATGACGCCAAGCTTCGCCAGCCTGGCGCCGTTTTCCGGACCGATCCGGCAGTAATCCTCCGGAAGGTCGATGTTCACGAAGTAATTGCCGCCGAATGAGATATCCGCCAGCACTTCCCCGATATCCGGAAGCTGAACCGGAATATCGCGCATCGCAAGATAGGCCGGGACATTCTCGAAGCGGCACCATTTCGCCTCGTCGCCCTCGACTTCGACTTCCGACACCACGATGCCCGCGGGCGTCTCGATCCTGATGCGGTTCGTCCCGGCATCCAGCGGCGTCAGATCGAATGCCGTCAGAACCATGGATGTCGCGATCGTGCCATGACCGCACATATCGCCATAGCCGTCACCGTCGAGCCAGATGATCCCGACATCGGCGTCCGGCGTCGATGTCGGGACAATCAGGGCACCGAAGAGATCGTTGTGCCCGCGAGGCTCGTTGAGGATGGCGTGCCGAACCCAGTCGAAACGCTTCTTGAAGTGCTCCCGCTTCTCCAGAAGAGTCGTCCCTCCCGGGAAATGGAACTGCCCGTTGATGATGCAGGTCGTCTCACCTTCTGTCTGCGTGTAGACGGCATCGACAAATGTTGCTCTCTTCACTGGATCCAGCCTCGTTACGTACAACCCCAAATGTGCTGCGGCGTGCCGCTTATTCGATCTTGATGTTCGCCGCCGCGACGAGTTCCTTGAAGCGCACGATTTCGGATCGGACGAAGGCGTCGAACTCTTCCGGCGTCGATGTCACGACCTCGATGCCCTGCGCCGTCATCGGATCGGCGAAGGCCGGATCTTTCAGTTGCTTGATCAGGGCGACATTGAGGGTCTTCACGGCCTCGGCGGGCATCTTCGCGGGGCCGACAATGCCATACCATTCATAGACAGGGTCTGTGGCGATCCCCACCTCGATCATGGTCGGGACATCGGGGAGCTGCGGAAGCCGCTTTTCAAGCGAGACGACGAGCGGGCGCACCTTGCCGGCCTCGATGGACGGCATGACGGAGGACACGGCATTGTACATCATCGGGATCTGCCCGGCGATGACATCCGAAAGACCTGGAGCGCCGCCCTTGTAGGGAACATGGGTCATGTCCACCTTCGCCGCGAGCTTCATGGCCTCGCCCGCAAAATGGCTCGACTGCCCGTTTCCGGCCGTTCCAAAGGCGTATTTGCCGGGATTGGCTTTCGCCAACGCTATGAGTTCCTGAATGGTCTTGGCCTCGAAGCCCGGATTGACCACCAGCGCCGTACCAACACGCATGGTCGGCGTGATGCCCGTGAAGTCGCCTGCGGGATCGAACGGCAAGGACGGCAGCAGAGCCGCCGTCGAGGCGTGGGAGCTGGAGACGATGCCGATCGTGTATCCGTCGGGCTCCGCTCCCGCGATGGCCTGCGTGCCGGTGATGCCGTTTGCGCCGGGCTTATTTTCGACGATGACCGACTGACCGAGATCCTTGCTCATGCCCTGCGCAAGAAGGCGCGCAACGCGGTCGCTGGTTCCACCCGGCGGATAGGGCACGATGATCGTGATCGGCTTCTGCGGTGTCCATTCCGCATGTACAGCGGACACATCGGCACCAAGCCCGGCGAGCACCGCTGCAAATCCGCCGAGAACCACCCTGCGGCTCACACCGAGATGAACCGTCAAAGCCTGAAATTTTTCTGCGCCAACCATCGGAACCCCCGTCGAACATGTCGTTCGCCCAAACGATACGGTGATGCGCGGTCCCAGCAAGTGGAGTGCGGGTGCGTTCGGTTTTAGACCAGCTAAAATGAAGGAGGAGCGCGCGGAAGTTCAAGAAAGCGATTGACCGTTTTCTTTGCAGCCGCAGCACCCGCAAGTGCTTCTAATCGCGAAGACAGCCCCTCTGCGATCCACGAAACGCCTATTTTATCAGCGCCGCGCCGATTACTTTTTAGACGCCCGGCTGCATTCCATTTGTTGATTTACAGGAGTGGCAAAACGAATTTGAGTTTCCGCAGTAGACTGGAACTCGCTATTGCCGCGGAGAAAAGATGCGCAAAATTGTATTTACTGCTGTCGCCGGATCCCTTGTCGGTCTCGGAGGCATCCCGTCTTTCGCTGCGGCGGACGATCTCAAGGTCAGCGTCTGGGGCGGCAACTGGCAGGAGCTGACGCAGGACACAGCCGGGGCCTGCTACGAGAAGAAGACGGGCGAAAAGATCACCTACATCACCGGAGGAACGATCGACCGTCTGACCAAGGCAAAGCTCGCCGCCGGCAGTCCCGAGACGGACGTGACGATCACCACAAGCCATGTCGGCTGGCTCTATGTCAGCGCCAACCTCTTCGAGGAACTCGATATGTCGCGGATCGAGGCGCGCGCGGACATGTCCGAGCAGGCCTTCGTCAGCCCCTATCACATCGGCGCCTTCACCTATGTCTACACGATCGGCTGGCGCACGGATCTCATGCCCGAAGGCACCGAATTCGCCTCTTGGGCGGATCTGTGGAAGCCCGACTACAAAGGCATGCTCGGCATGCCGGACTTCGACCCCAGCCATATGATCGCCGTCTCGGCCATCCTCGAAGGCGCAAGCCCGCAGGAATGGCAGAAGGGAAGCGAGAAGCTGAAAGCGCTGAAGCCCAACGTGAAGGCCTTTTTCAACTCCGACGCGACCGGCCAGAACATGATCGTCAGCGGGGAAACGCCCGTTCAGGTCATGCTGTCGACCAACGCATATTACCAGCAGGCTCAGGGGGTTCCGATCAAGCTTGCTGTTCCCAAGGAGGGGGCGGTCGTCGGGCTGGACACAGTGTCCATCGACAAAGGGTCGAAGAACCTGGACAAGGCGTACATATTCATCAACTGCATGCTGGAGCCGCAGGCGCAGGCCGTCCTTGCCGACAAGCACAAGCTCGGCCCGCTGAACGTCAAAACGAAGATGGCGCCGGAAACCGCGGCCCTTCCCGGCATGTTCATGCCCGATCAGCTGGACAAGCAGATCATTGTCGACGCCAAGCTCCGCGCGGAGAAGCTGAACGAATGGCGCACCTGGTTTGCGGAGAACATGCGAAACTGATCGCGATCAGGCGCTTTTTCCCGCAAAGACACGATCGAGCGGCGCCGCGGATATGTTTCCCTGGCGCCGCGAGGCCGTCATGAGCCACGAGCGCAGTTCCGCACTGTGCGGCTTCTGGGTGCTGCCGGGCCGCCAGGCCAGAAAATAGGGCTCGGGAAGCTCAAGGCGCAGATCCATCGGCACAACGAGATGCCCGGACGCCAGATCGTTTCCGATCATCGACATCTGCGCCAGCACATAGCCCCGCCCGCTGACAGCGGCATCGATGGCCGCGCTGGAAATCGAAAACCGCATCGCGATGGGCAGATATTCGGATGGCAGGCCATTGCTGGCGGCCCAGTCCGCCCAATCGGGATGCGTCGGGAAATTCGGGTCCCATTCGATGCCGAGAAGCGGTCCGTTGAGGATGTCGCGCGCGCTCGTCACCGGATGTGCCGCCAGAAACGACGGCGAGCAGGCCGGCACGCACCAGTCGCGGAACAGATCCAGATAATTGTCGCTGGAGCGCATCCGGCTTCCGTATGAAATCCGGAAATCGACACCGCTGGTTTCCCAATCGGGCTCGGTCCCCGTCCCCACAAGCCGCACCTGTGTGCCGTTGTGGCGCGCCTGCCAGTCGATCAGGAGCGGCCCGAGCCATTTGCTGGCCAGCGAGGGCAGACAGCTGACGACGAGGCTGGTTTCAGACTGCGCCCGCTCCAGCACATCCTGCGCGCTCTGCAACTGCTCGAAGGCCTTTGACAATTGATCGCAATAGAGCCTTCCCCACGGCGTAAGGGCGACATTCAGGCCGTTGCGATAGATAAGCTGAACGCCGAGAACTTCCTCGACCTTGCGGATCTGCTGGCTCACAGCGCCCGGCGTCACGCCGAGATGGTGAGCGGCCTGGGTCACGCTCGAATAGCGTGAAAACGCTTCAAGCGCCTGCAGCGCACGCAAAGGCGGCATGCGCTTCACGTGTCGGTTCCTGTCATCTTTTCGGTCCCTTTAGCACTTCTAAAACCGAACGCAATTTCCATACCTTTTTGCGCGGCGCCTCCCCCACTATCGTTCAGGACATGGGATCGAAGCGGAGGTTTTGGTATGGTCGATGTGCGGAACGTGCGCGGAGGTGATGGGATTGCTGCCATTTCCGACGAGGTGGATGAAATCCTCGATTCCGTTTTCAAATCGACGGAAGCCGCGACCGAACAGTTCTTCGTCAACTACGACAAGGACCCCGATCCGAAAATTCTGGCCGGCTGGCTGCAGCCGCGCTGCTGGCGCGAGCTCGATTATGTGTTTCTCCTGAACGAGCAGATCCGGCGCTACGGCCTGTCCTTCGAGCGCAAGCACATCACGCTGCTCGCCAAGCAATCTTTCCAGGAAGCCGAACACTATGAAATCGTGGGAACGGCCATCGAATCCCTCGGCGGCGTCGTTCCGACCTCGGTTCCGGTGGAAGCCGTGCCGTGGAGCGAATTTCTGTGGGATTGCCTGGAGCGGCATCCGCTCGCGGCCATTGCCGCGTGGAACTGCTCCGAAACGTCCGCGTCCGGCAGCTTCGCCCCGACCTTCCGGGCCGGCGAGCGCCACGGCTTCACCGATGTCGTTCGTATTTACAAGCAGATCGAGCGCGACGAGAAGTTCCATGTCGGCCTCGGCCGCCAGATCCTGTCGGCCTATGCAAAGACCGACGAGGACCGTGCGGAGATCCTGCGCGCGATGCGCGGCATGCGTGACATCGCATGGAAAACCTTCACGCCGGAATCGGTCGCCAAGTCGATGATGGTTGCCTGATCAAAAATGTCCCCGGAGCCGGTCTATCTTCAGGTCCTGAAGAAACGGAATGAAGCGCAAGGTGTCGTCTCTCTCGAGCTGTCGAGAATAGACGGCACGCCGCTTCCCCACTGGGAGCCGGGCGCGCACATCGACGTCACCCTTCCGAACGGCCTGACGCGGCAGTACTCGCTCTGTGGTGCCCCCGAACGGCGGGATCTGTGGCGGATTGCGGTTCTGGACGAACCGCAGAGCCGGGGCGGATCGCGGCTGATCCATGAGAGCGTATCCGAAGGCGACGTCTTGACGGCATCGCCGCCGCGCAACCACTTCCCGCTGGTCGACGCATCGGCCTATGTGTTCGTGGCTGGCGGCATCGGCATCACGCCGATCCTGCCCATGCTCGACCGGGTCTCGCGAAACGGCAAAGCGTGGCTTCTCATCTACGGGGGCCGGGCGCGTGCGAACATGGCCTTTCTCGACGAAATATCATCCTTCCCGAAAGAGGCGGTCCAGGTCTGTCCGCACGACGAAATCGGCCTCATCGACCTGACCGCGATCGAAGACTTCATCAACACCGATATGGCCATTTACTGCTGCGGCCCCGGCACGCTCATCGATGCCGTCGAAACGCGGTTCGGCGGCCGTGCTGGCATCGCGGTGTATCGGGAGAGGTTCACCGCCTCGGCGAGCGCGCATCTGGAGGAAGGGGCATTCGAGGTCGAGCTTGCAAGAACCGGCGGGAGGCTCATCGTGCCACCGTTCGAGAGCATGCTCCGTGTTCTTCACGATGCCGGATGCGATGTCCCCCACTCCTGCGAAGCGGGCATCTGCGGCACATGCGCGGTGCGTGTGCTGGCTGGAACGCCCGATCACCGCGACGATGTGCTGACGGACCGGGAACGCGATGCCGGAGACGTCATGCTGCCCTGCGTCTCGCGGGCGCTCTCGTCCCGGCTGGTCGTGGACCTCTGACGCAAAACACGCTGGCTGCCGTCGGGTGGCTGGCGGTGACCCTGATCAGTCGTGAGAACTGCGCCTTCACGTCCGGCCCAGGAACGAGCGCCGGCTCTGTAGAGCGCCCACTCTGTACGTTCCTCGGTTTGTACCTATATCCCCGCGGTTAGCGCCCAGATGATCGGCCTCGTTGAGGTCATGCCGCGCGAGCCGCACCTGAATCTCGAACCTCCCCTTACGATGGCGCCCTCCCGTGAGTCGTTTCAAAGACGACAAGAACGATCGCTACATGTCCCAGACGAGGCGGTGCGACCAGGCGACGGGCATCGCCGTCGCGGGTTCCAGCACTTTGCGATAGGCCTCGTCTGCAGGTGGATGGCCGATTTCGCCCGAATGGATGCCGCCCGTCATGAACAGGCAGTCAATACCGAATGTATTGGCGCCGGCGACGTCCGTGATCATCGAGTCGCCGATGGCGAGAATCCGCGTCTTCGGCGTTACCTTCCCGCGAATCTCGAGCGCCGTGCGCAGCGCCTGTTCGTAGACGATCGGAAACGGTTTTCCGATGTGCAGGACATGGCCGCCATGTTCCTCATAGACATCCGCCAGCGCCCCCGCGCACCAGATGAGCTGGCCACCTTTTTCCACCACGCGGTCGGGATTGGCGCAGACGAGATCGACATTTCGGGCCGCGAGCGCCTGTAGTTTTTCGCGGTAATCCTCCGGCGTTTCGACATCGTCGTCGTCGAGGCCGGTGACGACCACAATATCGGCCTCGTCCGGACCGATGAGGTCGAGGCCGTCGAAGAGATCGAGATCGCGCTCGGGGCCAATGTGATGAAGCCGCACGATGTGCTTGCGGTCGAGCTCCAGGCGCGTGACATCGCCCGACGTCACGACGGCATCGAAAGCCTCGCGCGGCACGCCGAGGCGCGCCAGCATCGCCACCACGGCCGCAGCCGGACGCGGCGCATTCGACAACAGGACCACGGTGCCACCGTTTTCGCGGAACTTGACCAGCGCCTCATGCGCCGTCGGCCATGCGGAGACGCCGTTGTGGAGCACCCCCCACACATCGCAGAAGATCACGTCGTAGCGGGACGCGAGGGCGGAGAGGCCGGCGCCCGGCGGCAGGGAAATCTCGGTCATTGGAGTGCCGGGGTGCCGCAAGCGCGGCTCCACGTCAAGCGTGGCGAGCGAATCAGGCGCGGCGGGCGACGGAGCGGAACGGGCGCGGCGCAGCAGGACGATCGGGCAGAACCGGCGGCGGGGTCAGGCTGGCCGCGGGCGCCGCATCGCCGTTGAAGATTTCCGGACGCACGGGACGGGGGGGGCCGAAGATTGTTCCTATGGCGGCGCGGACATCAATATCAAGAAGATCGGCGACGCGCGTTTCGTTGTCGGCCTGCTCGGCGATCAGGAGGATGCCGTGGCGGCGCAGCAGCGCGGGCATGTCGGCCGGGTGGATCGCCGCGCTGTGGGAACGGTCGGGATCGAGCAGGACATCGGACGGCATCCGCACGAAGCGCACGCCGAGCTGGTGCAGCGCGGCGGCGTCGAAATCGGTGTCGCGCACGCTGGTCAGCGCGAAGCGGAAGCCGCGCTCGCTGAGACCGGCCAGAATTTCGGCCTCGACGGTGCCGAAGCTGTAGAAGGCATCCTGCGTGAAGCCGATGACGAGATGGGTCGCCAGATCCGTGTTGGCATCGAGCCTTTTGGCGATCTCGGTGCTGAAATTCGACACCGACATGGTTTCGGCTTCGAGGATCACCATCAGGCTCACATCGCGCTGACGCGCCTTGAGGCGGCGCGCGACCCGCAAGGCGCGATCGAGCACGAAGGTGTCGAGCACCGGCTGAAGGCCGCCAAGACGCGCATCGATGACGAAATCGGACGGCGGCAGAAGCGCATCCTGCTCGCGCAGATAGGGAACGGCGACATATTGCACGACACGCCGCTGCGGCAGGGCAGCGACAGGCTGAAGATGAATCTCGATGCCTTCGTTTTCGATCGCGCGCCGGATCGCGTTGACGCGGCCGGGATCGAGCGAGGAGCGCGACGGCGGCGCGGACGGTGTGGACGGCGCGGCCATCGGGTGAGGTTGCGGCAGATCGTAACCGGCCACGCCAAACCGTCCGGAGCCGACAGGCTCGGGTGCCGCCTGCATCGGGACAGCACCGAACGCTGCCGCGGCGCCGTGATGGGCGACCTGCGGCAGGTGCTGTTCGGGCGCGTGGTGCAGGTCCGGCAAAGGCCCGTTCGAAGCGATGGCCCAGGCGGCCTGCCGGGCCGGCAGGTCGTGCAGCGCCTGCTCATGCGTCTCGACCTGTTCGGCCAGAGCGCGGATGAGCGAGCCCAGTTCGGCCAGTTCCTTTTCGAGAGGCGCGGTGCTGCGGCGGGCGAGTTCCTGCGTTGCGGCGTCGGCCCGCTGCACGCGCGGCTCAAGAGCGAGCACACGTTCGGCGACCATGCCGATGCGTTCTTCGAGCTCGAAAAACCGCAGATTGGCCGGGCGCGGCCCGGTCGTGCGCTGAACCAGCCAGTTGACGAGCGCAATCAGCCCGACGCCAGCCAGCCCGCCGCCAAGCGCGAGCGGCAATTGCAGCCCCAGACCCACGACAAGGATGACCGCAACGGATGCGACGATCACCGTCATGCAGAAGGCTATGAAAATCCCACCCGGTTTAAGCATGCTCGCCGCAAAAAGAATCGGGCAACTATGTGCAGATTCGCGGTGCCGTAACCATCATGACGGGAAACTGCCCACAAGGTGAGCATTCATGACGGCTTCGTCCGCGATCAGATTTGCGGTGTGTGGCCCCCGCCCCGCAATTCCACAAACGACATTAGCTTTTTAAGGGGACGGCGCAACGAGGCTTTGACCATTCCTTTACCGTGTTTGGGGACAATCCCGTTTCGGGGGCGATGCAGGCCTGCGCCGGAACCGGGGGGTGACACGGCGCATGGAACGGGAGACGGAGCGTATGGTGTTCTCGGCAGGCTCTTTTGGGCCCGTGCGTGTGCGTATTCTCGTGGCGGAGCGGGATGCGATGCTCGCGCGCAGCGTTGCCGCCGCCCTCGCCGCCGGTCTTCTCAATTCCGAAGTCGAAATCGCCGACAGTCTGGAAAGCGCGGAAACCCGCCTGCGCGGCGCCCGCTTTTCGGCAATGATCGCGGGAACCTCGCTCGGCGCGGATGCACCTTCGCGCCTGCGCGCCCTGATGGATGGGCCGCTGCTCATGATCGGCGCGGGCGCCATGGCCGAAGGCGTCGATGCGCGGATGAACGGCGCCGACGATTTTCTGGTGGCGCCCTTCGCGCCGCAGGCCCTTGTCGACCGCCTGATGGCGCGGCTCGCCGAAAAGCCCTCCCGGCCCGCGCCGGCCGAGCCGCCCGCACGGCAGATCGAAAACCTGAGCGGCTCCTCGCCCGCAATGCAGCGTGTGTACGGGCAAATCGAACGCATCGCTCCGTCGAAAGCCCCGGTCTTCATCACCGGCGAAAGCGGCACGGGCAAATCCTTTGCCGCCCAAGCCGTTCACGCCGCCTCGCAGCGGCCCGGCCCCTTCATTGCCGTTGCGTGCGGTGGACGCACCAAAGAAGCCGTCCAGGCCGAAATGTTCGGCTCCGGCGGCGTGCCCGGCGCGTTCGAAAGAGCCGATGGCGGCACGCTCTTTCTCGATGGCATCTGCGATCTCGATTTGTCGCTGCAGGCCGCGCTGCTGCATGTGCTGCAGACGGGAGAGGTGCGGTGCGGAAGCCCGGCCGCCAGGCGCGATGTGCGGTTGATCTGCGCGACACACCGCGACCCCAAGGGGGAAATGGCGGCGGGCCGCCTGCGCGACGACCTCTTTTATCATCTGCATGTGCTGCCGCTCGAATTGCCGCCGCTGCGCAATCGCGGCGAGGACGTCCTGAAGCTGGCCGCGAATTTCCTCGCGTGCATTTCGCAGGAAGAGGGCCGCGCCTTCACGGGCTTCGACCCGCTCGCGCGTCTTCTCATCGCCTCCTATGCCTGGCCCGGCAATGTGCGCGAGCTGGAAGCCGCCGTCCGGCGCGTCGTCGTGCTGAATTCCGGCGGCACGATCAGCGCCGACATGATGCCGGACGACATCGCCGCAGCCGTGCTGCAACAGCCGCACGACACCGCACGCACCGAAGCGCGCGCGGAAAACCGGCCCGCGGCGAGCGCGCCTCCTGCCATCCTGCCCATGTGGATGCAGGAAGAGCGCATCATCGAGGAAGCTTTGGCGGCTTTCGGCGGCAATATCGGCCGCGCCGCCGCCGCGCTCGAAATCAATCCCTCGACGATCTACCGCCGCCGCCAGGCCACGCGAAAGACGGGCTGACGCGCTTAGCGGCCGCGCTTCAGAAGAAAGAGGCCCGTCAGCACACCGACCGCGCAGACGCCGACGATGTAATGCGCCGGGGCGAGCGGGTCGCTGCGCATCATCAAGGTGACCAGCATCGGCGTCAGGCCGCCGAACACCGCGTAAGACAAATTGTAGGAGAACGACACGCCGGTGAAGCGCACCGCCGCCGGAAAGCTTTTGACCAGCACATAGGGCACCGCGCCGATCGTGCCGACGGCAAGGCCAAGCACGGCGTAGAGCGGAATGAGAAGCTCCGGATGCCTGAAGAGCTGCGTGTAGAAGCCGTAGGCCGTCGCGGCGAGAACAAGGCTTCCGACCACAAAGAAGCGACCCGCGCCCACGCGGTCGACGATCAGCCCGGCAAGCACGCAGCCGATGGACAGAGCAAGCGTGGCGGCGGTGTTCGCCTCCAGCGCCTGAAGCGCGGTGAAGCCATACACTTTCTGCAGGAAGGTCGGCGTCATCAGGATGGCGACGACAATCGCCGCCGACAACAGCCATGTCAGCAGCATCGACACCGCGACGGCCGGAAGATGATTGCGGACGACAGACTTGAGCGGCAGTTCCTCGGCAAGCGCCTTTCTCGCCTTCAGCTCCGCGAAAACGGGCGTCTCGGCCAGCCAGCGGCGCAGATAGACCGCGACGAAACCGAACACGCCGCCAAGAACGAACGGAATACGCCAGGCGTAATCGTGGATCTCCGCCGGCGTGTAGACGCTGTTCAGAACGGTCGCGACGACCGAGCCGAGAAGGATGCCCGCCGTCAATCCGCAGGTCAGCGTGCCGCAGGCAAAGCCGATGTGACGCTCGGGCACATGCTCGGCAACGAAGGTCCACGCGCCCGGAATCTCGCCGCCGATGGCCGCGCCCTGCAGCACGCGGAACACGAGAAGAAGAATGGGCGCCGCAATGCCGATGCTCTCATAGGTCGGCAGAAGGCCCATGCCGAAGGTCGACACCGCCATCAGGAAGATGGACAGCGTGAACATGCGCTTGCGGCCGAGAAGATCGCCGAAATGGGCGAGAACCACCCCGCCCAGAGGGCGCGCCAGATAACCCGCCGCGAAAATGGCGAAGGCCTGGAACTGGACCAGCCAGTCCGGCACGCCCGGCGGGAAGAACAGCGCGCCGAGCACGGTGACGAAATAGACGAAAATGATGAAATCGTAGAATTCGAGCGCGCCGCCGAGCGCGGCAAGGGAAAGCGTGCGGTAATCGTCGCCGCCGAGGCGTCGGGCGGAGGAGAAGCTGATATCGGTCATTTTTTCGTCCTAGCGCGCTCACCATCCTGGAAGGCGGGCGCTGGCTCATACGCCGATTGGCCGACCAAGGGAATGGTTCGAAATAACAGCCATGCCGCCGCCGCACGGATGACCTTGAAAGCGCCCGACCTCAGCGTCTCAATCCCTCGGATGTTGCTGCGATGGCCGCTTGCGCGCGAGCCCCGGCCTCGGCACCGGACATGAGGCGCACCGTTTCGAGAACGGCCATTTCGATGATGGCTGCAAGCTGCGGATGAACGCCCGCCGAGCAGTCGTGCGCCTGACGCAGATGATCGTAGATGGCCAGGAGAGTTTCCGGTTTCGACATGAAAGGTTCCTTTACGCTTGAACCCCCTCACTTTGCGTGCGAGCTACGTCAGATACGGACGTAAGGGGTGACGACGCGATCAGGGGTGGCGTTTGAGGCACGAGAAAACAGCGCTTCTTCTTGCTCTGGCGCGCGAACTCGCGAGCAGCGCGGAGGGGCTGACGCTTTCCGAAATGGCAGAGCGCGTGGGGGTCGGCCGCCGCACGGTCGAGCGCATGCGCGATGCGCTTTTTCTCCTGTTTCCTCAAACCGAGGAAATCGACGACCCGCCGACAAAAAGATTTCGGATCTCGGGCGGCCTTGACGCCTTCTTTCAGACGCCGACCACGGACGAACTCGTGGAATTGTCGCGCGTCGCCGCAGGGTTGAAGCGCAGCGGCGCGATCGCCCGCGCGGATGCCCTCGGCTCGCTCGAAATGAAAATTCGCTCGGCCATGCGCGCCAGTGCGCTGCGGCGCATGGCCCCCGATGTCGAGGTTCTGTCACGCTCCGAAATCACGGCGACCGGCCCCGGCCCCCGTCCATACGAGAACCCCGAATTGCTGGCCGGCATCAGGCAGGCCATCATGGCCATGCGGGCTCTGCGTTTCGTCTATTCCGGCGGCTCAAGTTCTGGCCAGGCCCGGGATGTGGTGCCCTATGGCCTCGTTTTCGGCCATGTAAATTACCTGATCGCAGCCCAATTGCCCGGCGATCAGATCAAGACCTACCGGCTCGATCGTATCAAGGACATAGAAATACTGGACCGGGACGTTACCAGCCCGCCCGACTTCGACATCAAGGATTTTACCGCCCGCTCGTTCGGTTATTTCCAGAGCGATGTGCATCAAATCGCGCTGCGGCTTCTGCCGACCGGCTCCAAGGACATCCGCCGTTGGCTGTTTCACCCGAGCCAGACGCTGGAGGAATGTGCGGACGGAACGGTCATCATTCGCTTCTCGGCTTCGGGACTTCTCGAACTTTCCTGGCATCTTTTCACGTGAGGCGAGCAGGTCGAGATCATCGAGCCGGAGAGCCTCAAATCGCTGATGCTGGACGAACTCGACCGCGTGCGCCGCTGGCACACGACGTCTGCGTCCTGCGACCGGTAACCGTTACAGGCTTGAAGCTGTCCGAACCGTTCTGAAAGACTGCCGATCGGGGGAACCGCCCGGAGCAACACCATGCGACCCGCATCTCTGATCCTTTTTGCCCTGACGACCGCGCTGTCGTTCCATCCGCCGGCCGCGCAGGCCCAAACCGCCGCGCCGACATCCGCGGAAGACGCCCGAACCATCGCGCAGGAAGCCTATGTCTATCTCTACCCGTTGATCACGATGGACGTGACCCGCAAGCAGCTGGTCAATTCCGACCCGAAAGCCACGGGGCTGGGCGGCGCCCCGAACAGTTTCAATCATATACGTACATTTCCAACAGCGGACATGCGAAGCGTCGTGCGGCCGAATTTCGACACGCTCTATTCGTCGGCATGGCTCGACCTGACGGACGGCCCGGTGGTTCTGTCGACGGCGGACACCGGCGGCCGCTATTTCCTGCTGCCCATGCTCGACATGTGGACCGACGTGTTCGCGGTCCCGGGAAAGAGGACGAACGGCACCGCCGCGGCGAACTTCGCCATCGTGCCGCCCGGCTGGACCGGCGCCCTTCCGCCCGAGGTCGAGCGGATTCAGGCGCCGACCCCGCATGTCTGGATCATCGGACGGACCCAGACCAACGGACCCAAGGACTTCGAGGTCGTTCATAAAGTGCAAGACGGCTACCGGCTCACGCGTCTGGACGACTGGGGAAGCAGGCCGCGGACGATCAAGCAGGACATCGACCCCTCGGTCGACACCAGGACGCCGCCGCTCGAACAGGTCAACGCCATGCCTGCGGCGGACTATTTCCGCTATGGCGCGGCCCTCATGGCGGAGAATCCGCCACACGCCACCGACTGGTCCATCCTTGCGCGCATGAAGAAGATCGGCATTGAGCCGGGAGCTTTCGATGCCGCCCGGACCGATCCGGGTGTGCTCGCGGGCGGCGCGGCTGCAGGCCTGAAACTCATGGCCGACAAGGCACCGACGCTGGCCCGTGTGGTCAACGGATGGCAGATGAACACCGACACGATGGGCGTCTACGGGGATTATTACTTGAAGCGTGCCATCGTCGCGATGATGGGCCTCGGCGCAAACCAGCCGGAGGACGCGATCTATCCGCTAGCCGTCGCCGATGCCGAGGGCAGGCCGGTGAGCGGCGAGCAAAATTACGTGCTGCATTTCGGCAAGACGGACCTGCCGCCGGCAAATGCGTTCTGGTCCCTCACCATGTACGACAAGGACGGCTTCCAGATCGCCAACCCGCTCCACCGTTTCGCGATCGGTGATCGGGACGCGCTTGCCTACAATTCCGACGGCTCGCTCGATCTGTACATCCAGAACGAGAACCCCGGCCCGGAGAAAGAAGCGAACTGGCTGCCCGCACCGGCAAGCGGGCCGCTCGGCCTGACCATGCGTGTCTACTCCCCAAGACAGGAGGCGCTGGACGGGCGCTGGAATCCGCCCGCCCTTCAGCGCGTGGACGCGACGAGCGAGGGCCGCGCCGCGACCAAGTAAGCGCAGAGCGGACCGCTCCGGCGAGCGATCCGCTCCCTCTCATTTCCGGTGGGCGATGCAGCTGTCGGGAACGGGCGTTGCTTCGAAATGGCGGACGAGCGTGTCCGTCAGCACGCGCACCTTGCCCGGCACATAGGCACCCGGCGGACGCACGACATAGATGCCGAGTTCCGGCAGCGCATAATCCGCCAAAACGGGGACGAGCTCTCCGCTTTCGAGCGGGGCCTGCGCGAGGAAGGTGGGGGTGATGAGCACGCCGAGCCCCGCAACGGCCCAATTGATCAGCGCATCGCCATTGTCCGAGGCGAGACGCCCCGCAGGCCTGACCGCATAGACGCTGTTGCCCTTGTGGAATTGAAGATCCCGCGGGCCGCCCGAATAGATGAGGAAATCGTGCTGCGCGAGATCGTCCGGCGTCTGCGGCACGCCTTTCCTTGCCAGATAGCCGGGACTTGCCACGACGACGGCCAGCACCGGCGCGAGGCGGCGGACGATGAGGCTCGGATCGCGCACCGTGCCCGCGCGGATCGCGGCATCGAACCGCTCGCCGACAAGATCGACATGCCGGTCGCTGAACGACACATCGAGTTCGAGCTTTGGATGACGGCACCCCATCTCGCTGAATATCGGCGCGAGATAATTCACGAAGGACAGCGGCGCCGACACCCGCAGGCGCCCGGAGACCTCGCTGCTTTGCTGCGCGACGGCATCGCGCATCTCCTCAAGCTCCGCGAGGACACGCTCGCCGCGCACTTTCAGATCGAGCCCCGCCTCGGTCGGGCTGATGCCGCGCGTCGTGCGGGTCAGAAGACGCACGCCAAGCTCGGCCTCGAGCCTCGCGATACGGCGGCTGACGATGGATTTCGCCACGCCGAGCCGCGCGGCGGCGCGGTTGAAGCCACCGGCCTCCACGGCCTCGACAAAAGCCCGCAAATCCTCCGGATCGAGCATTTAAGTGTTCCTTTTTCAGCAACAGACTGACGCCGATAATGGCTATTCTGTTGCTGTTTTTGAACCACTACCTTCCCGGAACCAGAGAATTTCCGAAGTAGAGGGTTTCCGCTATGTCCACGGTTCTTGTCGTCACCAGCAGCACGATGGGTGAGGCTTCGGTCTCCAACCAGCTCATCGACCACGCCCTCCAGCGCCTGCGGGCGGCTGATCCCGATCTGAAGATCGTCACGCGCGATCTTGCGGCGCAGCCCGTTCCGCATCTGACGGCGGATTCGACGGCGGCCGTTCGCGGTGCCGAGCCTGCCAACGACGCGCAAGCCGAGGCGCGCGCCCTTTCCGATGCGCTTGTGGCGGAGTTGAAAGCCGCCGACACGGTCATCATCGGCGCGCCGATGTACAATTTCGGCATTCCGTCCACGCTGAAGGCCTGGTTCGACCATGTGCTGCGCGCGGGCGTGACGTTCCGCTACGGCGAGAACGGGCCGGAAGGCCTGCTGCCGGGCAAGAAAACGGTCGTGATCGAAAGCCGCGGCGGACTCTACAGCGAAGGCCCGGCCATGCCGATGGATTCGCAGGAACCGCATCTGCGCACCATGCTCGGCTTCATGGGCATCACGGATGTGTCGTTCGTGCGGGCGGAGAAGCTGGGCTATGGCCCGGAGGCCCGGGATGCCGCCATCGCCGCCGCCCAGTCCGCCATCGGCGAGAGCTTCGCGGCACGTCTCGCCGCCTGAGACGGCTTCCCGCTCGCGTTCCTCCGAGCGGCCCCGCCAGTGCGGGCAGCCGTATCGGCGCTCAGACCGGAGCAATCCGGTTTGAGCGCTCCCCTTGCCCGGGGCTTTCGCCCGCTGTACCAACCGGGCCATGTCAGCCAAAGATACAAATCGCCTCAAAGCGCGCCTTGCGCGCGGCTTCATCGACCGCGGCCCTGCCGAACTCGCCTCCACGCGCCAGATGGTCGACACCATCCGCCGGACCTACGAATTGTGGGGCTTCGAGGCGCTTGAGACGCCGTTCGTCGAATACACCGACGCGCTCGGCAAATTCCTGCCCGATCAGGATCGCCCGAACGAGGGCGTGTTTTCCTTCCAGGACGACGACGAGCAATGGCTGTCGCTGCGCTACGACCTGACGGCGCCCCTCGCCCGCTATGCCGCCGAGAACTGGGACCGGATCGCCAAGCCGTTTCGTACCTACCGCTTCGGCCCCGTTTTCCGCAACGAGAAGCCAGGCCCCGGCCGCTTCCGCCAGTTCCTGCAGTTCGACGCCGACACGGTGGGCGCAGCGAGCGTTCTGGCCGATGCCGAGATGTGCATGATGGCCGCCGACACGCTGGAGGCGCTGGGCATTCCGCGCGGCGATTACGTCATCAAGGTCAACAACCGCAAAATTCTCGACGGCCTGATGGAGGCCATCGGCCTCGGCGGCGAGGAGAATGCGGGCAAGCGCCTCATCGTTCTGCGCGCCATCGACAAGCTGGACCGTCTCGGTGTTGAAGGCGTGAAACTGCTGCTTGGTCCGGGACGTAAGGACGAGAGCGGCGATTTTACGAAGGGCGCGGGGCTAGATGAAGGGCAAATTCGTCCCCTCGTTTTTCTTCTCGAAACGACATCTCTGCAAAGGGATGTCCTTGGATTTCTGCAATTCCCGCTAGCCGGAAGATTCACGGAAAGTCCTATATTCTCTGACGGTATGCAGGAGCTGCTCAAAATCGAGGAGATAATCCGCTTGTCCGGGTACGGGCCAGATCGCATCCGCATCGACCCGTCCGTCGTGCGCGGGCTCGAATATTACACCGGCCCGGTCTACGAGGCCGAACTGACCTTCGAGGTGAAGGACGAGGACGGCAAGCCGATCCGCTTCGGCTCGGTCGGCGGCGGTGGCCGTTACGACGGACTGGTCGCGCGCTTTCGTGGGGAAGCTGCTCCCGCCACCGGCTTTTCCATCGGCGTGTCGCGCCTTCAGGCGGCCTTGCAGGCGCTCGGAAAAGGCGCCGCGGAACCGCCCGGCCCTGTCGTCGTGCTCGTCATGGACAAGGAGCGCACCGCGGACTATCTCGCGCTTGCACGTACATTGCGCGAGGCGGGCATTGCCGCCGAAATCTATCTCGGATCGTCCGGCATGAACGCGCAGATGAAATATGCCGACCGCCGCCGCGCGCCGGTTGCCGTCATTCAGGGCTCGAACGAAAAAGAGGCCGGAGAGGTGACGCTGAAGGACCTCGTTCTCGGCAAGGAAATGTCGAAAAAGATCGAGGACCGCGCCGCGTGGACCGAGGAGCGTCCGGGTCAGGTAACGGTGAAACAAGCCGATCTGGTCGCGACGGTGCAGGAGATGCTGGCGCGCTACAGCTAGCGCGGCTTCGGCGCGGCCAGAAAATTGCCGCCGAAGGATTTGCCGAGCCTGGCCGGAACGAGCGCCCCCTTTTCGTCGAAGCGGAAGACGATGCGGTGCTGCGCGAGCTTGCGCGCGAGAAGCCAGGCGACGAGCGCACCGAGCGCGCAGCCCGCAAGGACATCGGACGGATAATGCGCGCCGGTCGCAAGGCGCGCGAAGCCGACCCAGAATCCCGCCGCGAGCAGGAATATCCGCAGACGCGGCACAAGCAGCGCCACCGCGAACGCGAACGCCATGATCGACGTGGTGTGGCCGGACGGAAAACTCGCCCAGCTCGCATCCAGCGACAGGAAATCGAACGACAGCGATCCAACCTCGGCGAACTGGCTCGGGCGCGCCCGGCCAATCGCGTATTTCAGCAACGCGGCGATAATTCCGGCCAAGGCGACGGACGTAAAGACGTAAGCGGCGGTTGCTACGCGCAGCCAGTGATGGCGTCCTTTGCGCGGGCATTCATCGCGCAGGTCGCGCAGAAGGCTGAACAGAACGACAAGCGCGCAACCGATCAGCGTCCACTCGCATTTTCCGATTTCGTTGAAAAAGCCGAACATCGGCATCAGGGAAGCCGGCATCGAGCCCTGCCAGTCCTTGAGATGCGGATCGAGCACAAGCGTGAACAGGCCAAGCGCAGTCAGGAACGCCGCCAGCGCATTGGCGATGAAGCAGATGTCGTAAGGGATGACCCGAAAGCGCAGATCGCGGCTGCGCGAGCGCAGAAAGGCCCGCGCTCCGGCGGCGTTGAGGGCGATCCGCGCCGAGGACGCGCGTGCGCCGCGCCGAACGGCATCGACCATCCGCAGCCCGGCAGCCGCGTGCGGCCTCCCCCATGCGTTGTCGCTCATGCTTCCCCCAGCCACGACCCGGTCTGTGGATGCACAAGCTATGTTACATCTGAGTGATAGAGAACCCTTGAGGTGCCTGTCGCGCCGGTTACGGTGCCGGATTCCTGTGAATCTGGTGGATTTCTGCGATGCGGGCTTCGATGTCTGGCGTGATCGTCACCGCGTGCGAGGCGATGTCGGTCTTCAATTGCTCCATCGTCGTCGCGCCGATGATGTTCGACGTCACGAACGGGCGGGACGTCACGAAGGCCAGAGCAAGCTGCGCGGGATCGAGATCAACCTCTTTGGCCAGCGCCACATATTTGCGGATAGCCTCTTCGGCGCCCGGCTTCTCGTAACGCTGGCCGCGTTGGAAAAGCGTCGTGCGGGCACCGGCCGGCCGTGCGCCGTCGAGATATTTTCCGGTGAGATAGCCCTGTCCGAGAGGCGAATAGGCCAGAAGCCCGACATCTTCACGCTCATGGAATTCCGACAGCCCGTCCTCATAGGTGCGGTTGATCAGGCTGTACGCATTCTGCACCGACACGACGCGCGGGCCGCCGCTTTTTTCGGCCGCGGAAAGAAAGCGCGACAGGCCCCAGGCCGTCTCGTTGGAAAGGCCGATATGGCGCACCTTGCCGGCCTTCACGAGACCATTCAGCGCCTCCAGCGTTTCCTCGATCGGCACTTCCGGCGCCTTGTTGGCCGATTCCGCTCTTTCCGTCGATCCGAACATCGGGATCAGGCGGTCGGGCCAATGGATCTGGTAGAGATCCACGTAATCGGTGTTCAGGCGCTTCAGCGATCCGTCGATGGCAAATTCGATGTTCTTTTTGTCGAGAACCGGCATCTCGCCGCCATCGCGGAACCAGGTCGCCTCGCTGCGGCCGACAACCTTGGTGGCCAGCACGACACGGTCGCGCCCGCCGCGCGCTTTCAGCCATGAGCCGATGATGCGCTCGGTCGAGCCGGCCGTCTCGGGCCTCGGCGGAATGGCGTACAGCTCGGCGGTGTCGATGAAATTGACGCCCTGATCGAGCGCGTAATCGAGCTGCTCATGGCCTTCAGCCTCGGTGTTCTGCTGCCCCCAGGTCATCGTGCCGAGGCAGATGGAGGAGACCTTCACATCGGTGTTTCCGAGGCGGCGCTGGTCGATCATGAAATGTCCTTGCGAAAGATGTCCGGCGGCACGCCCGAAAGCGGCCTCATGCGGCGGGAGAAAAACGTGGTGTGCCCGCAGGACATACGTTCGAGCTTCCAAAATTCAAGCCGGAGGAAGGTCGACCTGACGCTGGCACGGAACTTGATGCAGAACGACAGCTGGAGGAGGTGTTATGGCTCTGGAACTGAGACCCAATTGCGAATGCTGCGACCGCGATCTGCCGCCCGACAGCACGACGGCCGTCATCTGCTCGTTCGAATGCACCTTCTGTGCGGAATGTGCGACGCAGGTGCTGAAAGGCGCCTGCCCCAATTGCGGTGGCGAACTTGTACGGCGGCCCATTCGCCCCGCCTCGAAGCTCGCGAACAATCCGCCCTCGACAAAACGCGTGCTCAAGGCCGAAGGCTGCGCGGCCGCGTGAGGCCGCCCGATCAGCGCAGCAGTGCGAGCGCAGCGGTGATGTCTTCGTCGGCGACATAGGACATCGCCTTCGACATCTTGGCGGCACGCGTGCGCTCGCCCTTGCGCATCACCAGAATGAAGGTTTCCGCCCCGCCCGGGCAGGCGGGATCGCCGCAATCGATCTGGCTGACGGTGACGGCATCTTCTTCGCCCAGCGCAAGCGCCGCGCGGACATCCGCGGCGATGCGTCTGGATATTTCGGACGAGGCGCCGTCGCGGCGACGGCCGAGGCTGAACAGACCCATAAGCGCTTTATCGCTCAACTGTCCCCGTTCGGCCAGACGGGGAACGGATCGGACAGGTTCACATCTTTCTGGGCATCGTAGCGCGACGGATCGGCCGGGCCGTGCAGGCACGCATCGAGCGCGGCGCGCATGGCCGCTTCATCCATGCTTTGCCCGATGAAAACGAGCTCCTGGCGCCGGTCTCCCCAGCCGTTGACCCAGTGGCGGCGCACGAGCTGCTGCCATTCCTCATTGCGGGGCCATTGCTCCCTGGGCACCGCCGCCCACCACGAACCGAGCGGGCCGGTGCGGCAGACCGCGCCTGCAATCGACAATTCGCCGACCCATCTGGGCCGCGTCGCAAGCCAGAAATGGCCTTTGGCGCGGATCAGGCCCGGCCATGAGCCGTCGAGGAAGCGCCGGAACTTCGCCGGATGAAACGGCCGCCGCGCCCGGTAGACGAAACTGCCGATGCCGTATTCCTCGGTTTCGGGCACATGGCTGGCGTAGCCGTAAAGCTCCTTGGCCCAGAGCGGATGGGCGCTGGCTTTTTCGTGGTCGAACAGGCCGGTGCCGAGAATGTCCGCAAGGGGCACCTTTCCGAAATCGGCTTCGATGAGCCGCGCATCCTGATTGAGCGCGCGGGCGATGGCGCGAGTGTGCGCACGCGCCTCTTGCCCGGCATCGCCCGCTTTGTTGAGGACGATGAGATCGGAGAATTCGATCTGGTCGGTCAACAGATCGATCAGCGTGCGCTCGTCGTCCTCGCCGAGGCTTTCGCCGCGCTGCTCCAGGCTTTCGATCTTCGTGAAATCCTTCGGCAGATTGATCGCGTCCACCACTGTCACCATCGCGTCGAGCCGCGCCACATCGTCCAGCGCAAACCCCTCCTCGTCGCGAAACGAAAACGTGGCGGCGACCGGAAGCGGCTCGGAAATGCCCGTGGATTCGATGACGATGGCATCGAACCGCCCGAGCCCCGCAAGGCGGCGCACCTCGACACGCAGATCGTCGCGCAGCGTGCAGCAGATGCACCCATTGGTCATTTCGACCATGCTCTCGTCCGCGCGGGTGAAGCCGGCATCGCCCGCGCGCACAAGGTCGGCGTCGATGTTGACCTCCGACATGTCGTTGACGATGACTGCGATGCGGCGGCCCTCGCGGTTGGCGAGAATGTGGTTGAGGAGCGTCGTCTTCCCGGCGCCGAGAAAGCCGGACAGGACGGTGACGGGGATGCGTGTGTCTGTCATGCTAATTGTTATGTTATAACATCTCACTATAGTCAAGTGGATGATTAAAGGGTCACTTGCAGAAATTTCTGGACTTTCATTATACAAATGCATATCTGACATTCATGAACGCTGAGCCAGACATTTCCGCACGCGCCCTGGCGGCGCTTCGCGAGCGCACCGGCCTCACCCAGGCTGCCGCCGCCGCCGAGATCGGCGTGTCGCAGGCGACCTATTCGCGCTGGGAAAAGGAAAACAACGAGCCGACCGGCGCCGCGCGCCGCGCGCTTGCCGATTGGGTTATCCGCCGGTCGCAGGGCGCGGGCGTGCCAAGCCTCGCTTATCCGGTGCGGCTCGGCATCTCGGACCCGGAAAAGGCATCCGAGCTTGCCGCCATTCTCGGCACAGCGGGCTATGCGCGCGTCGAGCCGCCGATCCTGCAGCCCGCCGGCCCGTTTCTGGATGTTTCGGGCGAAGACCTGCGCCGCCGCATGTTTCTGACGTCCGACGGCGAAGGTAACGAACTGTGCCTGCGCCCCGATCTGACGATTCCGACCGCGCGTATGCACTTGGCCGGTGCCGATGCCGGACGCGAGGCCGCCTACTTCTATCTCGGCCCGGTGTTTCGCCAGCGCGAGACCGGCAGCGGCGAGGTGCAGCAGGCGGGCATCGAGATTTTCGGGCGGCTGGAACGCGAAGCCACGGAAGCCGAAATCGTCGCCCGCAGCGCCGAGGCCATCAAGCTGTATGGCATTACGGATGCGAAACTGACGCTCGGCGACCGCGCGCTGTTCACCGCCTTCATCGAGGAACTAGCCATACCCGCTGCCTGGCGCCGCCGCTTGATGCGCGACATCGCGCGCCAGAGCGGCCTTGGCCGCGACCTCGCCGCCCTCGCCCCGGCGACGAACGGCGATGCGGAGCACACCGCTTTCCTCGCCGCGCTCGACGGCGCGGACCCCAAAGCCGCGAAGGCCGTAGTGGAAGACATGCTCGCAATCGCCGGCATCAGCCAGGTCGGCGGACGCACGGTGAGCGATATCGCCGAACGCTTTCTCGAACAGGCGCGGCTGCGCGCCTCGGCGTCGCTGTCGGAAGACACCCACAAGGCCTTGAGCGACTTTCTGACCGTGGAAAGCGATCCGGCCAGTGCGCTGGGGGAGCTGAGAAACGTCATTGCCCGCGCACGCACATCCGGCGCGGCGACGAAGGACACCTCCGCGCTCGATACGCTGCTCGACGGCTTTGCGCGCCGCAACACGCTTCTTGCCGAACGCGGCGTCGATCTCAAGACTGCGACCTTCTCGGCCGCGTTCGGGCGCCAGCTCGATTATTACACCGGCCTCGTCTTCGAATTCCGCACCTCGCGGATTCCAAATCTCGGACCGCTCGTCGGCGGAGGACGCTATGACGGGCTTCTGTCGGCGCTCGGCGCGCCGAAGCCGGTGGCCGCCGTGGGCTGCGCGATGTTTGTCGAACGCATGACGGAGGCCGCATCATGAGCGATCCGCTTCTTCTGTCCGTACCCTCCAAGGGCCGTCTTCAGGAAAACGCCTTCGCCTTCTTTGCGCAGGCCGGGCTTCCGGTTCTGCGGCCCGGCGGCGCCCGCGAATATCGCGGCGCGTTCGGTGGCCTCGACGGGGCGCAGATCCAGTTTCTCTCGGCCAGCGAGATCGCGCGCGAGCTCTCGCTCGGGAAGGTGCATCTCGGCGTCACCGGCGAGGACCTGATCCGCGAGGAAATTCCGCAGACCGACGAGCGCGTTCTTCTGCTGACGCCGCTCGGCTTCGGCCCGGCGAATGTGGTCGTCGCGGTTCCGCAGGCCTGGATCGATGTCCGCACGATGGCCGATCTCGACGATGTGGCCGCGCATTTCAGGGCGAAGTATGGACGCCCGCTGCGCGTCGCCACCAAGTACATCACGCTGACGCGCACCTTCTTCGCCCAGCACGGGCTCGGCGATTACCGCATCGTGGAAAGCCTTGGAGCCACCGAAGGCGCCCCCGCCTCCGGCACCGCGGACATCATCGTCGACATCACGACGACCGGCTCGACGCTTGCCGCCAATGCGCTGAAAATTCTCGATGACGGCCTGATCCTGAAAAGCGAGGCCAATCTTGTTGCCTCGCTGCGCGCCGACTGGAACCCTGTTGCGCGCGATGCGGCCCGGACCATACTCGCCCGCCTCGGTGCCGCCGCACGCGCCCGCGCGGTGCAGGAGGTGAAGGCCTCGCCCAAGGGCGACCGGGCACGCATCGTCCGCGAAGCGGAGACGAATTTCGGCGCGACAGCCCCCTTCGGGATCGCGTCGGACGGCCCGCTCGTCCTGCATGTCCCGAAAAAGGCGATCTACCCGATTGCGGACTGGCTGACGGCGCTGGGTGCCGATACAATCTCGACGAGCAATCTCGACGATGTTTTCCAGTCGGCGAACCCCCTGTTCGAGAAGCTCATCGGAGTGCTCCGGCAAGGTCCATGATCCCGCTGCTGCAGGAACGGCTCTCGGAATTCGTGACCCTTTGGGTTGTGATCGACCCGATCGGCTCCTTGCCCGTTTTTCTTGCCGTCGCCGCCTCCCGCTCCGAAACGGACTGCCGGGTCATCGCGCTCCATTCGGTGCTGGCCGCGTTCGGCGTCCTTGTTTTCTTCATCGTCGCGGGACAGCTTCTCCTGCCCGCTCTCGGTGTTCCGCTCACCGCCTTCCAGATCGCGGGCGGCATCGTGCTTTTCCTGTTCGCGCTCTCGATGATCTTCGGGCCATCCAAGGTCGACGAGGACGAGAGCCTCGCCCGGCAATCCCCGCGTCAGGCCGCGATCTTTCCGCTCGCCATTCCCGCGATCGCCAGCCCCGGCGCCATGCTCGCGGTGGTTCTTCTCACAAACGATGCCCGCGACGATCTTCCCGATCAGGCCATGACCGTCGGCGTCGTGATCGTCGTGCTTGCGGCCCAGTATGTGCTTTTCCGCCTGGCCCGCCCGATCGAGCGGCGGATCGGCGGAGCCGGAACGAGCGTGCTGAGCCGGGTGATGGGCACCATCCTGGCATCGGTCGCGGTGACCGAGGTTCTCGACGGGGTTTCGACCTGGCTGAAACTGCCTTTGCCCTGAGCTGAGGTTCAGACCAGCGCGCCCAGGCGCAGCACATCGATCAGATGGCCGGACAGCCTGAGCGACAGGGCCACCAGCGTCATGGTCGGTGAATCGCTGCCGGATGTCGGGAAAACCGAACTTCCCGCGATGAAAAGATTTTGCGTTCCGTGGACCCGGCAGTCGGTGTCGACCACGCCCGCGCGCGGGTCGCTCGCCATCCGTGTCGTGCCGATGTGATGCCAGCAGCCGCGCACATCGCTCTTCCAGCTTTCGTCATCGACCATGCGCCGCCGGATCATGAAGCCCTGCTTCTCAAGCGCACCGACGACGATTTCTTGCGTCCGCACGAAATTGAAATGGTCCCGTTCGCCGATCCGCCAGTCGACGCGCACCCGGTGGACGCCGAGCGGATCCGTCTTGTCGGACAGCAGGATGCGGCTGTCCGGGTTGGGCGCCTGCTCGATCACCGTTTCGAGATAGAAGTCGCGCCGGACGAATTTCGGATCGAGCCGATTGTCGAGCACCGACAGCATGGCCTTCGGCAGGGACGGGACAACCTTGCGAAGTTGCGAGGCCACTTCGAGCGCGATCCGGGACGACGACGTTCCGAACTTCGAGCGCCGCCTCAAATTCAGACGTATGGTCTGCAGCGCCCGATAGGCGGCCGATGTCGCGCCGAAATAGAGCGGAACGATATAGGTGCGCGAATTCGTCAGTCCCTCGCGTTGCTGTTCGGACGCCACGGGCGCGAAATGCGCCGCCATGCCGCGATTGGCCTGACGCAATTTCTTGCGCGCGAGGATGAGGCCATTGTCGTACAGCGGGCGGTGTCGGCTTTGTGCCGACAGGCGCACCACATTGATGCGCGCCGTCGGATGATCCATGAAATAGCGGCCGACCTGGTCGTGACCATTTCCAAGGCCGCATGTCTGGTTCTTGTTCGAGGCCAATAGCAGCCTGGCATTCTCGATGCCGCCCGTGGCAAGCACGACCAGTTTCGGCCGCACCTTGAACCTGACGCCGGACAGGGTTGCCGCTGCGATGGATGTTATTGTGGCGCTGTCGTTACTGCCGATGTCGGTGACATTGGCGTTGAGAATGATACGCACATTTCCGGCGCGCGCGAGATCTGTCCGATAGGCCTCGCCGAACCGGACCGGCGGGCTGAGACGGTTGATGACATTGCGGATGTTCTCCTCATCCAGCGGCATCAGGCCGGAATTCAGAGCGTCCAGCTCCTCGCACAGCCGTCCGGGATCGTAATCGTAGGAGCCGAGTTGCAGCAAATCGTGGCTTCGGCGGTAAAACGGATCGAGGTCGGTGCGGGAGATCGGCCAGCCGCTGTTCGGCACCCATGACCGCGTCTCGAAATCGATCAGATCGAGCGGGCGGCACCACCCGCCCCAGCAATTGGTGCTGCCGCCGAAGAACCGGGTGCGGCTCTCGTCCGGGCGGCAATAGCTGAACCCGATGTTCTCGCCCGAATAGAGCGCCTGGGTGTCGGGGTCGGGCTTGAGCCCGCCGCTTTCCAGCAGCACGACATCGACCGGCCGGTTGACGAACTGAAGCGCGATCGTAATGCCCGCCGCGCCCCCGCCGATGATGCAGATATCGGCGTCCAGCGACGTATCGTGCGGAAACTCACGCGCATCCAGAAGCATCAGATTTCCCCGCCGCTCCCGGCTCCCCCATCCCCCGACAGGAGTACTCTATGTAAACTCGCAAAAGTTGCGAGACCGAATACTTTACAATCCAGCCTGTTTATTAGGCAACGGAAACAAAAGATAAGCGATAGAAATAACGGATAACCCGACTGGGCGGTTTTTACTTTATTTCCCAGCCGATCAGAATGCTTCTGCATCCCCCGGCAAGACACCCGCCGAAGCGGGCCTTTCCAGAACGTCTTGTCCGGCGCTTCCAAGCACCGGACGCTTTCCAAAGCAGCGGCGACGCGGCCGTCAGGCCGATCCTGGGGCCGTTCTAGGGGAGGTTCTTCTTCAGGAATTCAACCGTCCGGCTCCACGCGAGATCCGCCGCCGCCTTGTTGTAACGCGGGGCATTGGTGTCGTTGTTGAAGGCGTGGTTTGCACCCGGATACATATGAAGCTCGAAAGTCTTGCCGGCGGCTTCGAGCGCCGCCTTGTAGGCGTCGATCCCAGCGTTCACGTTGTCGTCGATCCCGGCGTAATGCAGCAAGAGGGGCGCCTTGATGGCCGCAACCTGATCGGCCGGGATCTGACGGCCGTAATAGGCGACCCCTGCCCCAAGGGCCGGAGCAGCCGCCGCCAGTTGATTGACCTTGAGGCCGCCCCAGCAGAAACCGACCGCGCCGACCTTGCCGGTCGAATGGGCGTTGCCGGCGAGGTAGTCCAAAGCCGCGACAAGATTTCCGATCGTCTTGCCGGTGTCGAGCTTTGCGATCTGATCCCGCGCCTGGTCCTCGTCTGCGGGGGTGCCGCCGAGAGGCGACAAAAGATCCGGCCCCAGAACCAGGAACCCTTCGAGAGCAAGCCTGCGGGTGACATCCTCGATGTGCGGGTTGAGGCCACGATTTTCGTGGATGACGATGACGGCAGGAAGCTTTTGCGGACCGTCCTTGGGACGCGCGAGATAGCCCCGGATCTCTCCGTCATCGCCCTTGTAGGATATCCACTCCGTCACAAGGCGCGGATCGTCCTCCGCGACGATGGCGGCCTGCGCATAATTGTTCGACAGAACCGGCAGAAGCGCCGCCGCCGCGGCTACGGAGCCCGCCAGTCCCGCCAGCCGCTCCATGAAATCGCGCCGCGAGATCTGGCCATGCGTGAAGCGGTCGTAAAGGTCGATGATGCGCTGGTCCATGGCATGTCCCCCGTTTCCGGGCTCCCTTGTGGTGTGCCCAGTCTAGCAGGATCAGGTGTCTCCACACCTCACGTCCCGACGAGCACCCCCGGACGCCGGACGACCCCCGGCCGTCCGGCGGCAGGGAATCTCGCCAAAACCGTCACATAGCTGCAACAATTAACCGCTGCGGCACGTGAGACATTGAGCCCGCCCGCTCTGACTGATAAGAGCCGCCTCAAACTGAGGTCGGTATTTTTCCGGCCGCATTCTTTCGGGGCTAGCAGCATGAAAGTCGTCGCGGGCAATTCCAACCAGCCGCTCGCCCAGGCGATTGCCGCCTATCTTCAGACCCCGCTCACGAAAGCCAATGTCCGGCGCTTCGCCGACATGGAGGTGTTTGTCGAGATCCTGGAGAATGTGCGCGGCGAGGATGTGTTCGTCGTCCAGTCGACCTCGTACCCCGCGAACGACCATCTGATGGAGCTGCTGATCATCATCGATGCGCTCCGCCGTGCCTCGGCCCGCCGCATCACCGCTGTTCTGCCCTATTTCGGCTATGCCCGGCAGGACCGCAAAGCCGGTCCCCGCACCCCGATCTCGGCCAAGCTCGTCGCCAATCTCATCACGCGCGCGGGCGCCGACCGCGTCCTGACGCTCGATCTGCACGCCGGGCAGATCCAGGGTTTCTTTGACATTCCGACCGACAATCTGTTCTCGGCCCCGGCCCTCGTGCGCGACATTCAGGACCATATCCCGCTCGACAACATCGCCGTCATCTCGCCGGACGTCGGCGGCGTTGTCCGTGCCCGTGCCGTCGCCAAGCGCGTCGACGCCTCGCTCGCCATCGTGGACAAGCGCCGCGAGCGCCCGGGCGAGAGCGAGGTCATGAACGTGATCGGCGATGTGCAGGGCAAGACCTGCATCCTCGTCGACGACATCGTGGATTCGGGCGGCACGCTGGTGAACGCGGCCGATGCGCTGATCGAACAAGGCGCCAAGGACGTTTATGCCTACATCACCCACGGCGTTCTTTCGGGCGGCGCGGTCAGCCGCATCGCCGGTTCCAACCTGAAGGAGCTGGTGCTGACCGATTCCATCCTGCCGACGGAAGCCGTGCGCCTTGCCCGCAACATCCGCTGCATCTCGGTCGCCAGCCTGATCGGCGAGGCCATCGCCCGCACTTCAGAGGAAAAATCGGTCTCCAGCCTGTTCGACTGAGACCCCATTCCTATTTGCTTCAGAGGCGCGGTTCCGTTATAGGAACCGGCATTACGGCGTCCACACCCTGGAGGTGCGCCGGTCTGTCCGAAGGTCGCCGTGGCGGCCTTCTTCAATTTCGGAGAATATCATGTCCGCGACCAAGGTTCTCAAAGCCGAGGCGCGCGAACGGGTTGGCAAGGGAGCCGCCCGTGCAGTGCGCCGCGCAAAACGTGTCCCCGCCGTCATCTACGGCGGCAAGCAGGCCCCCACCAGCATCTCGCTGGACGGCAACGAGCTTTACGTCCTGCTGCATTCCGGCGGCTTCACGACCACGCTGTTCGACATCGATGTCGGCGGCAAGATCGAGAAGGCCATTCCGCGCGATTACCAGCTCGACCCGGTCAAGGACTTCCTCACCCACATCGACTTTCTGCGCATCACCGCGGACTCGACGATCACCGTCGAAATTCCGGTGCACTTCATCAACGAAGACAAGTCGCCGGGCCTCAAGGGCGGCGGTGTGCTGAACGTCGTCGCGCATGCGATCGAGCTTGCCGTCCGTGCGACCGACATCCCGGGCGCCATCGAAATCGACCTCTCCGGTCTCGACATCGGCGACACGATCCACATCTCGAACGTCAAGCTGCCCGCGGGCGCCAAGCCCGTCGACCGCTCGGACTTCACCGTCGCGACCATCGCCGCTCCGGCCGCCGAAGAACCGGAACCGACGGCGGAGGCCGCTCCGGCTGCTGCCGCTCCGGCCGCTGCCGGTGGCGACAAGAAGCCTGACGCCAAGAAGCCCGAAGCCAAGAAGTAACAGGAGAGCCGCATGCGGCTCTTCGTCGGCCTCGGCAATCCAGGAGCCCGATATTCCGGCAACCGCCACAATATCGGGTTCATGGCCGTCGAACGCATCGCGTCGCGCTGGGGCTTCTCGCCCTGGCGCACGCGCTTTCACGGCGAAAGCTGCGAAGGCGAACTGGGCGGCGTGAAAGTGTTGCTGCTGAAGCCGACGACCTTCATGAACGAATCGGGCCGCTCGGTCGCCGAGGCGGCCCGTTTCTTCAAGATCGAGACGAAGGACGTCGCCGTCTTCCACGACGAACTCGACCTGGCTCCGGCCAAGATCCGCGTCAAGACCGGCGGCGGAAATGCCGGGCATAACGGCCTGCGCTCGATTTCACCGGCCATCGGCAACGATTATGTGCGCGTACGGCTCGGCATCGGTCATCCCGGCGACAGAAACCTCGTCCATTCCTACGTGCTCAACGATTTTGCCAAATCCGAGCGCGACTGGGTGGGCTGCCTGATCGACGCGATCGCCGACAATGCCGGCCTTCTCGCCAAGGGCGAAGACAACGGATTTCAGAACAAGGTGCACCTCGCACTGGACGCCGCGGGCTTTGCCGCGCCGACACGTCCGGGCGAGCGCACGGGGGATTGAGACATGGGTTTCAAATGCGGAATTGTCGGGCTGCCGAATGTCGGCAAGTCGACCCTTTTCAACGCGCTGACGCAGACCGCGTCGGCACAGGCGGCCAATTATCCGTTCTGCACGATCGAGCCGAATGTCGGAGAAGTCGCGGTGCCCGATCCGCGTCTTGACACGCTGTCTGCCATCGCCAACTCGAAAGAGATCATCCCGACCCGCCTCACCTTCGTCGACATCGCCGGGCTTGTCCGCGGCGCGTCGCAGGGCGAAGGCCTCGGCAACCAGTTCCTCGCCCATATCCGCGAAGTCGATGCGGTTGCGTATGTGCTGCGCTGCTTCGTGGACGACGACATCACCCATGTCGAGGGCAAGATCGATCCGCTTGCGGACGCCGACACGGTCGAAACCGAGCTGATGCTCGCGGATCTCGACAGCCTGGAAAAGCGTGTCGCCGGTCTCGAAAAGCGCGCCAAGGGCAACGACAAGGAAGCCAAGGAACAGCTCGACCTCGTCCAGCGCGCTTTGCCGCTGTTGCGCGAGGGCAAGCCCGCCCGCCTTACCCCGATCAAGGATGAAGAGCGCCAAGCGTTCGCGGCGCTCAATCTCCTCACCTCAAAGCCGGTTCTGTACGTCGCCAATGTCGACGAGGGCTCGGCCGCGACCGGCAACGAATATTCGAAGATCGTCGAGGAACGCGCGAAAAAGGAAGGCGCGGTCGCCGTTACAATCTCGGCCAAGATCGAAAGCGAAATCGCGGTCCTGCCGCTGGACGAGCGCAAGGAATATCTCGAAGCGCTCAGCCTCGAAGAAGCGGGCCTCGATCGCCTTATCCGCGCGGGCTACGATCTTCTCGGCCTCGTGACCTATTTCACCGTCGGCCCGAAAGAGACGCGTGCCTGGACCATCGAGAAGGGCACCAAAGCGCCCGGCGCCGCGGGCGTCATCCATACGGATTTCGAAAAGGGCTTCATCCGCTCCGAGACCATCGCCTACAAGGACTATGTCGAGTTCAAGGGCGAGAGCGGCGCGCGCGATGCCGGAAAGCTGCGCCTTGAAGGCAAGGAATACGTGGTCGCCGACGGCGACGTGCTGCACTTCCGCTTCAACACCTGATGGACATCGCGCGGCGTCACGGCTGGAACCTGACGCCGAAGGAAGCCGTCGCGCTGCAGAATGAGCTGCGCGGCGAGGTGGTGGCCGACCGGCCGCTCGATGTTTCGCGCATCCGTCACATCGCGGGCGTCGATGTCAGCGTGAAGGACAATGTCTCGCAGGCGGCGGTCGTGGTCCTGTCGTTTCCGGACTTCACCCCCGTCGAAACCGCCCTCGCCCGGCGCCCGACCACATTTCCTTACGTCCCGGGCCTTCTCAGCTTTCGCGAGGGAGAGGTTCTGGTCGAAGCCTTCGAAAAACTCGGGCAGGTGCCCGACGTGTTCCTGTTCGACGGTTCAGGCTATCTGCATCCGCGCCGCATCGGCATTGCATGCCATATGGGCCTGTGGCTCGGCGTACCGACGATTGCCAACGCCAAGAACAGATTGTGCGGCACCCACATCGACCCCGGCCCGGAGCCGGGAGACTGGACTCAGGTTGTTCACAAGGACGAGGTCATCGGCGCGGCCCTTCGCACCAAGCGCGGCTGCAAGCCGGTCTTCGTGTCGGCCGGGCATCTCAGCGATCTCGATGGGGCGATCGCACTTGTCATGGCCTCGGTGACGAAATACCGGCTGCCGGAACCCGTGCGGGCCGCGCACAAGGCGGCGGGTTTTTTCGCCTAGTCTCGCTCGATGACGTTGAGACGCCGCACAGTCAGCTCGTCGATCTCGACCGTCTTGAATTTAGCATTGCGAACCGCAAGCGCCCCGATCGCAACGCTGCCGATGGCGACGGCCCCGAGCACCAGGACGCCGCCGGCAATTGCGCCCGCGGCAAACGCTCCAACACCTGCAGCCGGCACCTTTACCGGCGGCTTTGCGCGGGACTTCGGGGACACGGCTCTGGATCGCTTCATCCGCCGATCATGCGAGCGGGCGCCGGTCTTGGCAATGCGCGTCAGTGCCCGGCGAATTCAATCAGCGTTTCGACCCGCACGCCGTGATCGCGGATGCGCTGGGCGCCGCCGAGTTCCGGCAGATCGATGACGAAGCCCGCACCGGCGACGACACCGCCCAGACGGCGGATCAGCGCAATGCCCGCTTCGGCCGTGCCGCCGGTCGCGATCAGATCGTCGATCAGCAGGATTTTCTGGCCCGGCGCGCAGGCATCGGCATGCACCTCGACCGAATCCACGCCGTATTCGAGCGCGTATTCCTGACTCAGGGTGACGTGCGGAAGCTTGCCCTTCTTGCGGATCGGGATGAAGCCGAGCCCGAGCACATGGGCGAGCGCACCGCCCAGAATGAACCCGCGCGCTTCGATGCCCGCGACGAGATCGAACTTTTCGCCCGCAAATGCTTTTGCGAGACCATCGACCGACAGGCGCAGGCCATCGGCGCTCTGCAGCAGGGTCGTGATGTCCCGGAACTGAATTCCGGGCTTCGGATAGTCCGGAATCGTGCGGATCAGGGCTTCGAGTTCGTCTGATGTGGACATGAAACTTTTTCGGAAGGGAGGATCGGGAAAGCGGGCGGATCATGCAAAACGCGCCCGGCAAATCAAAGCCTTTTCTTGGCCCTGAAACGAGAACGGGCCCCGAAGGGCCCGTTCGAACATGGGTTGTCTCGCTCAGTGAGCGACGTTGCTCCAGACCTTCTTCTTGGTGAAGTACAGAAGGCCGGCGAAGACGAACAGGAAGATAAAGACGACAAAGCCGAGCTGTTTGCGGGCTTCGAGATGCGGTTCCGCGGTCCAGGCGAGGAACGCCGTCACGTCGCGCGAATACTGGTCGACGGTCGCCGGCGTGCCGTCGGTGTATTCCACCTGGCCGTCGGAGAGCGGGTTGGGCATCGCGATCCAGCCGCCCGGGAAATACGGGTTGTAGTGCAGACCCGGCTGCGCATGCGCGTCGGCCGGGACCGGCTGGCCGTAGCCGACAAGAACGGCGTGCAGATAGTCGGCGCCGTGTTCCTGATACTGCGTCACGAGATCGAGCAGGCTGAGCCAGAAGCCGCGCGTGTAGGTGCGCGCCTTGGCGATCAGCGACAGATCCGGCGGATAGGCGCCGCCCTGTGCCGCGCGTGCCGCCTGCTCGTTGGGGAACGGCGACGGGAAACGGTCGGACAGACGGCCCGGACGGTCGAACATCTCGCCGGATTCATCGGGCCCGTCCTGAACCTGGTATTCGGAGGCGAGCAGACGGATCTGGCCTTCGGAGAACTCCGGGCCGCCGTCTTCCATCAGATTGCGGAAGGCAACGAGCTTGATGCCGTGGCACGAGGCGCAGACCTCGCGGTAGACCTTGAAGCCGCGCTGCAGCTGGCCGCGATCGAAATGCCCGAACGGGCCGGACCAGCTCCAGTCTTCCCGGTGGGGCGTGTGGGCAGGACCGGCCGCGAGGGCCGGAGCCGTCACGGCGAAGGTCGCGACGGCGATGACGGCAGCCTTGAGCAGGGCGGACACGGACGTCATCGGGCGGGTCTTGGCGGACATGCGGCTCACGCTCCGACAGCGGGTTTGGCTGCGCCGTTCTTGGCGAGCACGGCTTCAGTGATGGAGGCCGGCAGCGGCAGCGGTTTCTCGATGAAGCCGAGCAGCGGCAGGATGACCAGGAAGTGCAGGAAGTAATACGCGGTCAGCAGGCGGCCGATCACGATGTACCAGCCTTCCGGCGGCATGGCGCCGATATAGCCGAGGCCCAGGCACACCGCGAGCAGCACCCAGAAGAACTGGCGGTACAGCGGGCGATAGCGCGCCGAGCGGACCTTGGACGTGTCGAGCCAGGGCAGGAAGAACAGCACAACGATCGCCGCGAACATCGCGATGACGCCGCCGAGCTTGTCGGGAATGGCGCGCAGGATCGCGTAGAACGGCAGGAAGTACCATTCGGGAACGATGTGCGCCGGTGTCGAGAGCGGGTTGGCCGGGATGTAGTTGTCGGCGTGGCCGAGATAGTTCGGCACGTAGAACAGGAACCAGGCAAAGAAGATCAGGAAGCAGACCATGCCGAACGCATCCTTCACCGTCGCATACGGCGTGAAGGGCACGGTGTCGCTCGAGGACTTCACCTCGACGCCGGTCGGATTGTTCTGGCCGGAGACGTGCAGCGCCCAGACGTGGAGGCCGACGACGCCCGCGATCATGAAGGGCAGCAGGTAATGCAGCGAGAAGAAGCGGTTCAGCGTCGGATTGTCGACCGCGAAACCACCCCACAGCCAGGTGGTGACGGCTTCGCCGACAAAGGGGATCGCCGAGAACAGGTTGGTGATGACGATGGCGCCCCACAGCGACATCTGACCCCACGGCAGCACATAGCCCATGAAGCCCGTGGCCATCATCAGCAGGAAGATGACGACGCCGAGGATCCACAGCACTTCGCGCGGGTCCTTGTAGGAGCCGTAATAGACGCCGCGGAAGATATGGACATAGACCGCGATGAAGAACATCGAGGCGCCGTTGGCGTGCATGTAGCGGATGAGCCAGCCGTAGTTCACGTCGCGCATGATGTGCTCGACGGAATTGAAGGCCATGTCGACATGCGGCGTGTAGTGCATCACCAGCACGATGCCGGTGATGATCTGCACACCCAGCATCATCGAAAGGATGGCTCCGAAGGTCCACCAATAGTTGAGGTTCTTCGGCGTCGGGTAAGCGACGAACGAGGAATGCGCCAGACCCAGAATCGGCAGGCGCGCCTCAAACCATTTCAGCGCAGGGTTCTTCGGATCGAAGGTGGAATGTCCGCTCATCTTTGTCTCGCCTTGGAAGCCTTACGGCCTCAACCGATCCGGATCGTGGTGTCGTTCGTGAACTGATACGGCGGGATGTGGAGATTCTCCGGCGCCGGACCCTGGCGGATGCGGCCCGCCGTATCGTAATGCGAGCCGTGGCACGGGCAGAACCAGCCGCCGAAATTGCCGGACTGGCCGATCGGGACGCAACCGAGATGGGTGCAGGTGCCGATCATGATGATCCAGTTTTCCTTGCCTTCGGCCGCGCGGTGCGCGTCGGTCGCCTGCGTGTTGTCGCCGGTCAGGTTCGGGTTGCGGGCGTCCTGGTCGATCAGGTCGGCCATCGGGACAGCCTTGGCGTCCTCGATTTCCTTCGGCGTGCGGTGGCGAATGAAGACCGGCTTGCCGCGCCATTTGATGGTGATGGCGGAGCCTTCGGCAATCGCCCCGATGTTCACATCCGTGGATGCGAGCGCCAGAGTCGAGGCATCGGGGTTCATCTGAGCGATGAAGGGCCAGACTGCCGCTGCGCCGCCGACAGCGGCGACGGCGCCGGTGGCGATGTAGAGGAAGTCACGGCGGGTCGGTTCAACCACACTTGGCGTCGCCACGTCGGTTACCTCTTCTTGGAGACCAGTTTGAGCGGAAAATTGCCCGCCCTGTACGGAATGAGGCGAAACGTGGATAGAGAGCCCCACGCATCCCTGTGATTGGCCGCGTTTTTGGCGCGCAGATTGGTATTTGTCCAGAGTGCGGCTTTCCGCACGACACCATGTCGCACGGATTTCCCCGCTTCGCGGGCGCAACGTCGACGCACTCTGCGCTTTCGGCACGCGTCCCGGACCGGCAAACCGCATCCGCGGATGCATCCGGGCGCCGCATCCTCTATGAAACGCGCTCCAGAACGTTCCGTTGATCGCATTCCGCGCGGCGATGCGTTTCTTTTTTCGTCCAAGCGCGCAGCCGCGATCTTTTTGAGCCGAATCAAGGCGCCCGCCGTCCCGCTGCCCAAAAAGGGCATTTCCCAAAGGCAGGACGACCCCTATGACCCTGACCATGACCGACCCGACCATGACCGATCCGAAAGTTCTCACGCCCATCTGGTTCGAATCGCTCCGCGACCGGATCTGCGCCGCCCTCGAGGCCGTGGAGGCCGAAGCCGGCGAGGCTCCGGGCAACGAAGGTCTTGAGGCGGGCCGTTTCGTGCGCACCCCCTGGCAGCGCACCGATCACACCGGCGCGCCGGGCGGCGGCGGCGTCATGTCCATCATCAAGGGCCGCGTGTTCGAGAAATGCGGCGTTCACTGCTCGACGGTGTACGGGGAATTCTCGCCCGAATTCCGAGGCCAGATCCCGGGATCGGAGGAAGACCCGCGCTTTTGGGCGTCCGGCATTTCGCTGATCGCCCATCCGCGCAATCCGAACGTGCCGACCGTGCACATGAACACACGCTGCGTTCGCACGACGAAAGGCTGGTTCGGCGGCGGTGCGGACCTGACGCCGGTTTTGGCACGCCGCCGCACCCAGGAAGACGCCGACACGATCGCTTTCCACGCGGCGATGAAGGCCGCCTGCGACGGCCATCCCGGCGCCGAATATGAACGCTACAAACTGTGGTGCGACGATTATTTCTTCCTGAAGCACCGCAACGAGCCGCGCGGCACCGGCGGCATCTTCTACGACTGGCACGACACGGGCGATTTCGACGCCGACTTCGCCTTTACCAAATCGGTGGGTGAGACGTTCCTCCGCATCTATCCCGAGATCGTGCGGCGCAACATCGACACGCCGTGGACGGAGGCCGACCGCGAGGAGCAACTCGTGCGGCGCGGACGCTATGTCGAATTCAACCTGCTCTACGATCGCGGCACGATCTTCGGGCTGAAGACCGGCGGCAATGTGGACTCGATCCTCTCATCCATGCCGCCCGTGGTGAAATGGCCCTGAGCCATAAAAAAGAGCCCCGCATCGCGGGGCTCTTTCGTATTCGGAATGTCCGATCAGCGGGCGGCAGCTGCACCGATGATCGCGCCGATGATGCCGGACGTGACCGCGACCAGAGCATAATCGTCTCCGACGCGGACCCACTGATGGCCGCGCGGCGGCTCGTACAGACGATAGCGGCGGTAATCGCGCGAATGGATCACATGGCGGCGGTGATCGCGGTCAAGACGCTGACCCTTCGACCAGCGGCGCGGTGCATCGTAACGGCGCTGCGGGCCGTGGTGCTTCACACTCGGTCCCTGCGGACCCTTCCAGTGCTGCTGCGAATGTTTCTGCGGGCCGCCGTGGTACTGGGCAAAGGCCGCAGGCGTGGCAATCATCGAGAAAGCGACTGTGGCGAGAATGATCTTTTTCATGTGGGCTCCTTGCGATGAAGCCCTTTTCGCATCGCTGACATGAACGGGAACTGAATGGTTACATTACTTTTTCGCAATTTTTGCCGCAGGTTCAGAGGTTTGTCACCGGCATGAGGGACGCCGGCGAGATCAGAACACCGAACGTTTCGCACCAGACGACGACCGTCGCGTATTTCGTGGTGTCGGTCCCCGCCGGCAGTGCATAGCGCTGGCTTCCCCTGAACGCGCGCAGGCGGCCGAGGTCGAGCGCCTCTCCGAAGGCCGCCTTGTCGTTGCTGCGGATGTCGCGGCCGGAGACGAGGTAGACGTGGTAAGCGGGACCCGGCGCGACCTCGAAATCCGCCTCCAGGAAGACAGCGCCCTCATAGAGGGTGGCCTGTCCCTTCCCCCAATGCACCGGATCCGACGGATTGACGTGGACGAAGGTGCCGCGCGCCCGGATTTTGGTGTCGGTCTCGCTCGTCTGTTCGGCGGCGGGCGGCGGCGCAAAGACGTAGGGGAAGACGATGAGGCCCGCGACGAGCCCCACCCCCGTGCCGAGGACAAATCCGAACAGGAAGATCCAGAGGCTTCTCAGCAAACGGCGCATGCTCTTCTCCTCATGATCAAGGGGCCGTCGCGGCGATCCCCCGGGCGACGAGTGCGTCAAGACGTTCGGCATCGTCCGGGAAACCGGCGGCCACCCATTCTTCCTCTATACGTGCCAGCGCCGCGCCGAGATGCCGCCCCGGCGCCAGGCCGCGCGCCATCAGATCGTTTCCTGACAGCGGAAACTTCGGCGCATGCCACGCATCCGGCAGTCCGATAAGCGCGCGCCATGACGCATCGTCCGGGCTCGCGGCGGCCTCTGCCCAGCCCAGCAGCGCCCGATCGCGGAAGGCCTCGGCTCCGGCCCGGTACAGCGCGGCCCGCCGGCCCGGCTCGTCGAGGTCCGGCACAAGGCGCGGCCCGCGTGTCATGGCGTCGAGGCGCGCCGCCTCACGGTTCGACAGCCGCAGCCTGTCATGCAGGCGTTCGGCATTTTCGGGAATGAACAGCGCCAGCGCGCCAAGCCGAAGCACCGCATCCGGCGGACGCCCAAGCTCCTCCTCGATACGCGCGAGTTGCTGGAGGCGGGGAAGGCGCGGCACGCCGCCGAGAATGGTTCCGAGAAAGCCGCTCGCCGCCATGATGGCGGCGGCCGCAGGCGCACGCGGCGCGACAAGGAATTTCAGAAGCTCGGCGCGCACCCGCTCGCGGGACAGATGCGCAAGCCCTTGCCGTTCCTGAATGGCCGCCGACAGCGCCTCGGCATCCGGCTCTTCCGCGCCATACCCCGCGAAGAAGCGGAAGAAGCGCAGAATGCGCAGGTAATCTTCCCGAATGCGCGTGCGCGCCTCGCCGATGAAGCGCACACGGCGTGCCTGCAGATCCGCTTCGCCGCCCACGAAATCGTGCACGGTGCCCGCTGCGTCGAGAAACAGGCCGTTGATGGTGAAATCGCGCCGCAGCGCGTCTTCCTTCCAGTCGCGCCCGAAGGCGACGACCGCATGGCGACCGTCCGTCTCGACGTCGCGGCGCAAGGTTGTGAGTTCGAAGGGGCGGCCCCGCACGAGCACCGTCACCGTGCCGTGCTCGACGCCCGTCGGCACGGTCTTCAGGCCCGCCGCCGCGGCGCGCGTCATCACCTCGGCGGGCGTCGCGGTCGTCGCGAAATCCACCTCGCTGGGCATTTTGCCGAGCAGCGCATCGCGCACCGCGCCGCCCGCGATGCGGGTTTCCTCACCTGCCCCGTCGAACACCGCGAAGATCTGGGTGACGCCCGGATCCTCGATCAGCCGACGGAGGACGGTCACGGCTGGGGCCGCGGCGCGAAATGGCCGGGAACGAGGACGCCGTCCTTGTAGGCCGGCGGCACATAGACCTCGTCCGGCGTCGCGCCGCTGAAATCGGTGAAGTAGATGAAGCCGAGCACACCCAGAACGAAGCCCACAGCCGCAACCCACGGCAAATGCCTGCGGCTTTCGATCACAACCTCGGCATCTTTCCTGCGTTGAGAGCCAAGCCAAAGAAAGTAAACGGCAAACGGCAGCAAAAATAGAACGGCGCTCATGCCCACGCTTCTGATCATTCCGCCCTAAACCTCTCCGCTGGCCTGTTGTTTCCGTTCGAAATTATCGAACAAGGCTCTCTCGATTGTGCACCGTCACGCTCTCGCCCTTTTCCGACTCGCACCATACCCTGAAGCTGGGTGAGCCATGCAAGCATTGGGGGCCTACCGGCCTGAAGTTTGCGTGAGTGCTCGCGAAGGAGTTTCCATGAGCCGTAACGCAAACGCCGAATCCCTCGACGAGATGATCCTCCGCAATGCGGAGACGACGATTTCTCAGGTCACCGCCGCCAAGGAAGCCTTGGGCGAGGTGATCTTCGGCCAGGAGATGGTGGTCGAACGTGCGCTCCTGACGATCCTGTGCGGGTCGCATGGCCTTCTCGTCGGCGTGCCGGGCCTTGCCAAGACCAAGCTCGTCGATGCGCTCGGCACCGTGCTCGGCCTCGATGCCAGCCGCATCCAGTTCACGCCCGATCTGATGCCGACCGATATCCTCGGCTCCGAAGTGCTCGAGGAAGGGCCGAAGGGCGGGCGCAGTTTCCGCTTCATCAATGGCCCGATCTTCGCCCAGCTCCTGATGGCGGACGAAATCAACCGCGCTTCGCCACGCACCCAGTCGGCCCTGTTGCAGGCCATGCAGGAGCACCATGTGACGGTTGCGGGCGTGCGTTACGACCTGCCGCGACCGTTCCATGTGCTGGCCACGCAGAACCCGCTGGAACAGGAAGGCACCTATCCGCTGCCCGAAGCCCAGCTCGACCGCTTCCTGATGCAGATCGATGTCGATTATCCCGACCGCGACAGCGAACGGCGCATCCTGCTCGAAACCACAGGTGCCGAAGACGCGCGCCCGCGTCAGGCCATGAAGGTCGATGAACTTCTGGCGGCCCAGCGTCTCGTGCGCCGCCTGCCGGTCGGTGACAGTGTCGTCGATGCCATCCTCGATCTCGTGCGTTCCGCGCGCCCCGAAACGGCCGATCCCGCGCTCGCGCCGCTGATCGCCTGGGGCCCCGGCCCGCGCGCCAGCCAGTCGCTGACGCTCGCGGTGCGCGCGCATGCGCTGCTCGACGGGCGTTTTGCACCCTCCGTCGATGACGTCGTGGAACTCGCCGAGCCGATCCTGAAGCACCGCATGGCCCTCACCTTTGCCGCTCGTGCCGAAGGCCGCACGATCAGCGACATCATCCGCCGCCTGACAGAAAGGCTCGGCTGATCCACATGGTTGCGGCGCGGACACTGACACCACAGGAAGCAGCTCCCGCCGCACGCCACAGCGCGGCGGCTCTTTCCCTGTCCGGCGCCATGCCGCGCCTTGTCGTGTCCGCACGCCGCACCTCCGCGAGCATCGTGCACGGACTGCATGGGCGCCGGAGGCCGGGCACGGGCGAGAACTTCTGGCAATACCGCCGCTATTCGCAGGGCGAATCCGCCGGACGGATCGACTGGCGACGCTCGGCGCTCGGCGATCATTTGTATGTGCGCGAGCAGGAATGGGAGGCCGCCCATACGGTCTGGATCTGGGTCGACCGTTCGCGGTCGATGTTCTTCCGCTCCGATCTTGCCGGCGAAGCGAAGATCGAGCGCGCCGCTGTTCTGGCTCTTGCGCTGGCGGATGTGCTGGTGCGCGGCGGAGAGCGCGTCGGCCTCATCGGCCTCGGCGCGCCGACCGCGAGCCGCCGCGCCGTCGACATCCTTGCCGAACGGCTGGCACGTGCGGGCATGGACGACGGCATGCCGCCCGCTCATCCGCTGTCGCAACTTTCCGAGGCGGTCCTGATCGGCGATTTCCTTGAGCCGGAGAACGAGATCGCGCGCTTCGTCGGCGGCCTCGGTGCCAAGGGAGCGCGCGGCCATGTCGTGACAATTGCCGATCCGGCCGAAGAGACCTTCCCCTTCTCCGGTCGCACCGAATTCGTGGACCCCGAGGCGCAGACGCGCTTCACCTTCGGCCGCGCCCAGGATCTGCGCGACGAATACGGCGTGCGGCTGCGGGCGCACCGCGAGGCGCTGAGGCTCATCGCGGCGCCGCTCGGCTGGTCGAGTGCGCTGCACCGTACGGACAGGCCTGCTTCCGAGGCGCTGCTTGCGCTGTACGCCCAGCTTGCCGAACGCCCGAACGAGCTGCGCAGCGAAAGACTTGCCGGATGATGGGGCTTCCGCTTGCCTTCCTCAATCCGTGGCTGCTCGTCGCGCTGGCCGGTCTTCCCGCGCTCTATTTCCTGCTGCGGCTGGTGCCGCCGCGTCCGAAGATCGTGGATTTCCCCCCGCTGCGGCTTCTGCTCGATGTCGTGCCGAAAGAGGAGACCGCTGCCCGCACGCCGTGGTGGCTCGTGGCGCTGCGGCTCGGCCTTGCGGCGTTCATCATTCTTGCGCTTGCGGCGCCCATACTTAACCCGCAGCAGGCCGCGACCTCCGGCAGCGGACCGACGCTCGTTCTGATCGACGACGCCTGGCCTGCAGCGTCCGATTGGGAAGCCCGGCGGCAGGCCGCCGACGCAGCTCTGGCTTCGGCCGAAAGCGCGGGCCGTTCCGTCGCGCTCCTCGGCCTCAACGAGGACACGCAGGACATCGCGGTCGGCACCGGCAGCGCAGCGCGCGAAAAGCTGAACGCGCTCGTGCCGCACCCCTTCATCCGCGACCGCGCCGTGCATCTTCCCGCGGTGCGCCAGCTTGCCGAACGCAATCCCGGTCTCAATCTCGTCTGGCTCGCGGGCGGCCTCGATCTCGGCAATGCACGCTCCTTTGCTGAAGCACTTGCAGGCCTCGGTCATGACAGCCGTCTCAGCGTGCATATGCCCGAGCGCACCGCGCGTGGCCTTGCCGGTGCGGACAATGCATCGGACGCGCTGACAGCGCGCGTGCTGCGCGCCGAAGGCACGAACGGCGAAAGCGGCGTGGTGCGCGCCTTCGATCTGCGGGGACGCCCGCTCGGCGACGCGCCGTTCAATTTCGGTCCGTCCGCCACCGAGGCCGAAGCGCGGATCGAACTGCCGATCGAGTTGCGCAACGAAGTCGCGCGCATCGAGATCGCGGACGGGCGCACAGCCGCAGGCGTGCAGCTTCTGGACGAGCGCTGGCGCCGCCGCGCCGTCGGGATCGTATCCGGCGCAAGTGCGGACACGGCGCAGCCACTGCTCTCCCCGCTCTATTATCTGACCCGCTCCCTTGAGCCCTTTGCCGATGTCCGGCCGGCAGAAGCGGGCAATGCGTCGGAAGCGATACTGCGCTTCATCGATGACGGCGTGCCGGTGATCGCGCTCGCCGATGTCGGCACGATCACGCCGGAGGCCCGTGAGCGCGTGCGCGCGTGGGTCGCCAAAGGCGGTGTGCTCATCCGCTTTGCCGGCTCGCGCCTCGCTGCGGCGGAAGACGACGATCTCGTGCCGGTGCGCCTGCGCCGCGGCGGACGCGTTCTGGGCGGTGCGCTGGCATGGTCGACGCCGCAACGGCTCGGCGACTTTCCCGCGGCAAGCCCCTTCGCGGGATTGCGCGTGACCGACGAGATCACCGTCACGCGGCAGGTGCTCGCAGAGCCGGATCCGGACCTCGGAAGCCGCACCTGGGCCATGCTCGCGGACGGCACCCCGCTTGTCACCGCCGTGCGCGAGGAGGCCGGTCATCTTGTCCTGTTCCATGTCACCGCCGACACGGTCTGGTCGAATCTTCCGATTTCGGGTCTGTTCGTGGACATGCTGCGTCGCACCATCGCACTTGCCGGCGAAGCGGCCCCTTCCGCACAGGAAAGCGCCGCGACGGGCGACGTGACCGACACGGCTCTCCCTGCCAGCGAAGCCGCCGTCCTGTCGCCGACGCGCACGCTCGATGGCTTCGGCGCGTTCCGAAGCCCGCCGCCGACGGCACGACCCGTCCTCGCCAACGGCATCCCGTTTGCAACCCCCGATCACCCGCCCGGCATTTACGGGCCACCGGACGGCTTCATCGCCGTCAATACGCTTGCGCCGGATGCCGAACTCAGGCGGCTCGATCTTTCGGGCCTGCCGGTGAACGTGCAGGGCTATGCGACCGAAGAGCCAACGCCGCTGGCGCCGTGGTTCCTCGCTGCGGCCTTCGCGGCATTTCTTGTCGACACCCTCATCGTTATCCTGATGTCCGGACGCCTCGCCGCCATGCGTCGCCGCACCGCCGCTGCCGCCGTTGTCCTTCTCGCCATTGTCGGCGCGCCGCAGGAAGTTCGTGCACAATCCGAGCAGGCCATGATGGATGCCGCGCTCAAGACACGCCTGGCCTATGTCGTGACGGGCGATGCGGCCATCGACGAGACCAGCGAGGCCGGCCTGCGCGGTCTCGGCTTCCAGCTCGCCTCGCGCACGAGCTTCGAGCCGGGAGACCCTGTCGGCATCGATCCGGCGCGTGACGAGATGGCGTTCTATCCGATCATCTACTGGCCGGTGGCCGAGAGCGCACCCGCCCCTTCCCCGGAGGCCCTTGCCCGCATCGATGCCTACATGAAGCGCGGCGGCTCGATTCTGTTCGACACGCGCGACGCCATCTATGCCTCCGGCGCCTCACCCGGCGGCAATCAGGCCTTGAGACGCATCCTCGCCGGGCTTGACATTCCAGAGCTTGAACAGGTTCCGACGAACCATGTCCTGACAAAAAGCTTCTATCTGCTTCCGGATTTTCCCGGACGGTTCCGCGGCGGTCCGCTGTGGGTCGAGGCGCTGCCGTCGGAAGCCGAGCAGGAGAGCGGCGAGACCGTGGTTCTCTCCGGCGACGGCGTGTCGCCCATCCTGATAACCTCGAATGATTTTGCGGGGGCGTGGGCCGTGGATGAAAGCGGCCGAACGCTGCTGCCCACAACGCCCTCCGATCCGCGCCAGCGCGAACTTGCCTACCGCGCCGGGATCAACATCGTGATGTATGCACTGACCGGAAACTACAAGGCCGATCAGGTTCACATTCCCGCACTTCTCGAACGGCTCGGGCAATAGGCGCATGACGAACCTGAACATCGCCTTCTCGCCTCTGATCGGTTTGTGGCCGCTCGTTGCGCTCGGCGTCCTGGCGCTCATCGCCGCCGTCGCGCTCGCCTTTGTGCGTCCACGCGGCGCGATCTTGCGCACCTGTGCGATCGCGCTTCTGTTTCTGGCGCTTCTCAACCCCTCGCTCACGCAGGAAGACCGCGAGAAGCTGACGAACATACTTGCCGTCGTCGTCGACAAGAGCGCGAGCCAGCGGCTTGACGGGCGGGATGCGCGAACCGAGCAGGCGCTCAGCCAGATCGAGGAACGCGCCAAAGCGCTCCCCGACACGGAGGTGCGCGTCATCGAAAGCCAGGCGCGCGGCAGTGACGGCACAGAACTGTTCAACGCCCTTCAGGCCGGTCTCGCCGACGTGCCGCCGGACCGTGTCGCGGGCGCGATCATGATCACGGACGGCGTGGTCCACGATGTCCCGGAAAATGCCGCCGCGCTCGGTTTCAACGCGCCGGTCCATGGCCTCCTTACCGGCCGGCCGAACGAACGCGACCGTCGCATCGTCCTGACGGCAACGCCGCGCTTCGGCATCGTCGAGAAAACGCAGATCGTCGGCTTCCGCGTCGAAGACACCGGCATCGCGGCGCAGGGACCGGCCAACATCGTCGCCCGCCGCGACGGCGAGGAGATCGCGCGCCTCATCGTCGTACCCGGCCGCGACAGCGAGATCGAAGTGCCCATCGCCCATGCCGGGCCGAACGTGGTCGAGATCGAGACAGACACGCTTGCCGGCGAGCTGACGCCACTCAACAACCGCGCGGCGCTCTCCATCGAAGGAGTGCGCGAAAAACTGCGGGTGCTTCTTGTCTCGGGCGAGCCGCATTCGGGCGAGCGCACATGGCGCAATCTCCTGAAGGCGGACGCCAATGTGGATCTCGTCCACTTTACCATTCTGCGGCCGCCCGAAAAACAGGACGGCACGCCCATCAACGAGCTGTCGCTGATCGCTTTCCCGACGCGGGAGCTGTTCGTGACGAAGATCGAGGATTTCGATCTCATCATCTTCGACCGCTATGCGCGGCAAGGCATTCTTCCCCTGCTGTATTTCGACAACATCGCGCAATACGTACGCAATGGCGGCGCGGTTCTCGTTGCGGCGGGCCCCGATTATGCCGGTCCGGGTAGCCTGTCGGAGACGCCGCTCGGCGATGTTCTTCCCGCCACCCCGCTCGGCGGCGTTATCGAACGCGCCTACAAGCCGATGGTGACGGATGCCGGCAACCGCCACCCGGTGACGCGCCGGCTCCCCGGCGGCGGGCCGAACCCCACCTGGAGTGACTGGTTTCGCGTGGTCGAGACGCGTGCGCGCGGCGTCGATCCGCTGATGTCCGGCGCAAACAACAGCCCGCTTCTCGTTCTGTCGCGCGAGGAGGAAGGCCGTGTCGCGCTTTTCCTGTCCGATCATGCATGGCTGTGGGCGCGCGGTTTTCAGGGTGGAGGCCCGCATGTCGATCTGCTGCGCCGTCTTTCGCACTGGCTGATGAAAGAGCCCGATCTTGAGGAAGAAGCGCTGCGCATGTCCGGACGCGAAGGCACATTGACCATCGAGCGCCAGACCATGGCCGACGCCGCCCCGCCCGTGACCTTGACATTCCCGTCCGGCGAGACGCGCGAGATCACGCTGTCGCAATCCGAGCCCGGCCTGTTCCGCGCCAACATCGACAGCGACGAACAGGGACTCTACCGCGCCGAGGACGGCACCTTCACCGCCATCGCCAATCTCGGCCTCGCCAACCCCCGCGAGTTCCAAGAAATCGCCTCAACCGCCGATCGCCTCCAGCCCATTGCCGGCGCGACGGGCGGCTCGGTGCGCCGCATTGCCGACGATGACGGAAGCCTCGATCTTCCCCGTGTGCTGCAGGTACGTGCCGGCGTGCGCGCCTCGGGCTCCGACTGGATCGGCGTGCGCGAACCGGCAACGAGCGTGGTGCGCGGGCTGAACATGTTCCCGCTTTTTGCCGGAATGATCGGGCTGCTTCTGCTGATCGCTTCGGTCAGCGCCGCGTGGGCACGCGAAGGCCGCTGAAGTCAGCGGCGCTCTGCCGAGGCCATTCCGGAAACGCCCTCGAATGCATCGGCCACGAGTTCGCAGATGAGCAGACGGTTGGGATCGACCGGCCCCGGAACAAGAACCCGGCCAGGCGGCACTTTGCGGAATCCGACCCGTGCGTAAAATTCCTCGTCGCCGACCAGAAGAACAAGCCTGTGCCCGCCCTCGCGCGAGGCCGCGAGCGATCTCTCTAGCAGCGCCGTTCCGATGCCACGCGCCATGAAGGCCGGCTCCACCGCGAGCGGCCCGAGCAGGATCGCAGGCGTAGCCCCGATGCGGATCGGCGACAGCCGCACCGAACCGACAAGCAGCGTACCGACCCGTGCGATGAAGCTGAGATCCGCGAAAGGCCGCACGCCTTCCCGCAGCCGAAAGGCCGTACGGGCAAACCGGCCCGGTCCGAAGCCGCGCTCGTGCAGCTTTTCGATAGCCAGGGCGTAATCGGGCGTTTCGGCAAGAATATCGAGTGGGAGGGACGTCATCGGGAACGGTCTTTCGGCGGCATCGGAGATCTTGTCCGCCGGACCGGCTCCCAGAAGCAGATCAGCGGGGTGCAATGAGCGCGGCCATGCGCGCTGACACGATCTTTCGTCGCAGGAAAGTCATTGATCCCGAATGCCTCTGTTCACCCGTATGGGCCGCGGGCGATTAGCACAGCCGCAAAATTCACGCAAATGCTCGTCTCAAATGTTGACTCGGTGTGAGGGGATGCTAACTCAGCCTCGCGTTGCATCTGCGACGCATGACCGGCCCAAACATCTGCCGACTTTAGCTTTTTGAAATTTGGGAGAACTGCATGGGGCTGGTCGTCGACGGCGTATGGCACAATAAATGGTATGACACGTCGGCCAGCGGCGGGCGTTTCGTTCGCGAGAATTCGCAGTTTCGCAACTGGATCACGCCGGACGGTAGTCCCGGCCCAACTGGCGAAGGCGGGTTCGAGGCCGAGGCCGGGCGCTACCACCTTTATGTCTCCTATGCCTGCCCCTGGGCCCACCGCACGCTGATCTTCCGGGTGTTGAAAAAGCTCGAACATGCGATCTCGGTCTCGGTCGTCGATCCGCGTATGGGCGACGAGGGCTGGGTTTTCGACGATTTTCCGCAATCGACCCCGGACGAGGTGCTCGGCAAGACGCGTCTTTACGAGGTCTATCTGGCGGCGAAACCCGGATATACCGGCCGCTCCACCGTTCCGATCCTGTGGGACAAGAAGCGCGGCACGATCGTGTCGAACGAATCCGCCGACATCATCCGCATGTTCAACTCGGCCTTCGAAGACATCGCGCCGGGAACACGGGACTACTATCCGCAGCAGCATCAGCCCGAGATCGATGAGATCAATGCCTTCGTCTACGACAAGGTGAACAACGGGGTTTACAGGGCGGGGTTTGCGACGACGCAGGTGGCCTATGACGAGGCTATCACGGCGCTTTTCGAAACCCTCGATCTGCTGGAAGACCGCCTCTCGCGTTCGGACTATCTGATCTCCAACGAGGAGCAGACCGAGGCCGACTGGCGACTTTTCACCACGCTCGTGCGGTTCGATCCGGTCTATGTCGGGCACTTCAAGTGCAACATCCGGCGCATCCAGGACTACCGCTATCTGCGGGACTACCTGTCACGGCTCTACCGCACGCCCGGCGTCGCGCAGACGGTCCATTTCGACCATATCCGCACGCACTATTACTGGAGCCATACGACCATCAATCCCACCCGCATTATTCCGGCAGGACCGATCATCGATATCTGAGGCTCAGGCCATGTCGATCACGGTCGCTCGCGCGGCGGCGCGCAGCCTTTGGGGATCGATCGGGAATACGGCGTTGGGTGTCCCCGCCGCAGCCCAGACCTCCGGAAAAACCAGAAGGTCGGGATCGATATAGGCGCTCATCTCGCTTGCATGGCCGATGGGTGGAATGCCGCCGATCGCATAGCCGGTGATCTCGCGCACGCGCTGGGCGCCCGGGCGCCTCAGGCCTTCCCCCAAGAGCCGACCGACGGCCTCCTCATTCACCCGGTTCTTCCCCGACACCAGCAGAAGAATGGGCCGCCCGCTCTCGGCTCCTTCGAAGACGAGACTTTTGACAATCTGCGCGACGGATGTTCCGCACGCGGCGGCGGCCTCTTCGGCCGTTCGGGTCGTCTCACCCATGAGGCGAATGGCGATATCGAGACCGAGCGAACGGCGGCTTCGGCGACACGCGCGGCGCTGGAAGGCAGATTTTCCATGATCTTCCCGTTAACGATTCGTTAACTGAGACAATCCGTGTCTGGGGGCAAGTGAGGAACCCCTTTTCCTTTGCCCAAAGCGGTGGTTAACGTGCCAAAAGTAAACGCGAGTTAACCACGTTGATCGAGCAGCCCGTCTCCGACCCTTCCCCGAGCCTCCGCGAAGCGCTGCGCCGCGCCCGCGCGGCTTCCGCCGAGCGTTCCGGTGTTCTCGTCGAGCTGAGAACGGCCGAGCTTGCGCGCCTCGATCTCCTCAAGGAGCAGCTTGAAGCGCTCTTCCGGGAGACGCCCAGCGGTGTCGATCTGTTCGATGCCGCCATCCTGCCGGGAGACCCGGCGCGGCTGTTTGTCGACGTGCTCGGCTTCGTGGAAATGGACCGCGACAAGCGCACCTATCGCTTCTTCCACGACACCCGCTACGGCCGCCAGCTCATCGCCCAGAGCGACCGGCTGCCGAAGATCGTGGAAGCGATCACCGATTACGTTGCCCACCGCATTGTCGAGCGTGAAAAGGCGCTGGCCTCCGACACCTTCGACGCCAAAGCGATGACCGCAACAGCCCCTGCTCCGGAGATGTCCGCCGAGCCGGAACGCAAAAGCTCGATCCCACTTCTGCTGTTCGTCGCTCTGGCTGCCGGCCTTCTGTCCTATTGGGGTGCAGGCGCGTTGTGGGATCAACTGCGCTAACGCGCGTCCCTGACGGTCAAGCCGGGCGCGGCCACGAGGCGGTGCGGCTCCGGCTCGATCAGCATCTGCCGCTTTCTCTCGACAATGCCACGCACGCCCCTTTTGTATCCGCGCGTGACCATTTCGCAGCTCCAGCGGCCGGCTTCGCCTTCGATCCGATAGAGATTGTAGGCGCCGGGCTCCTTGTTGTCGTCAGAAGCGGCCGAGGCCGAAGGAACGCCAACGACCTGCACGTGCCCGCCAAGACCCATCAAAGTGGAATGGTCAGATGTGTGATTGTGCCCGTGAAGGATGAGCTCGGCCCCCGACTTCAGCAGCGCTCTCTTTATGCGCCGCGCATCCGTCAGGCGGCGGAAAAAGTCTTCGGTGCCGCCGGGCGGGTGATGAATGAGGACGACACGGAACAGCCCCTCGTCTCCGAGCAGCTTGAGGGCGTCGGCAACGGCCCGGGCCTGTTCCTTGCCGATACGCCCCTGCGCCGAGTGAAACCCGGTGGGAACAGCCGTCGAAATGCCGACAATGCCGATGTTTCCGCGCCGCCGCACATAGGGAAAAGGGGGATCTCCTTCCACCCGTTTGCCGTCGCCGGTCATGTATTCGGACCAGTGAAGCTGCGGATGCTCCGCCGTGCCGCGCACATAGGTGTCGTGATTACCCGGAACGAGCGAAACGTAATCGGGCGAGCCGAGGGTCTCGAGGAAGGCGCGCGCCGGTGTGAACTCCGCGTCGAGCCCGATGACCGCCAGATCGCCCGTGCAGGCCACGTGATCGGGATGCTGGTTCAGCATATCGCGCGTCAGATCGGCAAGGCTGGCCATGTCGTGGCGCCCGCGGCGGCGCACGTGCCAATTCGCGTATCCCATGATCCGTTTGGAGAACAATTCACGGAACCGGACGCGCGGCAGCGGGCCAAGATGGGGATCGGACAGATGAGCAAGCGTGAACATATGCGCCACTTACCACAAATTCGGCATAGGCCGTCCAGTTCCGCGATGCCTGAAAAACTCAAATATTCGTAGGATTTCCACCAATGCCGTCGTTCATCTTCACGCTCGCGCGCCCATTGCTTGCACGATTCTGGCTCCTGACGCGGGGTCTCACGCTCGGCGTGAGGGCGATCGTGATACGCGACGGAGAGGTGCTTCTGGTCCGCCACGGGTATGCCCCGGGCTGGAACTTTCCGGGTGGTGGCGTTGAAGTCGGCGAGACGGCGGAGGAGGCCCTCGGGCGCGAACTGTCGGAAGAAGCCAATGCCACCCTAACTGAGCCGGCTGTGCTGCATGGCGTGTTCCATCAACCGAGATTCAGCCGCCGCGATCACGTCCTCGTTTATGTCGCGCGCGGCTTTTCGTGGACCTCCGCTCATCCGCCCAACCGCGAAATCGCCGAATGCCGGTTTTTTCCCCTCGACGCCCTGCCCCCGGATATGAGCCCGGGCGCCCGCCGCCGCCTCGATGAAATCTGCCGGAACGCGCCAATAGCCCCTACGTGGTGACCCGCGGGCCCAGGCTTTCTGCCAACGCAGAATGCGGCGATGCATTCTGACGATCATGCCGCGTTCAATGCGTCACGTGCGAGAGTCAGATCTTCGACAAAACGTGCGTACTCCTCCGCCTTGCGGCCCTCATCCGGCACGCGCAGCAGATAGGACGGGTGCACGGTAATCAGCACCTGTGCTTCCGCCAGATCAAGGAAGCGCCCGCGATTTGTGGCGATCGGCAATGCGCGGCCGAACAGCCCCTGCACGGCGGTGGCGCCCAGCGCGACGATCAGCTTCGGCTGCACCAGATAAATCTCGCGTTCGAGCCAAGGGCGGCATAAACGAATTTCCATCGCATTCGGCTTCTGGTGCAGACGCATCTTGCCGCGCGGCGTGAACTTGAAATGCTTGACCGCATTGGTGATGTAGGCACGGCTGCGGTCAAGCCCGATTTCCTGCAATGCGCGGTCGAAGACTTGTCCGGCCGGCCCGACGAAAGGCTGACCCGCAAGATCCTCCCTGTCGCCCGGCTGTTCGCCGACAAACATGATCTTCGCCTGTGACGGACCTTCTCCAAAAACCGTTTGCGTTGCGGGCTTCCACAGCGGACACATCCGGCACCCGCGGGCTTCTTCCCGCAAAGCTTCTAAAGTGCCGCGCTTTTCCGAAACAGGCGGGGCCGCCTTTGGGATTTCCCTCTGGCGATTGGACTTGGGCTCGGTGATGCCGTGTGCAACCATCGTATCGGTCCTTTTTCGCGCATTTGCGATCAAAGGAGCAATGAGGTCCGCTTCCGGCAGGTTCCGCCAGTACTTGCGCGGCATTTCCGATTGCATGGCCCGTACCTTCAGGCGTGCCGGATTGAAGATCGAACTGTAATAACAACGCCAGATTTTTTCAAGCGCATCGCCGTCCGGTGCCGCCTGCCGTCCCGCGCCGGGGCCGAAGGACAACGCCGCGCCGTCCCAATGCGCCGAGACATACGGGCTCAGGATCGACCATTCCATATTGGGAAACCGCCGCGCGAAAAACGGTGCACCCGCCTCGATGACATGATGTTCGGGCTCGAACCAGGCCACCATGCGACCATCCCCTGCCTCGCGGAAGCGAACAAAAGCGTGCATCTTGTGAATGTCGCGCCGCACGTTCTTCGCCATCAGATTGGCGCGGGAGATGTCGCGATCCGTCAGATCCTCAAGCAAGTCACTCGTGCGCCGCACGCGCCACAGAATGCGGTAGAGCAGCGCAAAGCGTTCCGGATCTGAATGAAGCACAACGTCCCCCGCAAGCTCGACGAACGGGCGCGGCACCGGGAACGAGCCCTGGACCTCGGGGAGTTCATCCCCTCCGAAGAGATCGGGTACATCTTCGAGATTCCAGACAACGCGCTGCGGAGGCACATCGGCCAGAACGAGCCTCCGCGCCGCGTCCCGCCAGCCCATGAAATCCGTTTGTCCAGACAACAGGATGTTATGCGGCATGCGCAAACATGTCGAGCTGCTGCGGTGGCGCGGGCGCGATCAGGCTTGCCAGATCGCTGCGGTCGAGAAGCTGTGTCGGCCGGTGGTCGGGCAGCACGATGAACGGCAGTGCCGTCTTGAGCGGCACGCGCAAACGCTTCAAATCTTCCGCGCGAACGGCATGATGGCGCCGCGCCAGCAGAATGCGCTCCACCGTCCTGACACCAAATCCCGGCACACGCAGCAATTCCTCGCGCGAGGCCGTGTTGACATCGAGCGGAAAACGCGCGCGCTGGCGCAGCGCCCATGCAAGTTTTGGGTCCATATCGAGCGGCAGCATTCCTTCGGTCTCGGCGAAAATTTCCGCGACATCGAACCCGTAGAAGCGCAGCAGCCAATCGCCCTGATAAAGCCGGTGCTCGCGCAGAAGAGGTGGGGCCGAGGCGGGCAGCCGGGACGACGCATCGGGAATAGGGCTGAACGCCGAATAATAGACACGCTTGAGCCGGTAAGCGCCGTACAGATTGGTGCTCGTCTCCAGAATGTCCGCATCGCTTGCACCATCCGCACCTACGATCATCTGCGTGGACTGGCCCGCAGGCGAAAAGCGCGGCGCCTTCTTTTCTTCCCTGGCCTCATCGATCTTCAGACGCATGCGCCCCATCGAGCGGCGAATGGCGCGGACATCCTTTTCCGGCGCCAGTTCCGCGACGCTCGTTTCGCTTGGAAGTTCAATGTTGATCGACAGCCGATCGGCATGGCGTCCGGCTTCGGCCAGAAGCCGCTCATCGGCATCGGGAATGGTCTTGAGATGGATGTAGCCTCGAAACCCGTTTTCTTCCCGCAGCTTGCGCGCGACCTCGACGATCTGCTCCATCGTATAATCGGCGGACCGGATGATCCCCGAGGACAGGAACAGGCCCTCTATGTAGTTACGTTTGTAGAAGTCCAGCGTCAGCGTCACCACCTCGTCCACGGTAAAACGCGCACGCGGCACGTTGGACGATGCCCGGTTGACGCAATAGAGGCAGTCGAACGCGCAGGCATTTGTCAGCAAGATCTTCAGCAGCGAGATGCAGCGCCCATCGGGTGCATAGGAATGACAGATCCCCATGCCTTCGGTCGAACCGATACCGCTCTTCCCCTTGGAATCGCGTTTATCGGTCCCGCTCGATGCGCAGGAGGCATCGTATTTTGCGGCATCCGCGAGAATGGCGAGCTTCGTCTTGAGATCCATCCCAGCAATCTTAGTGTTCTTGTTTTGTTCTTTCAAGTCATTTAACGTGGTTTTCGCAATCGCTAAAATTTTCAACGACTTCGGAACGGTCTTTAGGCAGGTGCCGATGTATCTACAGTCACGTCGTGCCGAACGGAGTGGCAAAGGTGAGCAATACGGAGATCGACCGGTTTCTCGAAGGACTGAATTTCGTCGAGAACCCTTGGACCGAGCGCGCCTTCGAGCGTTCCGAGCCGAAGATCGGCGCATTGCGGAGCATCGCCGGCCACTGCGCAGCGGTGTGCTTCGGCGTCATGCTCGGCACCGTGCTCTGGCAAGCCCTTGTGTATGTAACGATCGCAGAGGTCGTTCTCGCGACGGCGCAGGTGAAATAAGCCTACGCGGTTTTTGATTTCACACGCGATGCGCACAGACGCCGCCGGTCGAGCGGGTCGTCAACACTCTCCAGCTCCGTCTCAGACCGGGGATGAGAGTTTCAGACCGACAATCCCGGCAACGATCAGCCCGATGCACGCCAGGCGCATGGCGGCCGCGGATTCATTGAAAACCACGATGCCGAGAATGACCGTGCCGACGGTCCCGATCCCGGTCCAGATTGCATACGCCGTTCCAAGAGGCAGGGTGCGGAGCGCCAGCCCGAGACATCCGAGGCTGAGAACCATGCTTGCGACGGTCATGACGCTTGGCCAGAGACGCGTGAAGCCCTCGGTGTATTTCAGACCTGCCGCCCAGCCGATCTCAAGAAGTCCCGCAAGCAGAAGATAGAGCCAAGCCATGAGACATCCTCCTTGAAAAAGAGAGGCCGTCCTCAATGTCGGGAAAACCCGGGGTCGTCCCCGGCCCGAAAAAACTAGCGCCTGGCAAGCCGGCGGCTATCCAGACCAAAGCATGACGGCACGGCGATGCTCCCCGACGGCGAATCGCCCCGCCAGCGCGCAGACTGCCGCGCGCGACCTGCTCAGTCCTTCGCACGCTCCATATAGGAGCCGTCTTCGGTGGCGATGACGACGCGGGTGCCAGCCGAAATGTGCGGCGGCACCGTGGTGCGAACACCGTTGGAGAGAATGGCGGGCTTGTAGGACGAGGATGCCGTCTGGCCCTTCATCGCGGGCTCGGTCTCGGCGATTTCGAGCACGACGCTGCGCGGCAGGGTCATGGAGAGCGGCACACCGTTGTGAGTGGAGAGCTGCACCGTCATGTTTTCCTGCAGATAGGCGGCACCGTCGCCGACAACGTCGACCGGCACGTCGAGTTGCTCGTAACTGTCGGGGTTCATGAAATGGAACCCGTCGCCGTCCTGATAAAGGAAGGTGTAGTCGCGGTCCTCGACGAAGGCGCGCTCGACCTGTTCGGTGGTGCGGAAGCGCTCGGAGACCTTCACGCCATCCGTCAGGCGGCGCATGTCGAGCTGGGTCACCGGCGTTCCCTTGCCGGGGTGGATGTTCTCGGCGGTCAGGATGACGTAGAGCTTGCCGTCCATGTCGACGACATTGCCTTTGCGGAGCGAGCTGGCGATAACCTTCACGGAGCGGTCCTTGGAATTTTTGGGGCTTTGCGGCGCAAAACCGCTTTCGGCGCCCGTGTCGCATAAAAATCAGCCGTGAGAAACCCCCGATGACCAGCCTGTCCCCCTTTTGGGACCGCGGCCGCCACGCCGATCGCCGACCCTTCCTCGAGGCGCGCAACCGCATCAAGGCCGCGCTGCGGGCGGATTTCGAGGCACAAGGCTTCATCGAGACCGAGTGCGGCCAGCTTCAGGCCTCGCCCGGCAACGAGGCGCATCTGCATGGTTTTGCGACCCAGATCCGCGACCCGGACGGCACCGCCCGGCCGCTGTTTCTTCACACATCCCCTGAGTTCGCCGCCAAGAAGCTCCTGGCCGCAGGTGAGGAAAAGATCTTCGATTTCGCCCGTGTCTTCCGAAACCGCGAGCGCGGCGCGCTGCACCATCCCGAATTCACGATGCTGGAATGGTATCGCACAGGCGCCGGCTACGAGACCCTGTTCTCCGATTGCGCCGCAATCCTCAGAACGGCGGCGCGCATGACCCAATCGGAGGAGTTCGCCTGGCGCGGCGCAAGCGCCGATCCCTACGCCACGCCCGAGGAGATCACGGTCGCAGAGGCCTTCCGCGCATTCGCAGGGATCGAGCTTCTGCCGCTGCTGGACGATCTCGGCGGTCTCGCGCAGGCGGCGCGGAGTGCGGGGGTACGCATTGCGGACGACGATGTATGGGCGGACATCTACAGCCGCGTCCTCGTCGAGAAGATCGAGCCCAATCTCGGCCTCGGCCGTGCCACGATCCTGAAGGAGTATCCGATTTCCGAAGCGGCGCTGGCCCGCCCCGCCCCGCACGATGCGCGCGTGGCCGAGCGCTTCGAGCTTTACGTCTGCGGCGTGGAGCTTGCCAACGGTTTTGGCGAATTGACTGATGCGAATGCCCAGCGCGCGCGTTTCGAGAGCGAGATGAACGAGAAACGGCGTGTCTACAGCGAGACCTATCCGCTGGATGAGGACTTTCTCGCCGCGCTCGTGCACATGCCCGAAGCCTGCGGCTGCGCGCTCGGTTTCGAGCGCCTCGTCATGCTGGCAAGCGGCGCGACCCATATCGAGCAAGTGATATGGACGCCCGTGCCGTGACCCTGCCGAAGACGCTTCGCACGCTGGACGATCTTGCCGAAGCGGGGCTTGCCGCGCCGACGCCTGCGCTCGCAGCCGTCGCCCGTAAATACGCCATCGCGATTCCACCCGCACTCGCAAAGCTCATCGACCCGAGCGATCCGAACGACCCCATCGCCCTGCAATATGTGCCGGATGCCGCAGAGCTCGAAACACGACCCGAAGAGCGGGCAGACCCGATCGGCGACCTGGCCCACTCGCCGGTCGAGGGCATCGTCCACCGCTATCCGGACCGCGTTCTTCTGAAGCCGTTGCATGTCTGCCCGGTCTATTGCCGCTTCTGCTTCCGCCGCGAAATGGTGGGGCCCGACGGCATGGGCACATTGCCGCCCGAAAAGCTCGACGCCGCGCTCGGCTACATCGCGGCGCATCCCGAGATCTGGGAGGTGATCCTCACAGGTGGCGATCCGCTCATTCTCGCGCCGCGCCGCCTCGCGCGTATCATCGAGCACCTTTCGGCCATCGCGCATGTCAAGATCGTCCGCATCCATACGCGCGTGCCGGTCGCCGATCCCGACCTCGTGGACGACGCGCTGATCCGTGCGCTGAAAGCCGGATCGAAAACGGTCTATGTCGGCGTGCACGCCAACCACCCCCGCGAGTTGACGGAGGATGCGCGCGCGGCTCTCGCGCGCCTTGCCGATGCGGGCATTCCGCTTCTGTCGCAGACCGTGCTGCTGCGCGGCGTCAACGACATGGCCGAGACAATGGCGGCGTTGATGCGCGGTTTCGTCGAGGCACGGGTGCGCCCGTATTATCTCCACCACCCGGATCTTGCGCCGGGCACCGCGCGGTTCCGCGTCAGCGTGGAGGAAGGCCAGGCGCTCATGCGCGCCCTGCGCGGGCACATATCGGGGCTCTGCCTGCCGACCTATGTGCTCGACATTCCCGGCGGCCACGGCAAGTCCCCGCTCGGGCCTGAGTATTTACATGGAGATAAGATCGAGGATTTCCGCGGCGGGCGGCATGCGTACCCGCCGCAGGACTGATCACCGTCCCGCGCGCAGAGCCGCGAGCAGTTCGTTGTCCGGGTAGGAATCGGCCGGAAGCCCGAGCCGCACCTGCTCCTTGCGGATCGCCGCGCGCGATCCGGCACCGATGATTCCGTCGATCTTGCCGACATCGTATCCCTTCTGCTGAAGCAGACGCTGCACCTCCTTCACGCCGTTCGCATCGAGATCGGGCGTGCCGTCGCCCTTCGACATTGCGGGGGCGCCTTCGAGGCGTGTCGCCAGATAGGCTGCCGTCGTCGAATAGATCAGCGAGTGATTCCAGGTGAGGTAAACGTTCTTGAAGTTCGGATAGGCGAGGAAAGCGGGGCCGTGGCGCCCCTGCGGAACGTGTACGGACGCTGCAATCTCGGCAAGCGGCTGCCCGTCGGCGCGCGTGACGCCGAGGCTTTTCAGATCGGCGGCGGAAAGCTCGACATCGAGCCCGCTGCGCTCCCACGGGAAGTTCTTCGGGATACGCACCTCGACAAGCCAGGGCTCGCCGGCACGCCATCCCAGATGCTGGATGTATTTCGCGGCGGAGCCGAGCGCGTCGGCATCCGAGCGGATGAGGTTGACGTGTCCGTCGCCATCATAGTCGATGCCGAAATCCACGTAATGGCGCGGCAGGAACTGGAACTGGCCCAATTCGCCCGCCCACGGCCCGCGCATGTCGGCCGGCTTCAGATCGCCCCGGTCGATGATCTTCAGAAGCGCCAGAAGCTCGCCGCGGAACATGTCCGGACGGCGGCAATCATAGGCGAGCGTCGTCACTGAGCTGATCGTGTTGCCGCTGCCGAGGAAGCCGCCGAAATCGGTCTCGAGGCCCCAATAGGCGGTGAGCACACCGGCCGGAACGCCGAAATCCTGCCTGATGCGTGCAAAGGTGCTCGCATTGGCCTTTATCTTGGCCTTGCCCGCCTGAAGACGGTTGTTGTTGGCCATGCGGTCGGAGAACTGCACGAAGCTCTGCGTGAACACGCTCTGCCCGCCACGGTCCTTGCCGACGATGGCTTGATCGAATCGCATATCGGGTCCGGCGGCTGCAAGCGTACGGTCGGAAATGCCCTGCGCCTTCGCGTCGGCCCTGAAATCCTGAAGCCAGGCATCGAAGCTCTTTCCGCCCTGACAGGCCGCGCCGCTGCTCTGGGCAAGCGCGAGACCGGGAGCGAGAAAGAGACCTAGGCCCAAGGCCGCAATCGTCCGCACCGCCATTGCATCCGCCTTTCGTTTTCAAGGAATGAGAGGAATGTGACGAAGGAGTGTGTCAGGTCAAGGACGCCGGGAGGGCGAGCACGCCTGCCCGAACATGATCAAAACGCAATTTCGTGATGATCCAATGTTCGCGGCTAACCCGCCGCGACGACGCATAAATCCTTGATTGCTTTGACTTCTTCTAATTCCAATTATTTGCGCGGCTGTTGACTTCAAAAAGCGCCGATGATGGAAAACGTCATCGGGCGTGCGGATGCTCCGAAAAATCTCTTCTTTTCCAGCGGGGTCGGCATGACCGGCGAGCATGATCTTTCATTTCTCGGTCTGTTTCTTCAGGCCGACATCATCGTCAAAGCGGTCATGGCGATCCTCGCCCTCGCCTCCATTCTGTGCTGGACGATCATCATCGAAAAACTGGTGCGCATCGGCGCGGTCCGCCGTCAGGTGCGCCGCTTCGAAATCCTCACGCGCACGCCCGAGCGCATCGGGGAAGTGACCGGCGATCTGCCGCAGCGCGTCGTGGCGGCGGGGCTGGAAGCCTGGCGTGATGTCGACAAGACGGAAAGCCGCGCGGAACGCCGCGAGCGCATCGAGCGCGCCATGCGCGCGGCCATGACCGGCCGCCTGCGCCAGCTCGAACGCGGCCTGCCCTTTCTTGCCACCATCGGCTCTGCCGCGCCTTTCATCGGCCTGTTCGGCACGGTCTGGGGCATCATGAATTCGTTTTCCGCCATTGCGCAGAGTCAGGACACCTCGCTGGCCGTCGTCGCGCCGGGCATTGCGGAGGCGCTTTTTGCAACTGCCATCGGCCTGGTCGCCGCCATTCCTGCCGTCATGGCCTACAACAAGTTCAGCGTGGACATCACGCGCGTCGCCCACCGCGTCACCGCGGTGATCGGCGATCTCGGCAATCGGCTTGCGCGCGAAACCGCGCTTGCGCGTGAGGCGGCCGAGTAATGGGCGCATCGGTCGGCGGCAGCGGCGGGGGGTGGGACAATGAGGACGGCGGCTTTACGCCGGTCTCCGAGATCAATGTCACGCCGCTTGTCGACGTGATGCTCGTCCTTCTCATCGTGTTCATGGTCGCGGCGCCGCTGATGACGGTGGGCGTGCCGCTCCAGCTGCCGAAAAGCGCGGCCGCCAAATCGACCGAGCCCAAGGACCCGATGGTCGTGTCCATCGACAAGGACGGGAAGGTCTATCTCGCCGAAGAAGAGTTGCCCGACGATCAGATCCTCGCACGGCTGACCACGCTGGCCGGTGAAGACAAGGAACAGATCGTCCTCGTGCGCGGCGACAAGGAAATCCAGTATGGACGGCTCATGGAGATCATGGGCCATGTGTCCAATGCCGGCTTCCTCAAGGTTTCGTTGATCGCGGAAATGGCGCCAAAGGGTGCTACCGCGGCACCCGATCCTGCGGCGCCCGGCGCGCCAACTCCGGCGGCAGATTCCTCCTCCGCGCCGACCGCCTCGCCTGCCACGGCCCTAGGTATTCCGCTGTCCCCACCGCCCGCGCCGCCAACATCCGCGCCTGCCGCGCCGGCTCCGGCCGGACCGAGCCCGGCGGCACCCGCCCCTGCGCAGTGAGGGCCGGATCGTGCTGACCCACAAGGGCCCCCTGCAGAATTTCGACGTCAACCGGCTGGAGGAACAGCTCGTCCGGCGCGACCGACGACGTCTTTACGTCGCTTTCGGCGCGGCAATTCTGCTCCATGCGTCGAGCGTTGTAGGCTTCACCTACTGGACGCCGCCCGAACCGGTGGCCCCTCCCGGCGACATGGTCATTACGATCGATCTGGCTCCCGCCGTCTATTCGACGGCGACGGAAGCGACCGCCGGCGAAAGCGCCGAATCCGCGCCGCAGATCGAGACCGAACCGGTTCCCGAACCCGAGGAGCCCGAGGTCGTGGAACCTTTGGAGCCCGAGCCCCCCGAGCCGCCCAAGGAGGAGGTCGTCGAGGAGCAGCCGGTACCAGAGCCGCCCAAGGAGGAGGTAGTGGAGGAACAGCCGGTTCCCGAACCGCCTCCGGAAGCCGAAACGGTCCAGGAAAAAATCGAGACCCCGCCTCCCGCGGAGGAGCCCGCCGTCGCGCTTTCGCCGAAGAAAGTCGAGAAGCCGAAGCCGAAACCAAAGGTCGCAAAGAAAAAACAGAAGACCGCCACGGCGAATTCGCAGGCAGCTGCAAGCGCAAGTCAGCAACGGTCAGATGTCGGAGGATCGGGCGCCAAAGCCAGTCCGTCGGACATGGCGAAGTTTGTCGGACGCCTGCGCGCGGCCCTCGAACGCGCCAAGCGTTATCCCGCGGCCGCAGGCGGCGCCAGCGGAACCGCCTCGCTGCGCTTTACAATCAGCCGATCCGGCGCAATCACCGGTTTTGCCATCGTGAAATCATCCGGCAACGCCGCGCTGGATGCGGCAACACGCCAGATGATCCAGAACGCGAGCCTTCCGTCGATTCCCGCCGGTCTCCCCGACTCGATAACCATCGGCGTTCCCGTCAATTTCAGAGTCCGCTAATTTTTTAGAAACCGGTGGATAAACCTGGTTTTCCCCATCGCCACAGCGCGACGGGTTGTGAATAATCCTGTGGAAACTCCGTGGCCAAGCTGTTCGTTTCCGGGGCTGAGGACGAGCGCAATGATGTTCCACAGCACTGACGCAATTATCCCGGCTATATGCATCGGGGGCTGTCGCCCCCGTGTATCCCGCAGGCCCTCCGGCGCCTGCTTCCTCCAGGCCCGGACGGCGTAATTATGCCCGGACTATCGACCTCGCGCGTGGCGAACATCGCCGAACTGGGAGCTGCCTCCGGCAGCGAACTCCGCGCCCTTCTTGAAAAAAGTCCAAAAATCGGAGCGCGGCTCATCGAGTCCGCCGCCGAGCAGGGCATTACGTCCGCACAAATCGCCTGGGCCCGCATGCTGCTCGAAGGTCAGGGCGTGGTGCGCGACCAGCGCGCCGCCTGCCGCTGGTTCGAAGCTGCCGCCGCGCAGGGCGATGTCGAAGCCCTCAATATGCTCGGCCGGTGCCATGAGCGCGGTTGGGGCATTCCGGCCGACAACGCAGCAGCTGCACGTCATTACCGTACCGCCGCGCGCGCGAATTTTCCGAAGGCGCAATACAATCTCGGCCAGCTTCTGCTGTGTGGAGAACCATGCGTGAACCAGCGCCGCGAGGCACTCGGCTGGCATCTGGTCGCCGCCAAATCCGGTTATACAAAAAGCATGAACGTGATTGGCCGGGCTTGCGAGGAGGGCTGGGACATGCCGCGCAGCGCCGCCAATGCGATGGGCTGGTACCGCCGCGCCGCCGAAGCCGGCGATGCCTGGGGCCAGGCACATCTCGGCCGTATGCTCGCCGATGAAGGCGAGACCGCGGAAGCCGTGTCCTGGCTTCGCAAGGCCGCGGCGCATGGCGATGCGGACTTCACCAGCCATCTCTCCTCACTTTTGAGCGAGCGCCCGGAGCCTGAACTACAGGCCATCGGTCGTGCGGCGATCGAGATGAAAAAAGCCGCCGGACGGTCGAGCCGCAAAGGGCTCGGGGCTGCCGCAAAGCCACGCCGAAGCGGCTGGTTTGGCGCTTTTGGGCCCACAATCTAAGTTTTTCACCCGCTCATCCTTGAATTGCCAAAATCCCGGTGATGTTGCATCCGTCTGGGGTACGTTGCGTCGCATCGCCCGGTCACCAGGAGAGCAATTGATGTCCGTTGGATTCTGGAAAGCCACAGCCCTTGCCGCCGTGCTGTTTCTGGCCGTGGCCAGCGCGCCTTCGCCGGTCCACGCTCAGACCTCGATCGTCGCCATCGTGAACGGAACGGCCATCACCTCGACCGAGGTAAACGAGCGCCGCGCTGTGACGCGCCTGACGCAGAAGAAGAATCTGAGCGCCAAGGAATCCCTCGACCAGCTCATCGACATCGTGCTGATTTTCAATGAAGCCAAGAGGCGCAACATCCGAATCGATGAATCCGATGTCGAAGCGCGCTTTGCGGGCATCGCGCAGAACGCCAAGATGAGTGTCGACCAGCTTGGCAAGGCACTCTCGCAGTCCGGGGCCAGCGCCCGCGCCTTCAAGCAGGAAATCCGCCACGGCCTCCTCCAGCGCCGCATGGGCGGCATGCTCTCGCGCACCGCCACCGGCGTGTCCGAAAAGGAGATCGCCGCCGGAATCACCGCCAAGAGAAGCGATGCCGACAGTCAGGCCTATCGATTTACGATGCAGCAGGTGGTTTTCGTAACGCCGAGCGGTTCGAAGCCCGGCGTCATCGCGCAGCGCAAGCGCGAGGCCGAGAGCCTTCGCACCCGCATTTCAAGCTGCGAGCAGGCCGCCACCATCGCCAAGGAATTGCGCGATGTCGCGGTAAAGCCACCTGTTACGCGCGTCAGTGCACAATTGCCCCAGACCTTCCGCGATCAGCTGTCGGTGATGAAAGTGGGTCAGTCAACGAAGCCCGAACCGAACGAGCTCGGCGTCGAGATCATCGTGATGTGCGACAAGCAGGAAACGGCCGACGAAAGCGCCCTTCGCAACGAAGTCCAGAGCGAATTGATGGCGACGCAGGGCAAGGCGGAGGTCGACAAATTTGTCGCCGACCTGCGCAAGCGCGCCGTCATCGTCTATCGCTGACTTAAGGATGCTGAGGCGCGCGGTCCGCCAGGCCTGCCTGCCAGCCTGTGGATTTCCCGGAACAGCCAAAAGTCGCCTGCGCGTCAGGCGGCGCTCGAGGCCGCGTCCGCCGCGATGCGGTGCGGGTGGGTAAAGACTTCGAAACTGTCGTCACGGGCGATGGCGATCAGCGTAATTCCCGCCTCTTCGGCCATTCGGATCGCCATTGCGGTCGGCGCCGATACCGCCGCAATCACCGGCGCGCCGATGGCCGCCGTTTTCTGGACCATTTCGACCGACACGCGGCTCGTCAGAAGGACAATTCCGGACGACGCGTCGCGGCCAATGCGCACGATGTGCCCGATGAGTTTGTCGAGCGCGTTGTGACGGCCGACATCCTCGCGCACCGCGATGAGGCCTTCGCCCGGCACCCAGAAACCGGCGGCATGGACGGCGCGGGTTTCGCGGTTGATCAGCTGAGCAGCTGGAAGCGCCGCCATCGCGGCCTCGACTTCCTGCGGGGGCAAAACAAGATCGGCATCGACCCGGTGGGCGGGCTTCACGGCCTCGGTCAGGCTTTCGATGCCGCACAGACCGCATCCGGTCGGGCCCGCGAGCAGGCGACGCCGGCGCGAATAGGCTTCACCAAGATCCGCGACGAGCCACATGCGCAGCTCGATGCCTTCGTCGGATGGAATAACGTCTAGGGAGGTGATGTCCGCCGGACCGCGGATAAGCCCTTCCGTGGTGCTGAATCCGACGGCGAAATCCTCGAGATCGGCGGGCGTTGCCATCATGACGGCCTGTGTCGAGCCGCCATAGGTGATTGCAATCGCGACCTCGTTCGGAATTGCGCGTTCGGAGCGCTGTGCCGCGCCGCCCTTCCAGATCACACGGGACACACGCTCGACGGGCTCGGCCATCGCGGACTTTCTACTGGCTGGTGCCGCCCGATTTGCGTGCGGCTTCAAGCCGGTCAGCGACGTCTTCGAGCGCGCTGGCAAGACCGCGAAGCTGATCGAGCGTCAAGGCAAGCTGAAGCGCCGGAACCGGTTCACCGGATTTGGGGGTAAGCCCCCCGATTTCAAGCCGTATCCCGCCGCGCTCGCTCCCGAACAGAGCGGTCTCGAAGGCATCGAGAGGCCAGACCTTCAGAAGGCCAGCGTCGTTCTTGTCCCAGTCGTCGAAATCGGCCATCAGCCAGCGTCGTCGATGACTTCGTTGAGTTCTTTCGGATCGACCTGCGCGGCGACCGCGCCCTTCCTCCGATTTCCGAAGATATCGAACGCTTCGGTAACCGACGGGCGCACATCCGCCTTGCCGGCATCGATCGCCGCCGCCAGATCCTTGATCATCTGTGGCGTCCAGAACTTCTTGATGTGGGTGTGAACACCCGCCACGGCCTCGTCGTGCGAATAGGGCCTATGGAAATCCGCGATCTGATTGGCCATGCGGATGAGGGTTTTCAGCGTGTCGGCCATGTCCGTATGAGCTTTCCGGTCGTCTCATGAAAACCCCGGAGCTCGCGCCCCGGGGTGTGCCTGGATGTTGAGAAGCGTCCTTACTCCGCCGCCTGCTGGGCAATGCGGGTGAGGCTGATTTCTTCTTCCATGAACTTCTGCTGCCAGTCCGAAGGACCATTGGTCTTGCGGACCTGCGCCGCCGTGACCTTGTATTCGGGGCAGTTGGTGGCCCAGTCCGAGCCGTCCGCCGTGACGACGTTCGCGCCCGAGAACGGGTGATGGAACGTGGTGTAGACCACGCCCGGCTGCATGCGCTCTGAGATCAGCGCCTTGAGCGAGACTTCGCCTGCACGTGTCTGGATCGAGACGAGTTCGCCGTCGCGAAGGCCGCGATCCTCGGCATCCTGGGGATGGATCTCCAGCACGTCTTCCGAATGCCACGCAGTGTTGTCGGTACGGCGGGTCTGCGCGCCGACATTGTAATGCGCGAGGATACGGCCCGTCGTCAGGATCAGCGGGAACTTCTTGGTCACCTTCTCGTCCGTCGGGACGTAATCGGTGAGCATGAAGCGTCCCTTGCCGCGGACGATCTTGCCGATATGCATGATCGGCGTGCCGGCCGGAGCCGCATCGTTCGCGGGCCACTGCAGCGAGTTGTACTTGTCGAGGTTCGCGTAAGAGACGCCCTTAAAGGTCGGCGTCAGCGCCGCGATCTCGTCCATGATCTCGGCCGGGCCTTCATAGTTCATCTCGTAGCCGAGAGCCCTGGAGAGCATCACCGTGACTTCCCAGTCCGCATAGCCGGACAGCGGTTCCATCACCTGGCGGACGCGGCTGATGCGGCGTTCGGCATTGGTGAAGGTGCCGTTTTTCTCGAGGAAGCTGGCGCCCGGCAGGAACACATGGGCGAACTTCGCCGTCTCGCAGATGAACAGATCCTGGACGACGATGCATTCCATCGAGGTGAGAGCCGCCTCGACGTGATGAATGTCCGGATCGGACTGCGCGATGTCCTCGCCCTGAATGTACATGCCCTTGAAGCGGCCGTTCAGCGCCTCGTCAAACATGTTCGGGATACGAAGGCCGGGATCGGCCGACAGCTTGGCGCCCCACAGGTCCTCGAACAAAGCGCGCGTGGCATCGTCCGAAACGTGGCGATAGCCCGGCAGTTCGTGCGGGAAGGAGCCCATATCGCAGGCGCCCTGAACGTTGTTCTGGCCGCGCAGCGGGTTGATGCCGCCACCCTTCTTGCCGATATTGCCGGTGGCCATCGCAAGATTGGCGAGGCCCATGACCGTGGTCGAACCCTGGGCATGCTCGGTGACACCGAGACCGTAATAGATGCCTGCAATGCCACCCGTCGCGTAAACGCGGGCCGCCCTGCGGATCTTCTCGGCCGGGACACCGATGGCATCTTCCATGACTTCGGGCGAATGACGGACATCGCCGATGAAGGCGCGCCACTGCTCGAACTCGGCCATGTCGCACATTTCGCGGACATAATCCTCGTTGACGAGGTTCTCGCTGACGATGACGTGGGCCAGTGCGTTCACGATGGCGGCGTTCGTGCCCGGACGCAGTTGCAGGTGATGCTCGGCCTTCACATGCGGCGACTTTACGAGATCGATCGCGCGCGGATCGATGACGATCAGTTCCGCACCCGAGCGGAGGCGGGCCTTCATGCGTGAGCCGAACACCGGATGGGCGTCCGTCGGGTTGGCGCCGATGACGAGGATGACATCGGTGTCGTCGACACTGTTGAATTCCTGCGTGCCGGCGGACGTGCCGAGCGTGACGCCGAGGCCGTAGCCGGTTGGCGAGTGGCAGACACGGGCGCAGGTATCAACATTATTATTACCGAACGCGGCCCGGATCAGCTTCTGAACGAGGTAGGTCTCTTCGTTCGTGCAGCGCGAGGACGTGATGCCGCCGATCGAGTCGCGGCCATACTGGGCCTGAATGCGCTTGAACTCGGATGCGGCGTAATTGATCGCCTCTTCCCACGACACGATCTGCCATTCGTCGGTGATCTTCTTGCGGATCATCGGCTTGGTGATGCGGTCCTTGTGGGTGGCATAGCCATACGCGAAGCGGCCCTTCACGCAGGAATGGCCCTCATTGGCCTTGCCGTCCTTCCACGGAACCATGCGGACGAGCTTGGAGCCCGACATTTCGGCCTTGAAGGAGCAACCGACGCCGCAATAGGCGCAGGTCGTCACGACCGAATGCTCCGGCGTGCCGATCTCGATGACCGTCTTTTCGTTCAAAGTCGCCGTCGGGCATGCCTGGACGCAGGCGCCGCAGGACACGCATTCGGACTGCAGGAACGGCTCGGACATTCCGGGCGACACGCGGCTGTCGAAGCCACGGCCGGAAATCGTCAGAGCGAAGGTGCCCTGCACTTCCTCGCAGGCGCGCACGCAGCGGTTACAGACGATGCACTTCGACGGATCGTAGGTGAAATACGGGTTCGACTCGTCCTTCGGCATATACGCGTCGGAGTTCTTGTCGAAATGGCTGTAATTATCCATGCCGTAGCGCACGTCGCGCAGACCGACGGCACCGGCCATGTCCTGAAGTTCGCAATCGCCGTTTGCCGAGCAGGTCAGGCAGTCCAGCGGATGGTCGGAGATGTAGAGCTCCATCACGCCCTTGCGCAGGCGATGAAGGCGCTCGGACATCGTGCTGACCTTGATGCCGGGCGCGACGGGCGTCGTGCACGAAGCCGGAGTTCCCGCGCGGCCTTCGATCTCGATCAGGCAGAGGCGGCAGGAGCCGAAGCTTTCGAGCATGTCGGACGCGCAGAGCTTCGGGATCTGGGTTCCGATCTCCATCGCGGCGCGCATGATCGACGTGCCCTCCGGCACCGTGACTTCGAAGCCGTCGATGAACAGGGTGACCATGTTCTCCGACTTGGACTTCTTCGTGCCGTAGTCGATTTCTTGAATGAGGCCCATGTTTTAGGTCTCCCTTACTCTGCCGCCTGGAGTTTCGGTCCACGACCGAAATCTTCCGGGAAATGTTGAATCGCGCTTTCGACGGGGAACGGTGTCATGCCGCCAAGAGCGCACAGCGAACCGAGACGCATGGTCTCGCAAAGCTCTTCGATGAGGGCGAGGTTCTTCTCGACCTCGACGCCCGCCGCAATCTTATCGAACGTTTCACCCCCGCGGGTGGATCCGATGCGGCACGGCGTGCACTTGCCGCAGCTTTCGACGGCGCAGAAATGCATCGCAAAGCGCGCCATCTTCAACATATCGACCGTGTCGTCGAACAATACAATGCCGCCGTGGCCGACACCCGCGCCGATGGCCGCGAAAGCCTCGTAGTCGAACAGGGTCTCCCACAGATGGGTCGGCAGATAGGCGCCGAGCGGGCCGCCCACCTGAACGGCGCGCTCGGGACGACCCGAAGCCGTGCCGCCGCCGAAATCATAGACCAGCGAGCCGAGCGTGCAGCCGAAGGCAATCTCGACAAGACCGCCATATTTCAGATTGCCCGCGAGCTGGACCGGCATCGTGCCGCGCGAACGTCCCATGCCGAAATCGGCGTAGTATTTGCCGCCTTCCGACAGGATGATCGGCACCGAGGCCATCGACATCACATTGTTGATGACGGTCGGCTTGCCGAATGCACCCACAAGGGCCGGCAGCGGCGGCTTGGCGCGCACGAGGCCGCGCTTGCCTTCCAGCGATTCGAGCAGCGAGGTTTCCTCGCCGCACACATAGGCGCCCGCGCCCATGCGCACTTCCATGTCGAAATCGTATTTCGATCCCGCGACACCCTTGCCCAGCAACCCGGCCTTGCGCGCGATCGCAATCGCATCGTTCATGGCCTTGATGGCGTGCGGATATTCGGAGCGCGTGTACACATAGCCGTAGGTCGCACCGACGGCGAGACCGGCGATCGTCATGCCCTCGATGAGCACGAAGGGGTCGCCTTCCATGATCATGCGGTCGGAGAAGGTGCCCGAATCGCCTTCGTCCGCATTGATGACGATGTATTTCCGGTCGGCCTGAGCCGCCGCAACCGTGCGCCATTTGATGCCGGTCGGGAAACCTGCGCCGCCACGGCCGCGAAGACCCGACGTGAAGACCTCTTCCACCGTGTCCTTCGGACCGAGCGAAATGGCCTTTTCGAGGCCCTTGTAGCCGCCGAGCAGCTTGTAGGCTTCAAGCGAGCGCGGATCGGTGATGCCGCAACGCGCGAAGGTCAGGCGCTGCTGCTTCTTGAGGTAGGGGTGCTCTTCGGTCAGGCCGATATGCAGGCTGTGCTTGCCCTTACCTTCGTGGAAGCCGTCGTCGAACAGCGCGGCGACATCCTTCGGCTCGACCGGGCCATAGGCCACGCGACCGCCGGCCGTCTCGACCTCGACCATCGGCTCCAGCCACAGCATGCCGCGCGAGCCATTGCGCACGATCTCGACCGGCAGGCCGCGCTTCAGCGCTTCGGTCTGGATGGCGAGGGCCACTTCGTCGGCACCGCAGGCAAGCGCCGCGACGTCGATGGGAACGTAAATCTTGATTGTCATGACTGCGCCTCTGCCATGAGAGCTTCGAGCTTCTCTTCGGTCAGGCGACCGACCATACGGTCATCGAACTGAGCGGCCGGTCCGTTGGCACACAGGCCAAGGCAATAGATCGGCTCAATCGTCACGCGGCGGTCTGCGGTCGTCTCTCCGAGCTTCACGCCCAGGCGCTTTTCCGCGCAGTCGCGCAGATGATCGCTGCCGTTCGACTGGCAGGCTTCGGCCTGGCACAGCTTCAGGACGTGGCGGCCCGGCAGCTCGCGGCGGAACTCATGGTAGAAGGTGACGGTGCCGTAGACCTCGGCGCGGGACTGGTTCAGCGCCTTTGCGATCATCGGGATGACGGCCTCCGGCACATAGCCGAACACATGCTGAATCTCATGGAGAATCGGCATCGTGGCGCCGTCGACGCCATTGAACTCCGCGATGATGGCCGCGGCCCGCTCTGCGGACCACGGTTCGAAATGCGACATGACAGAACCTATACTCTTTGGACCTCATCTAAGAATGAAGGACTAATTGGAATAGTTCAATAAAAGGGAACCGTCCCGCGATAGAATTGATCTATCGTCCGGGCCGCTGCAGGGTTCCCGACAGGGCGAGCGGGGCAAGAAGACGGGCCTCGCTGAGGAACGCTGCGATGAGCGGCGTGAGGGGATCGCGCTCCACGACGACGATTCCGATGGTCTGGCTGGCCTCGGGTTCGGTCAGAGACAGCACATTCACATTCGAGAGATCGAACAGATCGGCAAACTGGCGCGGCACGATGCTCGACCAGCCGCCGGTCTGAACATGGGCGATGAGCGCCGTCGCCGAATCGGATTCCAGCGCGGGCGCCGGCCGCTCGGAGATCGGCCCCAGCAGCCGATCGATGATGCGTCTGTTCTGGGTATCGGCGGACAGAAGGCACAGCGGAAGCTGGGCCGCCTCCTTCCAGGTCGCGCTCGTCTTGTTGACGAGGGGTGCGTCCTTGCCCGCCAGCAGCAGATATTGCTCTTCATAGAGCGGGAAGCTCTTCACCCGCCCCAGCGGCTCGTTGTCGATATAGGTGATGCCCACATCGACATCGAGATTCTCGATCTGCGTCAGGATCGACAGGCTTGTCCGCGACACGACGGTGAAGCTGACCTCGGGGTGGCGCGTGCGGAACGGCGTCGTCAGCGCCGCCAGAACCGGCAGAGCGGTCGGCACCGCGGCAATGCGCAAATGGCCCGACAGCCCCTTTTTGAGCGCGTTGATTTCCTGGCGCATGGCCCGGCTGTCGCCGACGATGCGGCGGGCCCAGTCGAGCACCCGCTCGCCCTCGGCGGTAAAGCCCTGGAAGCGCGAGCCGCGATCGACGAGGCGCACGCCCAGAATGTCCTCAAGCTGTTTCAGGCCCGCCGACAAAGTGGGCTGCGTGACGCCGCAGGCTTCGGCGGCGCGCCCGAAATGGCGCTCCCGCGCGAGCGCGAGAACGAATTCGAGCTTGTCGATCATAGGCTAGGCCGAGCTCCTTGCCCCGGAATGGGAACGGGTGTGGAGCTTATAATGCAGGAAAAGCACGCCGCTGCGCCAGTTCGTCGGCCAAGATTAACCGATGGCCTGCGGCAGCACGAAAGGCAGATCGCCCGCGGGCTGGCGGCCGACCTTCAGCCGCACCCCGAACACGCTCTCCATCAGCTCATCGGTGATGACCGCGCGCGGGGTGCCCTCGGCGGCCACCTCCCCTTGGCTCATGACGATCAGATGGTCGGCATACATGGCCGACAAATTGAGATCGTGGAGGATGGCCAGCACCCCGCCCCCGCCATCGGCGAAGCGGCGGGCGATGTCGAGCGTCTCGATCTGGTGGCGGATGTCGAGGCTCGCGGTCGGCTCGTCGAGGAAGATATAATGAGGCCGCTCATGCACGACCGGCTCGCCGATCTGGCAGAGGATGCGGGCCAGATGCACGCGCTGCTGCTCGCCGCCCGACAATTCCTGATAGTGCCGCCCGCCGAAACTGCCGAGATCGACCTTCTCCAGCGCGGCAAGCGGCGCGGTGCGCCGGAGAGCCGGTGACAGGCCCGGACGGCATTCGAGCCCGAGCCGCACGACTTCCAGAACCGTGAACGGGAAGGCAAGGCGCGAGCTTTGCGGCAGCACCGCCCGCCGGGCGGCAAGCCGGTGCGGCGCAAGGGCCGCGAGCGGCGTCCCGTCGAACCGCACCGAACCCGAATCGGGCTTCAATTCGCCGGTCAGCACTTTCAGCAGCGTGGACTTGCCCGCGCCGTTCGGCCCGGCGATGACGGTGAGCTTGCCCGGCTCGACCTTCGCCGACACCGCGTTCAGGATGTTGCGGCTGCCGATGCGGATCGTGACGTTTTCGGCCTCGAACATGCTCTAGAGATCCACGAAGCTGCGGTTGCGCAGCAGAAGCCACAGGAAGAACGGCGCGCCGAGCGCCGCCGTGATGATGCCGATGGGAAGCTCGGCGGGCGCGACGATGGTGCGCGCGAGCATGTCCGCGACCAGAAGCAGAATGCCCCCCAGGAGCGCGCAGGCGGGCAGAAGCGGCCGGTGATCGGCGCCCATGCCGAGGCGCAGAAGATGCGGCACGACGATGCCGACAAAGCCGATGACGCCGGACACCGCGACGGCCGCCCCCGTCGCCGCCGCGACAAGAAAGATGGCGAGCTTCTTCATGCGCTGCACATTGATGCCGAGGTGATAGGCCTCCGCCTCCCCGAGCACGATGGCGTTGAGGCCGCGCCCGAGCACCGGCGCCGCCAGCAGAACGAGCGCCATGACGGGTCCGCACACCGCGAGCTTCATCCACGAGGCGCCGCTGAGGGCGCCGAGCGTCCAGAACGTGACTTCGCGAAGCTGCTGGTCGCTGGCGACATAAATCAGAAGGCCCGTGCCCGCACCCGCGAACGCACCGAGCGCGATGCCCGCCAGCAGCATGGTCGCGACCGAGGTGCGCCCGTGCCGCGTTGCAATGACATACAGAATGATCGTCGCGATGAGGCCGCCGGTGAAGGCGGCGATGGGCAGCGCGGCAAAGCCGACCAGCAGGAACACCGGCGCCAGAACGCCGGGTCCAAGCACGATCACCGTGACCGCCCCCAACGCCGCGCCGGAGGACACGCCGACAAGACCGGGATCGGCAAGCGGGTTGCGGAACAGGCCCTGCAGCACCGCGCCCGCCACCGCGAGCGAGGCGCCGATCAGCGCCCCGAGCAGAACGCGCGGCATGCGGATCTGCCAGACGATCAGCACATCGGCCGCCGGAAGATGATCCGCGTTCGGCCCGGCCAGAAGCACCGCCAGAACGCGGCCGAGCGGCATGCCCGAGGGGCCGACCCCGAGCGAGATCACCGCCGTCAGCACAAGCGCGATTGTCAGGACAATGAGCATCACCGCCGCCGTCCGCGAGCGGTCTCCGGCGATCGCGCCCATGGAGACGGTGCTGTCCGCCGCGCTCATTTCGCCGCTGCGAGCCCGAGATCGGGATAAAGGCGCGCCGCCAGATCGCGCGCCGCTTCGGCGGTGCGCGGTCCGTAGCCGAGAAGATAAAGCGCATCCATCAGGATGAAGCCGCCGTTCTTTCCGGCCGGCGTTTCGGCAAAGGCCGGCTGTTTCAGCACGTCCTCGCCGCCATGCATCGGCCCGCCGCGCGTAATCATGAGGATGACATCGGGCTGCAGCGCGGTCGCCGCTTCCGGCGAAATCGTCTTGTAGCCCTTCACCTCGGCGAACACGTTTTCGGCGCCCGCAAGCTCGATGATGCCGTTGGCCGCCGTGTCCGTACCGGCGGCCATCGGGCGTCCGTCGACGAGCGACAGGACGAAGAGAATACGCTTCTTCGTCGTCACGGCGGAAAGATCGGCCTTCAGCGTTTCGAGATCGGAATCGACTTTGGCGGCGATCTCGGCTCCCTCCTCGGCCTTGCCGACGGCGGCCGCGACGTCGCGGATCTTGTTCGACAGCTCGCCGAGCTTGTGGCCCGACGGTACGTGCACGACCTTGATCTTCGCCTGATCGAGCAGAGAGACGGCCTCGGGCGGGCCCGCGCCCTCCTCCATGATGATGAGATCGGGCGCCATGCCCAGCACGCCTTCGGCGGAGATGGCGCGCAGATAACCGACATTCGGCTTCGTCTTCAGCGCGTCGAGCGGGTAGATGCTGGTCGTGTCGATCGCGGCCACGCGGTCCTCGACGCCGAGCTGGTACAAGATCTCCGTCACCGCGCCGCCGATGGACACGATGCGGCTGGCTTCCTCGGCCGGGGCCGTTCCGGGCACAAGGAACAGCGCGACGCCCAGCGTCCACAGCCAGCGGCGCGAAGGCACGGAAAGAGTGAGCGAAATAGAATTCAGAGCCACGGCGGCAATCCTTCTGCGCAAGGGCTTTACTTCGTCAGGATGAGTTTTCCGGAGCGCGTGACGCGAAGTCGATACATCGCTCCTTCATGTACAATTCCAATTTCGTCGGCGCTCGAGAACAATTGTTTGGCCTCGAAAACGCGCGACGGAACGCCAATCGGACCTTTTTCGGGTCCAAAATGCGACTCATTACTTGGCTCGACATGAGTCTCGTTCGACAACAACTTCTTCATTGGAATTAGAATACTTTTTAAATTGCGATCCGTTCGCAAATTCATTTGCCTGCATTGTCAGTTTTCTGTAGGAGCGTCAACCGATACGCACGCCGGTCACGTTGCCGCGTGCTTGAGGCTCAGCAAGCCAGGTTCGCGTCGAGACCCGACACCCAGCCAGCAAAGCCTGTTTCCAACTGGAATCAGGGGTGGGGTGTAAGCATATGAAGAACTGGCTTTATTCCGGCGTCGCGCTCGCCGTTCTCGCGGGAGCCGCCGTACCGGCCTGGGCGCAACAGCAAAGCGGCGCGTCCGTCGAGCTCGAGACGATCAATGTCGAGGGGGCGGGCCAAGGAACCGCGCAAGGAGAAGGCGGACCGACGGTCGCCACGAAAGAGGAAACTGTCCTGACGACTCGCGTGACACGTGAGCAACTCGATCAGGAGCAGGTTTCCGACTTCCGCGACCTCTCAAGGCTGACGCCCGGTGTGTCGTTCAGCAACAGCACGGGAAGTTTCAACATTCGGGGCCTCGACCGCTCTCGCGTGATGACAACCATCGACGGAATCCGTGTTCCGTGGATCGAAGACGGCGCCCGTGGCGTGCAGGGAGGCGTCGCAAGCTTCGATCTCGATATGCTGTCTGAAATCGACCTGATCAAAGGATCGGATTCGACGGTGTTCGGTTCCGGGGCTCTCGGCGGTGTCGTGGCACTGCGCACGCTCGAACCCGAAGACCTCATCGAGCCAGGCAAGAACTTCGGTGGCCTGACCCGCAGCCGGTTCGACAGCCGTGACGAGAGTTGGGGCGCCGACCAGGCGCTCGCTGCCCGTGTCGACAATACGTTTCTCCTTGTTCAGGGCGGGTACCGCAAGGGGCACGAGATGGACAACAGGGGGTCGAACGATATTTACGACGTGACACGCACGACCCCCAACCCGCAAGATTACGATCAGCAGAGCGTGCTCGTGAAGCTGAAACAGCATGTCGACGGAAACCACATTTTCGGCATTACCGGCGAACACTTCGAACGCGACGAGGACAACGATGACCGTACGGCAGACCCGGCGACGTATACTTTAGGGAGTGTAAAGCGCGAAGAGGTCACCAAACGGGACCGCATTTCCGCCAATTATTCTTATGCAGGAGATGGTTTCGTCAACGCCGCAGATGCCGTTGTGTACTGGCAGCGTCAGATCATCGAAGACAACTTCAGCGCAAACCGCATCACGACTCCCACCGGGCCGTACATCCGCAACAATGACAGGGAGCAGGAGACGTACGGCATAACCGGCAGCCTGATGAAGGAAATCGAGACCGGCAGCCTGTTCCATAAGGTCAGCTTCGGCGGCGAACTTTTTGGCAGCACGGCATCGTCCTATTCGGAAGGACAGGACAATTGCGGACCCGGCCCCTTCCCGCCCTTCGGGTCGTGCAATTTCCTGCACACCAATCAGGCCGATATGCCGGAAGTCGACGGCCTGACATTCGGCGCGTTTCTTCAGGACGAGATTGCCCTGTTTGACGGCCGCGTCCGCGTCACACCCGGGATCCGTTACGACTGGTATGAAGAGAAGCCTCAGGACACGCCCGAGTATCAGGACAATCCAAACTGGACCGGCACGCTGCCGCCCGATTCGAGCGATGATCACATCTCCGGCAAGCTCCGTATCGAAGGCGATCCATCAGAAAATGTAACGCTGTACGCGCAATGGGCGCAGGCGTTCCGGGCCCCGACAGCAAACGAACTCTATCTCGACTATGGCGGACCGGGAACGTATCTCCGGGTCGGCAACCCGGATCTGAAACCCGAAACAAGCAACGGCTTCGACATCGGCGCCAAGGTTGGCGACAAGAACCTGGGCGGAAGCGTCTCGGCCTTCTACAATCGCTACAAGAACTTCATCGACGATCAGCCGCGCCCCGGATTCAACCCGAGCTACCCGCTGGGCATCACGGACACGATCAATCGTGCCAATGTCGAGATCTACGGGTTGGAAATTACCGCGCATTACAGGGACACGTCGGGCTGGCACGGCTGGACCAAGTTCGGCGCCTACAGCGGCGAGGATATCGACCTCAATGAGGGACTGAACACGATTCCAGCGACGAAAGTGGTTCTCGGCATCGGCTACGCAACCGATTTCTGGGGGCTGGACGGCATTGTTACCGCTGCGGCGGCCCGCGATGCTGACGACGTCGAAAATGCCAACTCGGAAACGCCCTCCTATGCCACGCTCGACTTCACCGGCTGGTGGTCACCTCAGCAGGTCAAGGGCCTGACCTTCCGCGCCGGCATCTACAACATCACGGATGAAAAATATTTCGAGGACGCACTCGATCTGGCTTCGACGGTGCAGAACAAGGACTATTACACCGAACCCGGCCGAAACGTCCGCGTGAGCGCCACCTACAAATTCTGACCGGCTCTTTGGCCGCGGAAGTGCCTTCTGACAAAGGTGGTCCGGATGTTTATCATCCGGACCACGAGCTTTTTTCTGAAAACGAGGAAAACACCCATGTTCATCGCCATGAACCGCTTCAAGGTCGCGAAAGAATCCACCGCGGATTTCGAAAACATCTGGCTGACGCGCGAAAGCAATCTGCACGAGCTCGACGGCTTCATCGAATTCCACATGCTGCGCGGCCCCGAGCACGAGGACCACGTGCTTTACGCCTCGCACACGGTGTGGCGTTCGAAGGAGGATTTCGAGGCCTGGACGAAGTCCGACCAGTTCCGTGCCTCCCATGCCCGCGCCAACACCTCGGAGCGCAAGCCGACCTATCTCGGCCATCCGAATTTCGAGGGCTTCGAGGCGTTCCAGCACATCGTGAACAAGCAGCCTGTCGCAGCGGAGTAAGGACATGACGCTCGCCATCGATCCCGCCAGGATCCGCGCGGCCCTTGCCGAGAAGCCGAACGGCATTCTCGAATTCATCGCACGCGAGCAGAACGTGCCGCTGCGCGCGGTTCTCGCCGAGCTTCCCGAGGGCGAGGCGAAGGCCATTGCGGGCGAGAAATTCGACGCGGTGTGGGAGGACCTCACCTCGTGGGGAGACGTTCTCTTCCTCGTTCACACCAAGGATGTCGTCGCCGAGATCACCGGAAGCCTTCCGGCCGGAACGCACGGGCACGGCTATTTCAACATCCACGGCGACAGCCCGATCGGCGGGCACATCAAGGCGTCCAATTGCGCGGAGATCGTGCTGCTCGACCGCACGCCGCCGGGCGGCCGCCGCTCCTGCTCCGTCCAGTTCTTCAACCAGGACGGCGAGGCGATGTTCAAAGTGTTCGTCGGGCGCGACAAGGAGCGCAATCTCCTTCCCGACCAGCTCGCAAAGTTCGAGGCGCTCAAGACCCGCGATCTGGCCGCAGGCTGATCCGCACTCCTACGACAGGGAAAGCCCGCTTCGGCGGGCTTTTTTTTCGGCTTCCCCACAAAAGCCCCGAAGAACACGCCACAAGCACGTTTTTTTGGGTTGCGCCTGCTTTCCAAATGCATTCATAATTCAGTTAGCCCTGCGTCATCCGCGGTTCGACCGCAGCAAAAGCCACAAACAAGGCAACGTGCGTGGGGGTGGGAGGAAACGCGATGAAATCATTGAAAGCACTTCTGTGTGCGGCCGTCGGTCTTGTTCTGGCCTCGGCTGCGTCCGCCGAGACCGAAATCAAGCTCGGCCATGTCGGTGAACCCGGCTCCCTCTTCGATCAGACCAGCCAGGAATTCGCGAAGCGGGCCAACGAAAAGCTGGCCGGCAAGGCGAAGGTCGTCGTGTTCGGCTCGAGCCAGCTCGGCGGCGACGACGAAATGCTCAAGAAGCTGAAGCTCGGCACTCTCGATCTCGCCATCCCTTCCACGGTCATGACAACCGTGGCTCCGGAATTCGGCGTCTTCGAAATGCCCTATCTCGTCAACGACCGCGACCATGCCGCCAAGATCCGCGACGCGGTGATCAAGCCGACGCTCGTGCCCATCGCCGACAAGGCCGGGTACAAGATCATCGCCACGTGGGAAAACGGCGTTCGCCACATCACCAACAGCAAGCGCCCGATCGTCAAGCCGGAAGACCTGAAGGGCATCAAGCTGCGGACGCCCAAGGGCGTGTGGCGCGTGAAGATGTTCCAGGCTTACGGCGCAACGCCGAGCCCGATGGCCCTGTCGGAAGTCTTCGTCGCTCTTCAGACCGGCGTCATGGACGGCCAGGAAAACCCCTTCGCGCAGATCTATCCCTCGCGCTTCCAGGAAGTGCAGAAATATCTCTCGCTGACCGGGCATGTGTACACACCGGCCTATCTGACGGGCGGACGCAGCTGGGCGAACCTGCCTGACGATGTTCGCAAGACGCTGGAAGAGACGGCCATCGAGATGGAGCCGGTTGCGCTGGAAATCGCGGCACGGCTCGACAACGAGCTTCTGGCGAAGCTCAAGGAAGCCGGCATGGAAGTGAACGAGGCCGACAAGCCCGCGTTCATCGAAGCGTCCAAGCCGGTCTACGCCGAGTTCGCCAAGGAAGTGTCGGGCGGTCAGGATCTGATCGACAAGTCACTGGCCCTCGGCAAAGGTTCGTAAAGTATCCCCCTGCACTGCGGCGCGCCCCAAGGGTGCGCCGCAATTTGGCAAGACCGGACACCATTCCGGCCAACAGGCAGAGTCATGCTTCAAACCATTCGCTTCTGGTACGACCGCTTCCTCGAAGTCATAGCCGCCGCCTTGATGGCAGGCCTCACCGTCATTCTGGTGATGGGCTTCGTCTACCGCTTCTTCAACATGTCGCTCGTCTGGTACGATGAGGTCGCATCCATCGGCCTGGCGTGGCTGACCTATTACGGCAGCGCGCTTGCCGCCCATCGCGGCGCGCATATCGGCTTTCCGGGCATCGTCAATGCATTCCCGCCGACCCTTCGGGTGGTCGCGGCGCTGTTTTCGGAAGCGGTCGTCATCGGCTTCTTCCTGCTCCTGGTCTTCTACGGCTCGGAAGTCGTGATGATCCTGCAGGGCTCGACCCTCGTGTCCCTGCCGAACGTCTCGCAGGCCTTCACGCAATCGGTCATCCCGGTGGCCTCGGCCCTCATCATCATCGCCGAACTGCTGCGCTTGCCCGAAGTCATCGAGGCGGCGCGCAGCCATGGTTTCGAAGACCATGAGCTGAAGGAAGCACTGGAAGGCATCGAACCCGAAGCACTCGAAACGGGACGCGCGAAATGAGCGGCACACTCGGATTTATGTTTGTCGGCCTGTTCGCGATGGTGCTGCTGAATGTGCCCATCGCGGTCGCACTGGCCGTGGTCGCAACCGTCGCCATCTGGCTCAGCCAGGGGGCGTCCATGCTCCCGAACGCCGCGCTCGTGATGTACGAAGGCGCGACGAGCTTCCCGCTTCTGGCCATCCCGCTGTTCATTCTCGCGGGCGGCATCATGAACTCGTCGTCGATTTCGCGGCGGCTGGTCAATCTCGCATCGGCGATCCTCGGCTTCATCCGTGGCGGCCTTGCCATGGTCACGGTCGGCGCTTCGATGTTCTTCGCCGAAATCTCCGGCTCCGCCGTGGCGGGCGTTGCCGCGCTCGGCACGCTGCTGATCCCGGCGATGAAGGCGAAGGGCTATTCCAAGGAATTCGCCGCGGCGGTTTCCTCCTCCTCGGCCAGCCTTGCAATCATCCTGCCGCCGTCCATACCGATGATCCTCTATGCCGTCATGGCGCAGGTCTCGGTGGTCAAGATGTTCATCGCCGGGCTTCTGCCCGGCCTGCTCGGCGGTGCCGGTCTTGCAATCGCAAGCTATTTCTACGCCCGCAAATACAATTTTCCGGTCGAGCAGCGGTTTTCGCTGTCGCGGCTCGGCACTGCTTTCCGGGAATCGCTGTGGGCGCTGATGCTCCCGGTCATCATTCTCGGCGGTATTTTCGGCGGGTTCGTCACGGCGACGGAAGGCGCGGCCGTGGCCGTTGTCGCCGCGCTGTTCATCTCGACGGTGATCTACCGCGAACTGAGCTTCCGGGAACTGTACAAGGCGCTGGTCGACAGCGCCCTGCAGACGGCGGTCGTGATGCTGCTCGTCGCCGCGTCGGCGCTGATCGGCGTCTTCCTCACGGAGGCGCAGGTTCCGCAGGTCCTCGCCAAGTCGATCCTGACCTACACGACCAACCCTTATATGGTCCTGCTGCTGCTCAACATCTTCTTCCTGATCATCGGCATGTTCCTGCATTCGGCGGCAGCGATCATCCTCACGGTTCCGATCGTGCTGCCGCTGATCCAGCAGGTCGGCATCGACCCGGTTCATTTCGGCCTGGTCCTGACGCTCAATCTCGCAATCGGCCAGCAGACCCCGCCGGTGGCGTCGGTCCTGATCGCCGCCTGCGCGATCGCAAAAGCGGACATCTGGGAAACGACGAAAGCCAATGTGGGCTACATCGTCGTTCTCCTCACGGTCCTCATGATCTGCACCTACGTGCCATGGCTCGCGCTCGCACCGACCAATTGGTTCTACGGCGATGCGGCCTTGCCGGCAGGTGGCTGACGAAAAGCCCGCTTTCTTGACGCAGCGGGCACGGCGGTTTGAAACCCTCTCCGCCGACACTGGGCCCCGGGACCATCCCCCCGGGGCCTTTTTTCTTCGGATCGAACCTTTGGTAATGACATGAGCGAACAGGCGTCTAACCCGAAAAGGCTTCCGCTGGAGGGCATCCGTGTCCTCGATGTGTCCCAGGTCATGGCAGGCCCATTCTGCACGATGCTGCTCGGCGATCTCGGCGCCGACGTCATCAAGATCGAGCCGCCCGGAACCGGCGATCAGACACGCAGCGCCATGGGGTTCAAGATGAAGGGCCCGGACTCCATGGGCTTCCTCAACATGAACCGCAACAAGAGAAGCGTAACGCTCAATCTCAAGAGCGAGGCGGGCCGGCAGGCTTTCTACAAACTGGTCGAGACGGCGGACATTCTCGTCGAGAACTACCGTCCCGGTGTGGTGACGAAACTCAAGATCGACTACGACACGCTGAAGGCGATCAATCCACGGCTGATCTACGCGTCCATCTCCGGCTTCGGGCAGAACGGACCGTGGGCGCAGCGCCCGGGCTTCGACCTGATGGCACAGGCCATGTCGGGGGTGATGAGCGTCACCGGGCATCCCGGCTCGCCGCCCGTAAAGGCGGGCGTGCCGGTCGCCGATATCGGATGCGCGCTGTTTGCGACCTACGCCATCCTCTCGGCCTATATCGGCCGTCAGGCATCCGGCGAAGGCCAGTTCATCGACGCGGCTCTGTTCGATGCCGCCCTCGCCTTCTCGATCTGGGACACGTCGGAATATTGGGGAACCGGCGTCGTTCCCGGCCCTGTCGGTACGTCCAACAAGATGAGCGCGCCCTATCAGGCGGTGCGCTCGAAAGACGGCTATTTCGTCATGGGTGCGACCAACCAGAAACTGTGGTCGCAGCTGTGCGAGGCCATCGGGCGCAACGATCTTTTCGCGGACGCGCGTTTCGCAGACAATCCGTCCCGCCTCAAGAACCGCGAGGCGCTGATCGCCGAGCTCGAAAAGACGTTCGTGACGAAAACCTCCGACGATTGGGTGAACGAGCTTCTCGCCATCGGCATTCCGGCCGGGAAAATGTCGACCTATCCCGAGGCGTTCGAAAGCGAGCACGGAAAGCACCGCAAGATGCGCATGGACATTCCCCATCCGCTTGAGGGCACCGTGCCGAACATCGGCTTTCCGGTGAAGCTTTCCGGCACGCCGCAGAGCGTGCGCCGTCACCCGCCGCTTCTCGGGGAACACACCGGGGAGGTTCTCGGCGAGATCGGCCTCAGCGACAGCGAGATCGCGACGCTCGACAAGGACGGAGCATTCGCCCCATGAGCGAGGGCAGCACCCATCTGCGCATCAACGGCGCGGTCGCGACGGTCACGTTCGAGCGTCCGCATGCGCGCAATGCCATGACCTGGCGCATGTATGAGGAGCTGGCCGAGAATTGCGCGCTGATCGCGGCGCAATCCTCGAGCATCCGTGCCGTCGTCTTTCGCGGCGCGGGCGGAAAGGCGTTCGTCGCGGGCACCGACATCGAACAGTTCAGGGCCTTCGCATCCGGGCGGGACGGCGTCGCCTATGAGGCAAAGGTGAACGCCTATGTCGAGGCGGTCGAGAACCTTCCCGTCCCGACGATAGCCATGGTCGAAGGCTGGGCCGTGGGCGGCGGGCTCGCGCTCGCAAACGCCTGCGACATGCGCATCGCAACCCCCGGTGCGCGCTTTGGCGTGCCGATCGCGGCGACGCTCGGCAATTGCCTGTCGGCCGCAAATATTCGCCGCCTGTCCTCGCGTCTCGGCGAAGCCTGGGTGCGGCGCATGCTGATCTTCGCGGAAATGCCGGCCGCCGAACAATTGAGCGCCTGCGGCTATGTCTCCGCGATCGTCGAGCCCGATTCGGTCGACAGCCACATCGCCGCGCTGTGCGAAAAGCTGACGCGGCATGCGCCGCTGACCATACAGGCGACAAAGGAAATGTTCCGCCGTCTTGCGCTGGATGCGGATGCCGACGACACCGACCTCATCGAGATCGTCTACGGAAGCGCCGATTTCCGCGAGGGCGTGTCTTCCTTCACCGAGAAACGGCCCGCGAACTGGACGGGGAGCTGACGGAGCCTAGAGCACGCATCCGCGCGCATCGACGGGCCAGACCTCTTCCACATATCCTCCGCGGACGGCCACCATCCAGTCGTATTGGTTGACCGTCGGGTCGCAATGCGAGGGCACGAGAAAGAGCTGTTCGTCGAGTTGCAGCGCCCCGCCCTCGACGCGTCCCTGCTCGTCGCTCGCTTTGGTGAAGGCAAGATCGGGCCGCGCGAGCACATCTGGCATGCCGCAATCGAGATTGAGCGCCTTCACCCCGGCATCCACATACGCGACACCCGGCTGAGGGACGCGCATCACCCGTGTCAGCACGAAAAGGCTCTGGCGGAACGGACGATAGGGCGCGCCGGTGCTGTCCGTATTGCGCCCGTAATCACTGTCCATGAAGACATAGGAGCCCGGCTGCAGCTCGTTGAGGACACCTGCCGCGATGTCCTCGGAGAAGGTTCCGGTGCCGCCGCCGGTGAGAAGATCGCACGGAAAACCGTTCGCCAGCAGCACGTCCCGTGCACGTTGCGCGCGTTCCGCCGCCATGCGCGCGGCGTCCGCCCGCTCCGCCTGCGCCCTCAGATGCTGGAACGGCCCGTTATAGACCTGAAGGCCTCGCAGCTTCAGCCCCGGCAAATCGCACACAAGCTGCGCGAGCGCGGGCAAGTCAGCGGCATCGGCGAGCCCCATTCGCGCATCGCCCGCATCCAGCTCGATCAGGATGTCGATCCTCGATCCCGCCGCCTCGGCCGCCGCCGACAGCAGCCGCGCATGCTGCACATCGGAGGTCAGTGTGGTGGTGCGGACATCATGTGCGAGCGCGGCAAGACGACGGAGCTTTTCCGCACCCACGACATGATTGGACACCAGCATGTCCGCGACGCCGCTCGGCAGCAGGGCCTCGGCTTCCGACACTTTCTGGCAGCAAAGACCAACAGCGCCCGCTGCAAGCTGACGCTTTGCGATCGCAACCGATTTGTGGGTCTTGGCATGCGGGCGAAGCGCCATGCCCGCCTGCCCTGCCTGCGCCGCCATATCGGCGATGTTGGCTTCGAGCGCATCGAGATCGACGATCAGCGCGGGCGTGTCGACCTGCCCGATCTCGGCACCCGGACGGGCGGGAACGGGAGATGGCATTACTCGGCGGCCGAGCGCTTTTCGTCGAGGGATTCGTGCACCATGGCCGCCTTGTGGCGCAGATGATCCTTGAGGAGAACGGCCAGACGCTTGCCGTCGCGGGCGTGAAGCGCCTCCATCATGTGCACATGGTCTTCGACCGCCTCATCCCAGCGGGCGGGCGATTTCTTGGTCGTGAAGCGCACATTATGCGTACGCACCATCATGGTGTGGTAGAGCTGCGTCAGTTCGGCGTTGCCCGCCGCCATGAAGATGGCTTCATGGATCGAGCGGTTGAGCTTCAGATAAGGCCCCGCCTCCCGCTTTTCGTAATGGCGGACCATCTGGTCGTGCATCTTCTGGATGCGCGCGACCTCGTTGTCCGAAACATTGGCACAGGCAAGCTCGCCGGCCAGCGCCTCCAGCGCTCCCATGATCGGGAAAAGCTGGTCGATTTCCTGCGGGCTGATGGTCGCGATGCTCGCCCCGCGGTTCGGCGACAGGATGACCAGACCGTTCGAGGCGAGAACCTTCAGAGCCTCGCGGAGCGGCGTGCGCGAGACGCCGAAACGCGCGCACAGGGCCTGCTCGTTGATCTTGTCGCCGGGATGCAGCTCGCCTTCCAGAAGCATATCGTGCAGCAGATCGACCAGCTCTCCGTGGAGGCTGCGCCGCGATATGAGGCTATGTTCCGACACGTCTTCGCTCCCGGCGCGGGAATCGCCCCACGCCTATTCTGCTGCGATTTTGGTTTGTTTCCGAGCGATTTCGGTGAAGTAGTCCATGGCGGCCTGTGCGCCGCCTTTTTTATGGGGAATTGCGGCGA